>JRYF01000073.1_pt1 | contig 295236 bp, 257 predicted proteins | sample 235331 | NCBI WGS metagenome assembly JRYF01 (sample SAMN03074217, study PRJNA261475) | activated sludge metagenome | biome: Wastewater Treatment Plant; feature: Wastewater; material: Activated sludge; isolation source: activated biomass of a wastewater treatment plant treating hydrocarbon... ... | reverse complement strand
GCCCCCGCTATTGCATATGCAGGCGACCGGTCTTCGGGCCGGTCGTTCGCGTTTCTGGGCCGCCCGTCCGCGGCCCGTGGCCGTCCCTTGGCCACGATGGGCCGAAGGCTCGGGTCGTCCACGCCGACGCGCCCCGCCTCGATCAACGCCGTCAATCCGGCGTTCACCCGCATCACGCCCGTCTTCGCAACCGGGTCCACAATGATTTCGTCCGCGTAGCTCGCCAGCACGCGACGGACGTTTTCGTTCCGATGACCCGAGGCCGCGTCGGCCAGGCCAGCGATTCGCTCGCGCGCCCACTGCCGCAGGCCCTTCTCGTCGTGATCACGGGCGGTTGCCTTCGCGGCCCGCCCCCTATTTCGAGAAAGGAAAAATCCCATGCCACGAGAACCCAACAACGCAGACCGCGCCCGCTGGGCGAAAAACGCGCTTGCCGTCTTCACCGTCGAGACGTATTGCTGCCGCCATCCCCACAACCTGGACCGCGGCGATCTTGAAACCGCCATCTACGACCTGATCGCCGACCTGCTGCATTACGCAAGCTGCAAGGGATTCGACACCGCAGAAATCATCCGTAAGGCCACGTTTCACTTCGAGGCCGAACTGGCCGAGGAGGCGCAACTATGACCAACGTCAATTGCCTTCAAGGCATCGCCTGCCCCAAGTGCGGCAACGACGCCATCATCAATGTCGAAGTCCGAATCCTCGCCGCCGTCACCGACGACGGCGCCGAGACGTTCGGCGACATGGAGTGGGACGGCAGCAGCTACACCGAGTGCCCGGAGTGCAAGCATCGCGGCACCCTTGCCGAGTTTCGCGTCGAAGCAGCCGAAGGTCAGGCCAGGGAGCATCAGCAGGAGGCGAGCCATGAGTAGCACTGCCGTCAATCCGTTCTACCGCGCGCGGCGCACGCTTTCCGCTCCCGCCGCGCCTGTCGAGAAGGTCGTCATCGGCAACGCCACGCTCTACCGGGCCGACTGCTTCGACGTGCTGCCGACGCTCTCCGGCATCGGGGCCGTCGTCACCGACCCGCCGTACGGCATCGGCTTCGCCTACCGCACCTACGACGATGCCCCCGAAAAGTACGACGCGATGATGGCCCGGCTTGTGCCGCAGCTCGTCCGTGTGACAAACGACGGCCCATGCTTCGTCTGGCAAACCCCCTCACAGCCGACCGCTGGCACGAGTATTTCCCCAAGGGCTATCGCATCGTCGCGGCGTGCAAACTGTACCCGCAGCGAAGCGGCAGGACTCCCTGCCTCAGCTGGGACCCGGTCATCTTCTGGAGCGGCCGCACGCTGCTCCGCGACCACCTGCCGCGCGACTGGCACATGGACGACCTGCGGCCCTGGGACGACTATCGCGGCGATAACCCCGTGCCCTGCCCCCGTCCGCTGTCGCAGGTGCAGTACTTCTGCAACTCGCTTTCCTGCACCAGCATTCTGGACCCGTTTCTCGGCAGCGGGACTACCGGGGTCGCCGCGATACTCGCCGGCAAGCGATTCGTCGGCATCGAGCGCGACCCGGTTTATTTCGCGTATGCCTGCAAGCGCATCGATCGCGCCTTCAAAGAGTCCTAGGCGGCGGCGTGGGCACCGCAATTCTTGACCCCGCTGCAAACTGGCTGATAATCCGGCGTCGGGAGTCCTACAACGCTCGGCAACGCTCCAAGACCGACGCAACTGATAACAGGAGTACATCGATGAAGCGATTCCCGGTGAGCCTCACGAAAGAATTTCACAAGAGCCTGAAAGACCTTGAAAAGGCCGGTCGGCGCGAGATCTTGCGAAAGGCACAGGCTGCCGCAACGGAGGCGCAGCTTAACGGGCACATCAAGAACCTGGAAAGAACTCATCATGGGGAGGACCGGCTTCCCGATTGCGAGAAATTCGACCTTGGAAGCGGTTATCGCTTGGTTGTCCAACTGGTGGACGGCAAGACGAAACACCGAGCGTTCCTCTATGCCGGAACGCACGACGACGCCGAGAGCTGGCTTGAGTCTCACCGAGATTACCGTTGGGTACGTCGTGAATCGGATGGAACGCTCGAGTTCATTCCAGTTTCATCCCCGGAACATCTCCAGCCACCCCTTGTTCCCGTCACTCTAGACGCTCCAAACCACCTTGCCGACGCGCCTTTGTTAGCCGACTTGCCAGCAAGTGCCCTAAGCGCCGCTTGTCCTAACGAAGCCACGAGGACTTTTGCGGAACGAGTTACACGCGAAGATTGGGAACGCGACGCGAATGGCATCATCGAACGAATCGAGAGGGACGCAGGTGCTGAACTCGCGTGCCTATTCTGCGACCTATTTCAACTTGCTCATGCGGGCGACCCCGATGCTACTCGACGTCGCATCGAGACGGCAACCGGCGCAGCCACGCAGCCCGTTCCCTCCGAAATGTCCGCAGCGATGCTTGATCCTGCGAATAGCGAAAGAATTCTTACCTGGGACGAGTCTGCCGAAATGCCTCCGATCGAAAATTGGCAGGAGTGGATGTTGTTCCTACATCCGGAGCAGCGGAGCGTTGCCGCGCGCGAGTATCAGGGACCGGCTCGCCTGAGAGGAGTATCCGGGAGCGGCAAGACCTGTGTCATGATCCATCGGGCTCGCCTCCTTTCCCGAAAATACGACGCCCCCGTCGCAGTGCTTACTCTGACAGAGAGTATGCGCAAACTGCTCGATCGAATGCTGCGCGACCTTTGCGGCGCAGAATTGGCCAGGATAGAGACACATACGCTTTCTGCTTTTGCCAAGGATGTACTGGATCGTCATCATCCTAAAGGAAATGCTTGGTACCGATTCCCAAGTCCGCCTGAGATGGAGTCAATCCGGTCCGGAGTCGTAGCTCACGTCCTGGCAAATCCGGATGTGCGGGCCAGCACGATCGCTCATTTCCCGGATAAAGAGGCATTCCTATGGGAAATGGTGCAATATGTCAGGACTCGGTTTCCAAGGACGCTGTATGCCGATTTTCTTGACCCTTCCAAATCGGTCCGCCACAGTGCGTTAACATATCCCGTCCGCAAAGCCGTTGTTGCTGCCTGCGAAGAACTCGATAATGCACTACAAAAGAAGTACCTGCTCGACAACGAGGGGCTAGTGCAGGAGGCTTACGAACTCGTCGAACGCGCCGCCGAATCAAAGACCATTCTACCAGGTCGATACCGCGCTATTCTGGTGGACGAGGTTCAAGATTGTACGCAGATGGAAGTGCGGTTGCTCGCCCGGTTATGGACAGTTGACGGCGAGCAGATAGTGAAAGCAACCGATGGATTGTTCTTGGTGGGCGATGGTGCTCAAACCGTTTACAAGAAGGGGTTTGTTCTCAGCCAGCTTGGCATTGGGATCGCTGGACGCAGCGAGGTACTCAAGAAGAATTATCGAAATAGCCGCGAGATTTTGGAAGCTGCGTATTCACTCGTCTCGGATTACGAGTATTCTGACGTGGATGAGGAGAGCATTCGACGCCCTCAATTGCCAGACTTTGCCAGCCGTCGCGGTGAGCGCCCACAGATCGTATTCTGCCGAAGTCGGGAGGACGAAGCCGATTTTGTGGCAGACAGTATTTGCGAACTTCTCAATCAAGGTATTCTGCCAGGCCAAATCGGCATAATCGGAGTCAACCGGCAGCACCGCGACCTGTGCGCCACAGCACTAAAAAGGCGAACAATCCAGCCTGTTGAACTTCGAGAGGATGCAGACTTCGATAGCCCAAACGTCAAAATCACCACAATCGAATCGGCCAAGGGTCATGATTTCATGGCGGTATTTGTCGTCGGCGTAAACCGTGGCGTGATACCCAAACGGGATGCTGAGCAGGATAAGGTAGAGTTGGCCCGCGAGGCATCCCGTCTTTACGTGGCAATGACACGAGCAACCCACCTATTGTCGTTGACGTGCACGTCTTCACAATTCGATAAGCCCTCAGTATTCTTGGCAGAAATCGGCGAATTTGCTCAGCAGCTCCGACGAACGCCTTCCGGCTTGACCCCAATCTTCCAGTCGTGATGCTCAACAGCAACGGCCGTGCCAGGCGTGACCCCGCCTGTCACGCCGCTTGCCCTTGAAATACAAAGAGAATCCCTCCGGCTCGGAGCCATGCCGGCAGATTGGTGCGGCGGAGGCGTTGCCAAGCGCCTCGCCTCCCGGCCGGTCGCGTCGGGTCCCAGCCGCCGGTGAGAACCCGACGGCGACGGCCTTATACGGCAGTCAATCCGGCCCTGCACCATGTTCCGAAACGGAACGACCACCCGGCAATCCCTGCCTACCAACTGCCTGAATCCCACCCAAATCATGAGCGTTTTCAAGCCCGATAGAACGTGGTACACCAAACTGTACGCAATGAAAAAGCTGTGTCAGACATCTCCCCTTAGCGCTGCTAAGGACAAGTTTCACCGTGAAAGCCTGCATGAAAGCATGTCAGCTTGCCATCATGCTGGCATGACAGATGGAAGGACGGCAGGCGTGCAAGCCGTATGGAAAGCAACCTGTCTTGATTGCTTGATTGCAAGCAGCCAGGCATGTCAGATTGCCTGATTGCAGGCAGGAAATCCTGACGGGTTGCTTGCAGGACGGCGAGCTTGCATGCCGGCAGCAAATAGTGCTTGCCAGCCTGCATGAAATCATGCTATCCATCTTTCATGATTATCGTCGTGGCGAACTCCAAAGGCGGCGTCGGCAAATCGACGCTGGCCGTCCACCTAGCCGCGTGGCTCCATGAGCAGGGCCACAAGGTGACGCTCGCCGACTGCGACACGCAACAGTCATCCTCCGAATGGATACGCGAGGCGATCCCGGAGATCAAAGCCGTCCGCCTCGACAATTCCGACATCATCTTGAATGAACTGCCGATTCTGGCCCAGGACGCCGACTACGTCGTCGCCGACGGGCCGGGCAGTCAGACCGAGACGAGCCGTGCGCTGCTCTTGCGCGGCGATCTTGCCATTGTTCCCTGCAAAGCCAGCATGTTAGAGGTGAGGGCGCTTGCGAAAGCGACCGAGGTGCTTCGGCAGGCCCAGGACATCCGCGGCGGTATCCCGAAGGCGATCATCGTCTTGAGCATGGTCGGAAAGAACTACCGGCTGACTTAGGACATGAAAGACGCCGCCGAAGCGCTGTCGCTGCCGATGGCCGCGACGGCCATGACATTGCGCCAGATCTACGCCGACGCGCCGGGGCAGGGGAACGTCGTCTGGAAGCTGGGTTCGCGCGCCCGCGAAGCGGCGCACGAGGCCGATCATCTGTTTCGGGAGATTCTCCCGCAGGCGGTCCGCGGCCACGCCACCAAGGGACCCAAGGTCCAGGCGATCAAGGGATGAGCGAGGCAATCATCATGGCCGAAAGACGCTCGCTCACCGAAGGACTCAAGGCTACTCCGCCGCCGATCGACACGGCGAAGGAAAAGGCGTTCGTCTTCGGCGAAAAGGAGCAGCCTAGACAGGCCGCGCCGGCCGTATCGGCCGCGACGTTGAACCGCACTCCGATCAGCACGCGCATCCGCGACGATTTCGCTCGGGCTCTCAAGCGCGCATCGCTGGAGCGGCAGCTTGAGGGCAGGGAGCCGAACACACTTCAGGACATCCTCGAAGAAGCCATCGAACCGTGGCTCAAGGCCAACGGCTACTTGTCTTGACCGCCGGCGATTTCCGTTCCGATGCCGGCCTGTTCCAGAATGTCAGGAGCAGGCGAGGGCAGGGCGGCGGCCGATTCAAGCGGGAGTTCCTGCTGCCGGCCGGCGCCCTTCAAGTGATACGTCCGCACGAACGCGAGGCGGTCGCCGTTGAACATGAAGCGGATGTTGACGAAGAACACGCCGTCCGAGGGACTGCGGAACAGGAATTCCTTTTCGAGCAGTTCGCGCACGCCGCGCTGGTAGGTGCGGTCGCTGATTCCGTGATCCTTGGCGACGTACTGATTCAGCTTGATTTCATCAGATCCCGGATTGGCGCGCATTTCGTGGTAGACGAGCTCGAACACCTGCAAGCCGGTCTTCGACAGGTCCGCCGCCTGCTTGATGCCATCGAGGAACATCTTCACGAATCGGCTGCTGTCCACTTCCTCCTCCCACCAGAAGCCCATGCCGCCGATGCCCTTGATCTCGCCGCTGCTGTTGTCAACGATGACCGATCCTCTGCCGCCCGGCACCTGAAACCGCTTGGTCCGAGTCGTGATGCCATTTGCAGTCGGTACGCTCGGATTCGTCCGGTAGACCGGGAATCTGCGCTTGGTTGTGACCTGGTTATCCGGCAACGCCGCAATCTGTCGCACTTCCGTCATTTTCCTCCTCCATTTTTGACTGTAAACAGACAACACACTGGCAGACGAGCGACAGAAGCGCAAGTGTTTTTTGACGGTTCACCGTCCGATCGTGACGGTCGCCCGTCAATTCGTGACGTTTCCGATTCAGGAAAATCAACGACTTGCGACCTTGCTCTTTCTTACTACTAAATAGGGCACATGAGCCGCCGACGGCGCGCGCCCCCAAAGCGCTGGCGACGGCGGCGGCCCGCCGCAACCATGACAAGAACCGCCCCGAAACGGGACGGGGCTGTGGATAAGTCAGTGAATAAACAACCCAAGATCGCAACGAGAAGGCGACACCGATATGACAGGTGTTGCGCGATTGTCACAAGAGCCGTGACTTCGAGCTTGCGGATCGGCCCATTTACCATCAGGAGGAAGTTCGAGCCAGCCGAACCGCGTTCATTCTCATTAGGAAGCTCGTACAGACGTGAAGGGCCAAACGGAGAAGTATGCTACCCAGAACTCGCCCTGGTAGCATCAATAGCTGATTGGTCTGCCAATCTGCAAAGTGCTGAACGAATCTCGCTGACGAGTTCTGCGTTTGCCCCCGTTGCGCGAATACGCGACTCAGCAAAGCCGGTTGTAACCAGATGGCCGGCATAGAAATAGGCCACGCCCACGAGCATGGAATCACGCGCCCAAATCTCACGAGCCAGGAGCCGACCAACCGCTTCCGCACCCGCGGCCGGATCGGGCCAGGTGGCGCACTGATTCACACTCAGAATCAAGGGTTCTTTCAGTTCGCGTTGATGCACTTTGTCATAGCAGGCACGAATCAGCCGATGAGCGTCCTGTTCTTCCGGCCTGTAGCCAACCATGCCGCCTGTGCCGTGTTCAACGGCGTGCTGCATTTCGGCGGCGTATTGGGGGTCATTCAGCACCACCATCGCTTCGATCAGCACGCGACCGCCGTTCCGTGTGACCGCGAAATCGACGTTCTTTTTGCCCTCGTCTCCGATGCGAGGATATGGCTCAACCGCCTCCTTTCCAAAATGCGATAGCAGCGCCCATGTCAGCGATACCTCGAATTCAGCGGCAGCCGAATTGCTCTTCAGCAGATTGCCAAGCAGGTCCTGCCGATTCTGCTTGGGTGCCTTCTCCACAATAAACTCGACAGCGGCGTTCGCCCTTGCAAGGCAGTCTTTCGGCCAGATTCCGATTTCGAGCTGGAACGGCTCGAAGTAGTACGCCGGGTAAAAGAACTGCGCCAGCGTTCCTTCGGATTTCAGCCACTTCGCGATGAACTCTGCTGCCCACTTGTCGGTGAAAAGGTGCTTGCGGAGAACGGGGTATTGTTCCAGATGCTTCATTACCGCGTCATGCCGTTCGCGCAGATATCGCTGTCCTTCCGCGCTCTGAATCGGCACGTTGTGCGGCTCCAGCACCAGCAGCCTTCCGTCCTGTTCAACTGTCGCTGGCATCGTTTGGGTTCCGAAAGCGTGAATCGTACGCCATGTCCTGCTGGCGATCTATTGGCGCTTCGATGTTAGCTGCTGAGTCCGCGACTCCGCCCGTTCGGCTTTCAGCCGCGGTGTCCGGCCGGCACCGTTTCGCTTCCCGCCTTTGAGTCTTGCACGCCTCACGCCGGACCCGCCTCGCGCGCCCTTCGGGTCCGGTCCGTCATTCGTCCTGCACCGCTTCGCGGGCCTCTCCGGCGGTCTGCCGGCCTTGCCGCCGCTCGCTCCTTTGCCACCCCCGCCGGGGTCCCTCTGGCCTTGCGAAGGGACCGCACGTCGCGGGTCCCGGCAAGGAGCAAAATCATGAAAGCCGAACAAGCCAAGAAAGTCGCCGACCAAGCCCTCGAACAACTCAGCCAGGCGCTCGCCGTAGGCAGGAGCGACGAACTCACCCGCTACTTGTCGATGCTGGCGAAGTTCCACAAGTACAGCTTCGGGAACGTCATGCTGATCCTGTCGCAGAAGCCCGACGCGACGCACGTCGCCGGCTTCAACACCTGGAAGCAGGTCGGGCGCTACGTCCGCCAGGGCGAGAAGGGCATCGTAATCATCGCGCCGATGGTCTTCCGCAAGCGCGATGCCGAGACTGCCGCTGGCGAATCCGCCGAGCGCGATGAGACCGTGCTGCGCTTCCGCGGCGTGTACGTGTTCGACGTGTCGCAGACCGACGGCCAGCCGCTGCCCGAGCCGGCCGGCATCCACGGCGATCCCGGCCAGTACCTCGACCGAATCAAGACGGTCGTCGCGTCGCGCGGCGTCGCGCTCGATTATGAGATCGGACTCGGCAGCGCCCTTGGCCTGTCCCGCGGCGGTCGCATCAGCATCCGGCCGGGCCTGCCCGCCGCCGAGGAATTCGCGGTGATCGCGCACGAACTGGCGCACGAGCTTCTGCATCGCGGCGAGGACCGCCCGGCCAGCAAGACCGTCCGCGAGACTGAGGCCGAGGCCGTCGCGTTCGTCGTCAGCCAGGCCGCGGGCCTGGACGCCGGCGCCGCCGCCCGCGACTACATCCAGCTTTACGACGGCAAGACCGATACGCTGGCCGCGTCGCTGGACCGCATCCAGCGCACCGCCGCCGACATCATCGCGGCGCTGCACGCGCCCGAGGAGCAGGCGCACGCCGCATGATCCGTCACCGCACCCCGGCGGCTCGCTCCCGCCGGGTTTTTTCAATGTTCAAGGCGTCGCGAGGTTTTTCGATCAAGCCCTGGACAGTTGTTGCAGGACCACTATCCTAGAGTGCATGAACACACCCACACACGATGATCGTATTCGGCGGCTGGAAGAACTGCTTGTCGGCCTTCTCGACGGTGTTGACGGCTACGAGTCTGAAACCGGCACGCTTGATCCGTACTGGAAGTCGGAAAGCATCGAAGCAACAAGGTCCTATCTGGCAGCACTGCCCGATCACGGAGCCGCCGCCGGATACTGGCTCGCGCGGACGACGAGGGCAGACGAACACTGACCGTCCCTAGCCTGTCAGCGAACCTGATCGACTCGATATGAAAGATCGCCGGTCGGTGCATGCACACTTACAATGTCACCGATTCGCCGGTGCAGTAGCGCCTTACCGAGGGGACTCCCGACGCTGACGGGAGAAATCGAATCGCCGGCCGGCTGATCATCCAGTGCATTCACGACTCGCACAATCTGGACAGAACCATCCGTCAGACCGGCAATCTCGGCAACGCGACCCGGTACAACCATGTCTTCGGTGATTTCCGGGACCATGCCTCCGAGCTGCGAGGCTGCCACGAGCAGATCAATCAGGTCCCGCAGATTCTTGAGCCTTCGGCCGCCGGTACCCTTCAGGTCGGACCATCGCTTGGTCGCGAAAGCTCGCACTTCCTCGCCGCGATGCCTGGCCATCCACTGCCGGCCGGTGAGCGCCTCCAGTTCCTCCAGCGTCCTCGTGTCGGAAAGGAATCGCTGACGTATCTGCTCCCAGTCCTGCGCAGCCGAATCCACTCCGGGAGACACGGATCGAAACGGCCGATCGGCCCATTCCGTCTCCCATTCACTCTCTACGCCGAAATCGTGTTCGCGGAACCGATCCCAGCATTCAGGCTTCTTTGACCATTCGCCAACGTTTCCGCAGGTTGCCGTGAGGTGCCGATACGCCGCCTGACACGCCAGCTTCAGCGCGTCCTGTGTCAGCGGCGGCACGCGCTGCCCGTCCCAGATGCGGTCAAGGTTGATCCGGTGCCCTGACCGGTGTGAAACCCAGGCGACTGCATATGCGACGGAGTTTGCGCGGTATCCCTCCAGTCCCATCGACGAGAATAACCGTTCTGCTGTGCGAAACAGAATGGCCTTGGCGATAGTGTGCCTGAAGTAGTTCTGGTCCACGACCGGTTCCCCGTCTTCCTCAAGCCGTTCCGCGAACGCAAGGAAGTTCTTCTCGGCACCTCTGCAAACAAGGTATGGCAACCCCATCCAGGCATGCTCGTGTTTCGCCAGGTCCGTCTTTGTGAACTTCCGATGCATAGGGTTGTTTGCTGACCACTCCCTCTGCCGGGCAGGGGTACCCTGTCTCGCCCTGTCGTCGAGATACGATCCGCGTGCCCTTTCGTAGTACCAGAGTGAGCCCCGGTCCATTCCGGATGCGGGCGGGGACCACACAGTCCTGGACAGCGCCTCCAGCTGTCGGTGGAAACGGCTGCTGGCTGAAAGGTCAGCCCCGTTCACCTTGTTCTGGCTGTTGGCGTACTTCGAAATCAGGGGCACGATCTCGGTGACCTTCTGCGGATCGCCAAGCACAGTCAGCTTGACCTGCACCACCACGTGCGAAACATCCACCTTCTCCTTCTTCAGTGCATGGAAGATTGATGCCGTCGTCTGTCCGCCATTCACAATCTGAAAGTCGGTGACGCGCTCCAGTGCTGCATGTCCGTCGCTGCCGGCCCTCAGCCGGACCTCTGCAGCCGTGCAGCAGAGGCCGTTGTTGTACGCGAGGAATCGGTGGGGTTCTTCTTTCAGCGTCTTCTGCAGCCCCTTGTTTATCTTTCCGCGTGCTTGGAGGAACGCACGGACGTTTCGCTCAAGAAGCCGCTGTCCGTGTTCGCCGTAAATGCGCGCGAGCAGCGGCGCCTTGACAAACGCGAGAAACGTCCGGTACTCCCCTGTACAGTCTGCCGTCTGGAGGCACGGGATGGCTCCGCCGTAGTCGTTCACGAAATCCAGCGTGATGGTTTCGCGATAGCCCACGCGAAGCCGGCTGAGCTTCTCCATGTCCCACAATACGTAGCGCACTTCCAGACCGGGAATCTGCTCCTGTTCAATTTCCAGTGACTTCACAATCCCGTCCGTGAGCAGAAACAGCCGAACGGTTGTCAGAAGGTCTTTTGCTTCATGAATGCGCTGGGCAGCCTCGAATGCTTCATGCGATTCGTCCATCTGAGTGTGGTGACCGTCACGCGCCCGACGCAGGAACCCGCGAAGCAGCCTGAAGTGATCGACGACCTCGCTCCGGGAAACCGTTTCCGGACGACCGTTGCCCCGGTACAGAACCACGAACAGATCGAGAGTTGCGCCATCGCCCGAGAGTGACCACGCGTTCACCTTGGCCGCGGGGAGTCTTCCGCGACTTCCCGCCGAGTGGTAGCAGACTTCGGCGCCATCCGATTCGTTGTGCTCGTTCAGCATTTCGAGCACCAGTTCAGTGAAAGTGTCCTCGCGCAATTCCGCGCTGGTGTCGTCGCCCGCCTTCAACTGCACCTCCTGGTAAAGGTCGGCGGCGAACTGCTCTGTGTGTGTCAGCGAATCGGTCATGGATGCACTAGTCAGGTCCCGTCTATTCAGTACGGTCACCGGCGCGGCGAAAACGAGCCGGCCGAAGGGAATCACTTCAATCCATCAGGTGACCGGATGAGCTTCTCCAGCGGCTGCCAGCATTGCCCGCAGTTCCTCCATGCTGAACGGCGGTTTTCTTCGATGAATCATGGAATGGCAGTTCGAGCATAGCGGCATCAGGTCGAGAGCGGGATCAACCACTGTGTCCGGCGCGATTCCCGAAACGGGTTCGACGTGATGCACTTCGATGAACCCGCTCCCGATACCGCCGTACACCGCACCGAAATCGAAGCCGCAGGCCTTGCAGATCGCACCGTGGATTTCGATGCACGCCGCCCGGTTGATCGTGCTTCGCTCGTACCGGTTCACTTCGATGCGAACGATGCCGCCTTCCTCCTCGCCCGCAATGTCGTGTTCAAGCGGCAGCAGGGAAAGCGAAAGTCCGAGCGCTCTGCCTCCCCATGTGATCGCCAGATCCTCGACCGCCTCAACGGCACTCTGATCCACGGCGACAGGTGACCGCACAACGCGGATCGAGACCGTCCGCCATCCGGAAGGCCATGAGCTTCCGATCGCGGGATCGACAGGCATGCCGTTGACGGCGAATGTGACCGCAGCACCGTCTCGCGTGCACGCGGCCGAAAACGCCGCAAATACCGAACGCTGCTGTGCCGACGCCCTCTCCATTTCCGCGACAAGCGCCGATGCGAAGTTGTCCGGCAGAAACTCCGCTTCGACGGAACGCCAGCCGACCAGCACGTCAATTGCGAATCCCTGGGTTTTCGCAACATGGACGGGCCAGATGCGCATTCGCGGGCCCTCCTCGGCGCGCCGCGACTCTCCGCGCACGGGCAGTCCGTAGCGGTCAGTCAGAATCCCTGCTATCCGGGCAGCATCCATCATTCGCTGTTCCCGCCGTCAAGGTCCGGGTCCGGCAGGTCTTCGACCAGCGCGCGCAGTATGCGCGAAACCTCGAATCGAAGCTCGCTGAAATGCTTCCGCGTGGCCTCGCTGATTGTGCCCAGTTCGGCTTCAGCGAGCGCCCACAGCAGCGAATCCATGCCCTGAATGGTTACGCCGGACCTGAGATTTGGCACGTATACCTTGTGGTAGTACGGGTGTCCTGTGTTGATCTGCACGGCATGGTGTCCCTCGATGAGCGTCGGTGACCAGAGAATGCCGTCGTCGAGCGACGGCTCGGGCTTCACATTCACCTGATCGGGTCCCGCGGGGGCCGAAAGAGGCAGCTTGAGCCGGATCGTTCCTTTCCTGTTCTGTATCTCGACTTCGCTCGTGCTGGCGTTCACGACTGTCACTTCGGCCGTCTTCAGGTCGTCTTCCTTCGTGCGTATGTTGGCGTTCGAGTCAGCATGCGCATTCTCAGCCTTCGCCTGCGCTTTCTTGCGTTCACCTTTCCGATACCGTTCATTTGCGGCGTTGCGCGGGGCAGGTATGAATTGGTCCCTGATCCAGTTGTAGAGTGAATCGTTCAGCAGTATTCGCGATTTCTTGATATCCACATGGAATGCGCTGTCCAAGCGGTGGTCGAATGAGAACTCCACACGCAGCAGCGTTGAGTGCGGCTCCTTGGTGAACATTCCGAGCCAGTCGTGAGGATGAATCAGCCGGTTTTCCCGGTAGATGTAGATTCCCTGCATGTGATTCGTGAGGCGAGCCTCGCGCGCCGAGGCCTCATCAGGAAACTGCTCCCGACGCGGAAGCACGAAGGCGCGGATCGAAAACTTGGTGACCTTGCCGTCTCCGATTTCCACATCGGGATTGTCCTTCGCAACGACTTCCGTTTCGTCAAGGCCTTCGCAGAAGGGGTCCCACGCGCTGACCTGCGCGCCGTTTACACGCAGCACAACGTTACGCGCGCGCATGTCCTTTTCGTCCAGGAATCGCTGATAGACCATTGCGGCGTGCTCCTCGAAGCCGCCGCGAATACGTTCAATCGCCTTTCGGGCGTGCCCGCCGCCGGGATTCTGATAGGTCGGAAGGAGCCGATCGACCTTTTCCCAGACGACAAGCGTTCCCGTCCCGCCGTTCGCAGTCCTGTCCAGAAGCTGGAGCTCGTTCTTCGCGGGCGCGTCGAGAAGCAGCTCCCACTTATTCACCTTGTCAACGTGATCCAGGTCCCACGTGGCTTTGATTGGTTCAGCACCTTTCGATCCGCGGGATATGACTGAGAGCCGCCGGGCAAACGCAGTTGATGCGGTCTTGAGGCCGAGACCGAACTTGCCCAGCCGGCTAGCTGCTTTTTTGCCCGTGGCGCCGTATGTCATCGCATCAAGTAGTGCATCCCGATCCATTCCGCAGCCGTCATCAGCCACTGTAACGACGACATCGCCGTCAACATCCATGTCAATATTGACATTGATTGCGCCCGCTCCGGCATCGACGGAATTGTCCACAATGTCGGCGAGCGCCGTGTTGAAGTCGTATCCGGTATCGCGCAGCCCTTCGATGAGCCTTGACGGTATCGGCGGAAGGTTGTGTTTCTCAGTCATGCTGTATCTCTCTCCATTCAGTCACTCCGCATCGGTATCACTCTCCAGGTTGAACCCAGCTTTATTCTGCCGGCAGTCTGCTGGTCGCCCGCCCTCCGGCAGGTGATCCGGTACGAATGACCGTCCCGGTGCAGCGTAAGCCTGTCTCCGGCCCGCAGGTTGTGCGATCGCAGAAACGGAGTCATGCAGGTCAGCCGGTATTCATTCCGGGTACCGCCGAAGAACCTGTTGTTATAGTAAATGAAGGCAAACGTCCATGCTTGCCCGGACGTGTCCGTGAACCTGATATGCAGACGGGGGTTGTATTCACGCGGATCAAGTGCGGGAAAGAACCGAAGTATCGCCTCATCCTTGGGAATCAGAATCCCGGCCTGGTGTCCGCCGGTTTCACCCGCGTCATTGGCGCTCAGTTCCTTGGTGATCGCCGCCGGACGTTCACTTGGCATGAGCGGCCTCCTTCCCGACGGGCGACAGATTGATTGCTTTCAGGATGTCGGCCAGGTCGTCCGCACCTCCCTCGACGCCGACGACGGCCGTTCCTGCAAGACTTCGCTTGCGGGCCATGCGGCCATCAATGACCTCTTCCACGGTGCGAGCGTGAAAGAGCCGGTGGACGGTGACGGGTCGGGTCTGACCGCGCCTGAATGCACGCGCGGTCGCCTGATCCTCGACGGCCGGGTTCCATTCCAGGTTGTAGTGAATAACGTGGTTCGCGGCCGTGATGTTGAGGCCCGTGCCGCCGGCCTTCGGATTCAGGACAAGAATCGCACCGCCAGAATGTTCCTGAAACCGGTCCACCAGCGGCTGACGCTCCGACACATCGGTGCGCCCGTCCAGAACCATGCACGGCACGCCGAAACGGCGCGGCAGGTCGGCCGCCAGGATGTCAGCCATTTCAGTGAAGGACGTGAAGATCAGCGCCTTCTCGCCGCAGAGAACTATCTCATCAAGAATTTCAAGAAGTCGGGCATACTTTGTGCTTCGCGGAAGCGGGTCCCCCGAGCGGCCGGCCACAAGGAACGGATGCGTGCAGAACAGTCGTAGCTTGATGATCGAGACCAGCGAGGCGGATGCGCCGTATTCGGCGGCAATCCGCGTTCGAATTGACTCGTATTCCGCCGCCCCCTCGTCGGAAAGATCGATCGCCTGCGGAATGTCGATCCGCTCCGGAAGGTCGGTCGCCACTTGCGCCACACGCCGTCGGAGAATCAGCGGAGAGACGAGCGGTTCTAGCGATGAGGCTCCGTCCGGAGAATCAGAAAACTGCCGCTCGAAATCAGGCTGTGTTCCTAGAAATCCAGGCACGGCGAAATCCATCAGCGACCACAGATCGAGCAGCCGGTTCTCGACAGGCGTTCCGGTCACTGCGATTCCAACGCGGCGGGGGATTTCCTTCATCGCGCGCGTCCGCTGCGCGGCAGGCGTCTTGATGGCCTGCGCCTCATCGAGAATGACCACATTCCATTCAATCATTTTCAGGAGCGACAGGTCCCGCATTGCGGTATCGAACGTGGTAAGGACGATGTCCCAGGTTCGCAGGTCGGCTGGAAATCCCGTCCTGTCGCCCCCGCGGTGCTTGAGCACCTGCATCGACGGCGAAAATTTCGCAAGCTCTCGCCTCCAGTTCTCCAGGAGTGTTGCCGGCGCCACCACGAGCGACGGTTTGCGGCCGTCCTCCAGTTCACCCGCAAGTACGGCAATGACCTGCACCGTCTTCCCGAGGCCCATTTCGTCCGCGAGAATGCACCCGAGGCCTTCGTCCGTGATCCGGCTGAGCCATACGACTCCGGCAGCCTGATACGGGTAAAGCGTTGCAGTGAATGATCGCGGTAGCGCAGGCGGCGCTTCCGTCCGGACCGATGGCTCCGGAGGTGCCTCAAATGAAACCAGTGAATCAGAGGCGGCACGCAGTGCCACGTACTGCCGCAGCGTGAGCGTTCCGGGCACGGAGATTCCGGCGAGCGAAAGGCATTGCTGCACCGCGCCAAGCGAATCCGCGGGAAGGGGGAGCCAGCGTCCCGCAGCAAGCAGGTGATCGGCGCCATTGACAATGTAAGCGGCGGTCAACGGCTCGCCCTCGTGCACCAGTTCGAGCCGGCATTGGGGCGCTACCGAAAGATCGGTCGCAGGAGGTCGTACCCGGATGCGGACATCCGGTGGAAATCGGCCGAATTCAGTGTCGGGCAGCGCCTCCGAGGGTCGCGTTTTCACTTTCTGGCCGCGGATTGTGAGTCTGCCCTTGAACTCCGCACCCACAACTTCCGAGGCAGCCGGAGCTATGTCAGTGCCGTCGGGGAGGCGCAGCCGAAGCTGGTTGTCGGCGAGGTACCACTCTGATGATGGGATTGCAGTCATCGCAGCTGCACTCCGTTCGCCGAGCGTAGAAACGCTGCAATGCGCCGCCGCAGCCGGCCGGGATCGGAAAGCCAGCATTCCCATATAACCAGGACCTCCCAGCCGAGCAGCCGAAGTTCCTTCAGATTGCGCCTGTCGCGCAGCACATTGGACCTGAATTTCCGCTCCCAGAACTCGACGTTTGTGCCGCACTTCACGCGGCCCAGCGGACAGCGGTGACGGTGCCAGAAGCAGCCGTGAACAAAAATCACTTTCTGCGAGGATCGGAATACGAGATCAGGCCTGCCCGGCAGGTCCTTTGCGTGAAGCCGGAACCGGAAGCCGAGCACATGCACGAGCGATCGCACCGCGCGCTCGGGACTTGTGTTCCGGCTGCGGATGGCCGCCATGTTGCGGTTTCTCTGTTCTCGCGTTAGCACATCCATCTTCAGGCCAGCTTCCTCTTCACGGTTCGAATGAATCCTTCGACATCAAGCAGATGCACGCCCCTGACGCGGGGATATCGGCTGTGCAGTTTTTTGGGCACGACAAGCGAGACACCGTGCTCGTGCATCTGCGTCATCTGCGATGCCGAAACGCCTTCCTGAATCGTCAGCAGATGCTTGTGCGCCACCCTCGGCGCCTCCTGCGTGACCTTCCACCACCGATCCTTACAGGTCGTCTTCACTCCCACCATGAACAGCTTCTGCGCCGGGAATCTCAGGTCTTCATACTGCGTTCTGCCCAGTATCAGTATGTCCGGCTCCCCCGGAAGGGAAGGGCGCACGTCGAATGGGATACCAGCATCGCGGAGCAGATAAGCGACATGGTTCTCCATCGACCGGCCGGCTCGCGACTTTCTGCGATTCATAATTGCCGAGGCCGTCTTCAGAAAATCATCGATATCCTTGAACAGCCGGCAGACCTGTTTAGTGCACAACTGGCGTTCCACCAGCTGGAACAGGCGGTACTCCGCTCTCATCAGTTCCATCAGGCGATCATCGGCGGCTCGTCCATCGAAATCCGTGATGCAACGGATTAATGCCTCTTTCGCTTTCTCCGAGAACACGCGCCCTGTGGGGAACTGTCGCACCGATTCAGCAAACTTCCGGAATTGCTGATCAATGCAGTCATCCTCCGAAAGCTCCGGCGGCTCCCGTTGTAAGTCATAAATTGCCCAGGTACCGATCGCCTCGACACCGAGTGCGGCCTGCACGTCGTCAATGTCCTCCGGCAGATCAATGATGTACGCAAGAAAGTTATGGTGGTCCTTCGGAATGAGCACCATCATGTCACCGACCATGTCCTCATTCAGATATGGAAACTTGCGACCAAATGAAGTAAGCCGGTACTCGCTGCGAGGCCTCTCTTTCTTGCCCTTTCCGTACCATGTCACAACCGAATCTGTGGGATACTCTCCCTGCCACACAATACGAACCTTCGATTTGTCGTTGCGGCCCTGTATTGGCGGAAATGGAGCGTACAGGTTCCATGCGGATTTGGGCAGATAGAACCCCGCCTGATTGCTTCCTGTCAGGCCGCAGTCGTTCGCGGAAATGAACTTCAGTATGGCTCGGCCATATTGCTGCGCTTCAAGAACAGCTTTTTCCGCGAATGGCGACTGCATATGACGCTCGGTTTTGTTTCATCGACGACTGCCGCCGGCCGCGGACTTGAGCAGGCATCGCCGGTTCTCGGTAAAGTGCCGGCACAACACCTTCACGACCTGTCGCGCGACGGCCGTCGATACGGCCGGGACAACCGCGTTGCCGAACTGACGATACGCCTGAGTGTCTGATACGACGATAGGAAGCTCGTCTCTGAAGCCAAGGAATCGGGCAACTTCGGCATCGAATCCCATCAGCCGCGCCGCCTCACGAGGCGTAAGCCGGCGAGGATTCTTTCGCTTCTGAGGAATCAGGATTTCCGATCCGTCCTTGTAGTAGCGAGCACTCAGTGTTCGCGTGATACCGTTCAGGTCCGCAAGTCCGAAGCCGAATCCATTTCCCTTTTCGGCATGACGCTTCGCGTATTCCTGCAAGTACTCCCAGAGGTGGTCGCTGAGCGTATAATGTTTCGGCGGGGAAGGCTCAAGAACGTCGCGCAGCCTAGGCGAGGCATTGATCGGTTCGGGGAATTCGAAAACCGGCGAGTCCCGGAATTCCTTCCGGTCGAAGCAGACAATGAAGACCCGCTCCCGGTGCTGAGGAACGCCGAAGTCGGCGGCGTCAAGCACTTTGTCGAAGACCCAGTACTTGAGCTCCTCCAGATTGCTCCTGATCACCTTCCACGTCCGGCCCTGATCATGCGACTTGAGATTCTTCACGTTTTCAAGCACCAGAACCGGGGGCCGCTTCACCTCGACAATATTGACAATGTCAAAAAACAGCGTGCCCTGCGTCAGACACTTGAACCCGTGCGCGTATCCGAGGCTGTTTTTCTTCGAGACGCCGGCAATGCTGAACGGCTGGCACGGAAAGCCGGCAACCAGCACATCGTGCTCCGGAATGTCCTTCGGCCTGATTTTCGTGATGTCGCCCTTCGGCTCCTCGCCGAACCACCGGTGATATGTCTTCTGCGCGTACTTGTTCCATTCCGAAGTGAACACGCAGGTTCCGCCTGCACGCTGGAAGCCGACGCGGAGTCCGCCGATGCCGGCGAACAGGTCGCAGAATGTGAACGGGATTCCATGAGGGAGCGGCAGAACCCGTGCGGCACCGTCAAACAGGGTGGGCTGGTTGCCATCGCAGGCGCGTTCCAGCGCCTCCAGCACGAATTCCTTCTGGCTCATCCGGCGCGTCCGCCGCTCGGACTCGATCCACGTCCGCACGCGGTCCGGAACGTCGCGTATCAGGAGCTTGTCGCCCATCGGTGCCTCTGGGTAAAGTTGCTAGCAGTGCTAGCAGAGTGTCCCAGGACCGAGGTTCTTGCAATATCGCCAGTATGGTGATATGTCTCCCGGACCGATGTGGCGAACATGCGATACCTTGCAGAACTCATCCGATCGCGCCGCGAGGCTGCCGGACTCCGACGCGCCGAGCTTGCACGGCTTGTGGGCGTTGACTGGCGCACACTCTGGCGGTGGGAGACGGGAAAGCGACAGCCCCGAGGTGACGTTCTTGAGCGCCTGCTTCGCGCGACCGCGGCTTCGACAGACAAGTCTGCGCTCCCGAAGACGCCGAAGGGCAGGGGCAACACTCGAAATCCAGGGACGCTAATCATGGACGAAACACGTGCGAAGATGATTGCCAAGGCGCTTCAGGCCGAGACGTGGCAGAGCGGAGGGGGAATCTGGCTTGTAATCCGGCGCCGTGCCGACGGACACCTTGTCGTAATATCCGAGGACACTATTAACGAATACGACAGTGAGGAAGCCTTCGAGGCTAGTGAAGCAGCCAATTTCATTTTGCTTGCATGAGCATCGCGAGCCGTGACGCTTTTGCATTGCGCGAGGATCAGACGGCCACTATGATTGGACAAACTAAGAGAGGCGCATGTCAACAACCTATTACTGGTATCGCCCGCGAGAGCTTGATTCCGAGGCTTTTCAGGCGTGGGCTGATGACTGCCGCAAGATAATCGAGGCGGCAGCCAAGGACCGGGGCGGTCACTCTGTTGCCATCCGCGGTGAGGACGGAACCGGGGAGCCGATCTTCTCGCGGGACCTCGTTGCGCTGAACGGCGATGCATCCGCCGGCCTTGAATTCGAGCCCTTCGTCGTGCCGCGGCTATTAAAGAAGGAGTTCCGCGACCGAACGGACGAGGATGGCCGTATTTTCAGATTTTGCAAGGTCGCCGGCAGGCCATACGAAAGTGTGGTGACAGCATGCCTAGCAGCATTCGAGCGGCGCTTTGGCTCGGCCGTGCGCATTGAGGCAGATGCATCAGGCGAGAAAGGACTGGCTGAAGCACGCGGGCGCCAGCATTAGCAGTTTGCCTGTCAACATGCGCCAATCATACGCAATGAGTCTAATCACTGGCGCGTTTGAGGCACGATGCGCAGGTGTTTGTGAACGCCATTTTAGCGCCATGAGCCATCACAGTTTCCGGCGAAACAGTTGAATCGACTGAATAACCCCCGGCACCTAATTGTGAGATACGGGAGCGGATGGGAAATCGAATCGCCCGAGCCCCTTCTGGAGTGGTCAAAAATGCGGTTTTCTGGGGAAACTTTGGCGGAAATCTTGATGGATTCCGCCACCCCTTTTCGTTCTGCGGCGTGTATATAATTACGGCAGGCGTTGGAGGTCGATTTATGGATTGTCGTCGTTGTGGCTGGACGTTTGGTGAGGATGACACCCGCTGCCAAAAGTGCGGCTGGCGCTCTGGCCGAGCCCACTTATTGGGCTTCGGAAGCAGCTCGTCTGACAGTTCGTCATACAAATGCCCGAGATGTCGAGACACCCGAAAAGTCCCCTCAACGGGAATGCGGTTTCTTACCAGCCTTTTCACTCTCGGTACGACCTGCGAAACCGAACCCTGCCCCGACTGTTGCCCTGGCAGCGATAACGACTGAACAATTCGATTGATCAGCGGCCGTGACCTGTCGGCTTTGCATCTTTCACGGTTTCACGGAGTCATTCCTACGCCGCCTCCGCGAAGCGAAGCCAGAAAATTGCCCGGATTGACCGCAAAATCAGCGTTCTTTCGCTATCCGGGGCATGTAGATGGCGGGCGTAGCGAGCCCCCGCTAGTAAGTATTTTATTTACAATGAGTTACATCTTGAGTCGCGTCTTTTTCGAGCCACTTTCTTTTCTGGTTTGAGTCTCGGCTCCTAAGCCGCGCTCCCCTCGTACTTTGGGGGCGACGGTTCTCAGAGGGCCCCACCCACTGCATTCATCTGCAAACCGAGAGGTTCGCGCGCGGCCTCTCACGCGTCGAAACGAGCGTTTATGGGCCACATCCTCTCTCTTCCAGCTTCCAGGCCGCACGGCCGCATAAGAGGTTAATTCGCTTGGCTGTGATCTGTCGGCGATTCGATGCAGTGCCACTTGCATGTCACTCGGAAAAATGTCGGATGAAAGGTTTAGCAAACGCTCGACTGACGGGCTACTTCGCTTTGATAGCCGTGGCCAGATCCCGGAACATCCCTGGAGGCCGTGCGACGGATCACGATTCAGGTCAGCAAGGAACTTCGATCCATTCCCGGCGTTCGTAATTTCGGTGCGCACATCGGTCGTGCCGAAGTGGCGGAAGAAGTGGTTGGCCCTAATTTCACCGAGTTGTGGATCAGCATCGATCCCGACGTGGACTACGACGCCACTGTCGCTCGAATTCAAGAAGTCGTCGACGGCTACCCCGGCCTCTACCGCGACGTGCTGACCTATCTCAAGGAGCGCATCAAGGAAGTTCTCACAGGTGCGAGCGCCAGTATTGTCGTGCGCGTCTTCGGTCCGGACCTCAACACGCTGCGTGCCAAGGCACAGGAAATCGGTGCCGCGATCAAGGATGTTGGCGGCATCGCCGACTTGAAAGTGGAGCCGCAAGTGCTGGTGCCGCAAATTCAAGTCGCCTTGCGGCCGGAAGCCGCGGCGCAGTTCGGGCTGACGGCGGGGTCCATACGGCGAGCCGCCATGACAGTCGTCAAGGGAATGAAGGTGGGAGAAGTGTATGATCGACAGATGGTTTTCGATGTGTCGGTATGGGGCAAGCCCGGCGCTCGTTCGGATATTGACGCGATCCGCGAGTTATTGATTGATACGCCCGGCGGTGGGCATGTACCCTTAAAGGACGTCGCTGACGTTTCCATCGTCGCTACCCCGAATGAAATCAAACGCGAAGGAGCATCGCGACGTATCGACGTGACCTGCAATGTCCGCGGCCGCGATCTTGGCAGCGTTGCCCATGAAATCGAGGATCGTGTTCGCAAACTCAGCTTTGAGCGAGGATACCATCCTGAATTCCTCGGCGAGTATGCCGCGCGCGTCGAATCCCGAAACAAACTGCTGCTGCTTTCCGCATTCGCGTTGGTGGGAATATTCCTGCTCCTGCACATGGATTTTCAATCCGCCCGGCTTGCGGGCCTTGTCTTCACCACGCTTCCATTCGCGTTGATCGGCGGCGTCATAGGCGCGGTGATCAGCGGAGGTGTACTTTCGCTTGGGTCGCTCGTCGGATTCGTGACCGTGCTGGGAATTGCTGCGCGAAATGGAATCATGATGGTCAGTCACTATCGGCACCTGCAATCTGAAGGCGTGCCGTTCGGGTTGAAACTGGTCCTGCAAGGCGCAGAAGAGCGGCTTTCCCCCATTCTCATGACCGCGCTGTGTGCCGGACTTGGGCTCTTGCCGCTCGTAATTGCCGGAGATCGCCCCGGGCATGAAATCGAACATCCCATGGCAATCGTCATTCTCGGGGGTCTCGTCACATCGACCATCTTGAATCTGATTCTGCTGCCCACGTTTTATTGGCTGACATTTCGAGACAGCACGGCGAGGTCGCTGAGCAAACCCCAAAGTCTGCCGTGATACAGATCAACGGCTTTGGATCCAGCGTTCCATTTTCACCGTGAAGGATCGCGCACTAGGCCGGGAAATGCAGCCAGAAAACAGCCCGGAGTGAGCGAACAATGAGGTTTGAGTCGTCTGGTTTAGCGCGACGGCGGGCGTAGCTGGCCGCAACTTGATCGACGGCCTTGGCGCGATCGCCAGGGCCATTCGAGATGGGAAAATCGCCTCCCGCTGGCTGTAATCTTTGAAGCAGGGGAAAAGCGGGCGTCAAAGACCAATAAAATCGCTCAGATACTCGAAGGCCAGCGGAAAATTATCTGAATATTTTAATCATGCTCGTTGGTTGTACAGTGATAGAATTATGGCTAAGAGGTGGATCGGAGGCCAACCGTCCATTGATCCTCTGACCGGACGGATCAGACTCGTCTCAATAACCGAATCGTAGAAGTCGAGTACTCCTTGCCTCGCGGAATCCCTACGGTGACTCGTCCGAGCCTGATAGTGCCGATGTTTCTTCGCCAAGTGAAATGGGAGCAGGTCGTTGATGAAAGTAAGAACTACAAAACAAGTGTGTGCGGCGGTGTGTTGCTGTCTTCTGTATTGCATCCGTGTTGAGGGAGCCGCCCATGTATGGTATGCGCACATCAATTGGACCCCCTATATGACTGGTGGGCCCGTCTTGAACGGACCGTCCTACGTTTATCCAAACAGTCTGATGCTGGTGATTATGAACGTTTCTAATGGCGCTACGCTTGACGACGTGTGGCACAGTACGCAGTACACGTTTAGCGACTTACCTCCAGTTTGTATTGATACCGGTATGTATCACGGGCTTGGTTTGACTAGTGATAATTATTTTTTGATCCGGGCGCCAGCGACGCCGGGGATCTACAGCATCAGCTTCCAGGCATTTACCGGGGAGGTGTGCGGAGCCAACCCCAGCAACATCGTCACACTGACGGATTGGATTAATGTGTGTCTCGATGTGGATAGCGACGGTGTGCTGGATTGCCTGGACAACTGCCCGAATGACGCCAATGCCGATCAGGCCGACGCCGATGGCGACGGCGTGGGCGATGCCTGCGATGCCTGCCCCGACACGCCGATCGGCGAGTCCGTCAGCACCAGCGGTTGTTCGTGCAGCCAATTGAATTGTGATGACGGCGATCCCTGCACGCTGGACAGTTGCCTGAACGGTGTCTGCTCCAACGTGCTACAGGACGCCGATGGCGACGGTGTATGCGATTTCAACGATCTGTGCCCCGGCACGCCAAACGGAGTTGCCGTGGATGCGCATGGGTGTCCCTGTGGTCAGTTGGACGATGACAACGACGGTGTCACCAACTGCGATGACAACTGTGCCAATACGCCGGTGGGCGAAACGCCCAATGTCAGCGGTTGCTCGTGCAGCCAGGTCGATTGCGATGACGGTGATCCCTGCACACTCGACACGTGCTCCAATGGGGTCTGTACTTCTGTCCTTCAGGATGCCGATGGCGACGGCCTCTGCGACGCCAACGACGGCTGCCCGGACGATCCCAACAAGTCGGCCCCCGGCGCATGCGGCTGCGGCGTGTCCGACATGGACTCCGATGGCAACGGCACACCGGACTGCAACGACGCGGACGACACGGACGACATCGGTGACAGTGGATTGCCGGTGCCAACCAACGAGGCCTGCGGGGTCATGTGCGCTTCCGGAACTGGTGCGGTCATGCCAATCGTGACTCTATGCCTGATAGGTCTGAGGCGATTGAGTCGGCGCAGAAATCGAACTTCCGCGGGCTGACATTCTCGTTGCATGATGATCGCGGTGTAAATCCAAGTGCGGCTCGCCGTCGGTTGATAGCAATCGTCTTCGGGTCTTTTTTTTCGATAAGCCATTACCGTCTTTCGGGATAGATAACCCACTCCTGGGTTTGTCGATAATTGCGTTGAATGCCTGTGCCAGGGAAAACCCGACGCGGCACTTCACACGAAGTTATTTCGCAATGTCAGAAAGCACCTGTCGTCGGTTAACCTTGCAGTTTTCACAGTCTCTTGGTGCCGAGATGTGACGCTGTTTCCGCTGGGCGGGCGATGGGATTCGAGCCCACGACGTGCAGATTGAGAAGACCTAGGGAACCCTGAAGCGAAACTATCGAAAACTCCCTTTTTCAGCAGCGTAGCGATCCCAATCACGTTTCGCGATCTTTCGCTCGGCATCACGCTTGTTCGAATTAAGATACGGTATCGAAGGCGCTGAACGGTACGAGGCGATACAACGATTTGATTGCAATGCCAATAGATCACAGCTTCGACGCGCTGTACGGCGGCATTGCAAAGGTCCAAATTTGCTCGCGCCAAGGCGGCATGCCGTTTGAATTCCGCGACCGGGTCGTTGCGTTCAATATCCGCTGATTGAATCGATCCGTCGGCACGCTTTCGTGCAGCGCCAGTTGGGCCACGTCGAAGAGATTCTCTATTTGTCGAAGTGGTTGATGTCGTTGACCCACACGCCGCCGGTCTGCCAGTGGTATAACCACCCCACGGTGGCGGTCGTATTCACAACCGTCGGCGGGTTGGCGTTGGCTGCTCCCCAGCCGGTTGAGCCCTTTCTGGGCCCGGTTGGGCAAGGCGGTATCTTCTTGATGTAGGGGCCGTATTTGTAGACCGCGGTCTTGTTGCTGGACATCGCCCCGGCCTCGCTCGTGTAACGGTCCAGAGCGGTTAGAGAAGTAGGGTAATTGCCCTTGTGCTCGAGAAAGTAAATCTCCATCGCCTTTCGCATGACGGTGGGGTCGTGTTGCAGGGTGGCCACTTCGGCATCCTTCGATGCGTCTGAAAGCATCGGCACCACAACGGCCGCGAGGATCCCCAGAATGACCACGACGATCAGAATTTCCACAAGCGTCATCGCGCGGGAAATGCAAATCGACGTCTGATCAGGCATATTCGTGTGGCCCGCAATCATTCACATTGTCTATCGGATTACGGGTGTGTGTGCTGGAGTAAAGCGCGCGATAAACGGACCGGTTGGGGCGTACTTCGACCCTGGAGCTAGCGCTTTCGATCATACTTCTTCGTCCTTAAGGTCCAGTAAGCCGCGGAAAATAGTCATCTACCCGTAGGAAGATGAGCATGGCGCGAACCTCCAATAATGACGTGTGTCGTTACCACCTTCCCCCATGTTTGGTCCAGTCTCTTTGTTAATCCAACACCGCTCGCAGCACATTCCGTGGGCGGGCAGTGTGGAGCGAGGGAACCGAACGTAGCGCAGCCTGCCCACGGCGGCGCGACCGACCCACCCCGCGAGCCATTCTGTTGGTTCGATATATCCGACGTCTCTACGCAGCATCCGACCTGTCTGACACGCCCATCTTGATCGACTAGGCCTCCGGCGCCGGCGGTCAATACCCCAACGAATTGTGTGGCCGCACTGTGTTGTAATGAACCCGCCATCGCTCAACCAGGATATTCGCCTCCTGCAGCGTGGAGAAGATCTCGCCGTTCAGCAACTCATCGCTCAGCTTCCCATTGATAATCTCTACGTACCCTTTTCCAACCGGCTGCGCGGCTCGATGAACAGCTTCTTCACGCCCACCCGATTTAACCAATCTCGCACCACCTTCGCCGTGAATTCCGGTTCGAAGCCGCCGACGGGGGCATGGTGCCTTGTCTTGCAGACGGCCATAGGCCGTCGGATATCAGCGATCGATGGTCGTCGTGGAGCGTCGCTCGGCGGCCTTGCGGCCCGGCGGTTTCGGGTCGATGCCGGGGGCCTGACCCTCCCACTCGCCGGTGCGGGCGTCGCGCCACTCCTTGGCGAGAACCTTGCCGCGCTCGTCGAAATGGATCACGACCGAGAGATGGCTTTTGTCATCCTCGTATTCCCAGCGGTCTTCGGAGTGCGCAGCGTAGTTGTCGCCAAGCGTCATGCGGACCTCGTCCTTGTTGGACAGGCCCTCCTTGATCATGTCGTAATTCTGACGGGTGAGCTTGTTTTCGGCGCAGCCGCTCCAGAGAAAGAGGACGACGGGCGCGACCAGAACGAACCATCTTCTCGCGTGCATGTTGGATACCTCCCCGTTGCATCGGACTTATGGTTCCGTCGTAAGGGCGTTGAGAATTTCCTCACGGACAACACGGAACTCAAACTCGTACTGATCGAAGAGACGTTCGCTACCGGGCGCCTGAAAGCTGGCGACCAGGATGTACTTCTGCTGCGGGGCGATCGGGCGACCCTCCCAGCTCAATTGAAACTCGTACGATGAGGTGATGCGCTCCCAGAACTGCTTCTGGTCCCGTGTGTTGAGCACCGGCTGTGTCCAACTCTGAATCAACTGACCCTTGCGATCACCGAGGGCACTGCGATAGGAATACAGCTCGAAGATGAATACGCCGTAGGCCTTGACCGGGTCGCCAGCGGCGTCCAGTGTGCGCAGGGAGACGGCGATGCCGTCGGGCACGGCGTCGCTGTCAAAGCTCCGCGGCTTGGTGAAGGGCTGAATCTTGATGCTGCGCGGGCTGTAGAAGGCGATCAGCTCCTCCGTACTCGGACCGTCGGACGTCTGGCCGATTTCACCGCGCTGACAGGCGGGCCCGGAGAGGGCCAGGGCGACGGCGAGCAGCATCCATGCAATGCCCGGTGCGACTGATCGAAGCGACATGACCCATCCCTTTGGTCAAAGGCCGGCGGCACAGGTGGTCCGCGCCTGCGGTGTCCCTACCCGATCGATGGGGCGGATTGTAGTCCTGCGGCAGGCAGCGTCAATACAGAAGCATACGTGGGCAGAATAGCGACGAACGACCGGGCGCGGTCCTACATCGGCCACACCCAGTAGATGATGATCGTGCTGACGAGCATCGAGAGAATATTCAGTGGCAGACCGACTTTGACGAAGTCGGTGAACTTGTAACCGCCGGGACCAAAGACCATCAGATTCGTCTGGTAGCCCATGGGCGTCGTGTAGGCCGCGGAGGCAGCGACGGCCACGACGATGGCGAGGGCGCGCGGGTCCTGAATGAACGGCAGCTTCGTCGCAGTGGCCATGGCGATCGGGAACATCAGCGCCGCTGCGGCGTTGTTCGTAAGAAACTCTGTCAGCACCGTGGTGCAAAGGTAGACTGCGGCGATGACGGCGATCGGCCCGAGCGTGCCGACGACCGAGGTGATACCGCCGGCGATGAACTGCGCCACGCCGGTCTTTTCCATGGCCGTGGAAATACCGAAAGAGGCGGCGATTACGAACAGCACGTCCCACTGAATATTTCTCCGTGCAGTGGCCGACGAGACGCAGCGGAAGATGACCATGAAACCCGCCGCGGCCAACGCGAAAAAGACACGGCCGCGATCGAAGAAGTCGCTCAGCCCTGTTCGTGCCACGGGAGCTGTAGCACCGGCCCGCGCGCGTACCGACATGAACCAGTCGAGCAGATCGGGGATGGCCATCATAACGACCATCAGGGCGAGGATCACCAGAGCAATGCCGGCGCGTTCGTGTCGTACGGGCTCAGCCCCGCCCACTTCGCTGACCAGGTAAAAATCGGTGTTGTTGCGATGGGCGCGGAGAAAGCCGGAAGCCGTCTGAAGCAGCAGCGTATCGCCGGGGCGAAGCACGATATCGCCGAGCTTCCCGCCGAGGCGGACGCCGTTGCGATGCACGGCAATGATGGCGGCGTCATAGACCGTCCGGAAATTGGCGCCGCGGATGCTCCGACCCACGAGCGGGCTGCTCTGGCTGATGACCGCCTCGCAGAGATGCTGGCCGAGGCGCTGGGTAATCGATTTAGTATCGAGTTCTTCACCGGCAGGTACCAGTCCCTTGATCTTCTGCAGATCGACAATCGTGCCGACGACGCCGACAAACAGCAGGCGATCGCCGCTTTTGAGCTTTTCATCCGGAGCGACCGGTGCGATCGACTCGCCGTCGCGCTCGATCTCGACGAGAAACAGACCTGGGAGCTGCCGCAGACCAGCGTCCTGAACGGACTCGCCGATCAGCGGGCAGATCGGCTCGACAAGCATCTCAACCATGTACTCGCGTTGCGAAGCGCCAATCTGCTCGATGAACTCCTTGCGAATCGGCAGTAGCTTAGGAGCAATGTAGATCAGATAGAGCAGCGTGATTGCAGCCAGCGGCAGGCCGACGGCCCCGATCTCCAGAAAGCCCATCCCGCGATAACCCAACTGCTCAGAACCAAGCATGAACCCGTGAACAACCAGATTCGTGCTGGTACCGATGAGGGTCACGATGCCGCCAGCAACGGACATGTACGAGAGCGGCAGCAGATATCGCGAGGGCGATAGCTGGTGTTTGCGGCACCAGTCCAGCACGACCGGCATGGCCATGGCCACGATCGTGGTGTTGTTCAACAGGGCCGACATCGCGCCGACCGGGCCCAGCAGCCGGACCATCGTGCGCCGCTCCGACCGGGGCAGCCCCAGCAGCTTTCGGGCGATGCCGTCGAGCGCGCCGCTGTCACGAAGGCCCGCCGCGACGACGAAGAGCGCGGCCACGGTCAGCATGCCGGCGTTGGAGAAGCCGCGCAGGGCCTCGGTGGGCGTAAGAATTCCGACAAGGCCAAGCAGCGTCAGCCCGCCGAGAAAAATAACATCCGCCAGATGCGAGAATCGCGTCAGCCCGTAGAGCATGACTGCGATCAGAATAAGCACGAACCAGCCGTCCCAGTTCATAGGCCCTGTTTTCTACCGCAGCCGGTGGCGCGTGGCCAGTCACAAGGTCCGCGCCGCCCTTTGATCACCCGCCTGTAAGCAGGATGCCCGGCGAAATCCGCTCTACCAGCCAGATCACCACGGGCGGAAGAAAGATCCCCGGCAGCAGATCGGCGACCGGTATTTTCTTTATGTTAAGAATCATCAACGCCGTGGCCAGCAGTACGACACCTCCGACGACATTCATGAGTTGCAGCGAGAGGTCGGGCAACATCCCTGCGAACCGCCAGGCGGCCAGCGCCAGCCCCCCTTGGAAGACCAGAACCGTCACCACGCTGAAGAAAACCCCCGCTCCCAGCGAGGCCGCCAGGGCCATCGAACAGAACCCGTCCAGAAAGGACTTGATGTAGAGCAGACTCGGGTTTCCATGGCCGCCGTTTTGCAGGCAGCCCAGGAGCGTCAGCGGTCCGACACAAAAGATTACGCTCGCTGAAAGAAACCCCTCCGCGAAGCGCCCGGCGGGTGCGCGACCGGCAAGCTGTGGACTCTCTGTGGCAGAAATCGCATTTGTGCCGCGCTGAGGCGCGGCCATCGCGACCTGCCTGGCATCATGCCCGCTGGCCCCGAGCCGAGAATGAATCAGGCAACCGAGACCTTCGATGCGATCATGCAGCCGCAGGGCCGTACCGAGCATCGCGCCGACGATCAAAGAACCGACGGTCACCATCGCCAGCCGCGCGCCGTACGTGGGAATCCCCTCGCCATAACGCCGGGCAGTCTCCGACATCACCAGCACCGAGGCATCGATGCCCAGGGTGATCGTGACCAGCCCGAGACAATTCAAAATGATCTGCTGATAACGATCAGGAATGCGCGCCGAAAGCAGCAGACCGGCGCCGGAGCCGACCGCGACAGTCAGTACATTCACGATCGTGCCGTTGAGTATGTTCCACATGGATGGGTGCCGGATTCATTGACCAACGCCAGCGGTCGGACGCATCGACCCGGCAGGGAACGTATGCGGCCGCAGGCATGAGGTCAACCAGACGATGCACGATCAATCCCCACTGCTGTCCAGTGACCGATGTGGTGCCTTCGTGCTACGATGGAACATATGCCGGAACTCCCGGAGGTACAGACGATCGTCTCTCAACTGGCTCCCGCCCTGAGGGGGGCGCGCATCGAGTCCGTCCACATCGAGCGAGAGGATGTGATCCGCGAGGGGCGCCGCTCGCTGGCCACGCAGTGCCGCGGTCGCAAGGTTGAGCAGGTCTCACGGGAAGGTAAGCGGCTCTGGTTTCGGCTTAACGGGCCTGGTCGGAATGACTACGCCGCTCTCGTGATTCACCTCGGCATGAGCGGTCGACTGACGCTGGACGCGCGCGATACTCCCCTGCTGCCGCACACGCATCTTCGCATCCGATTCGAGGGCAACGCGCACGAGCTGCGTTTTCGCGATCCGCGACGATTCGGCGGCGTCTGGTACGTGCCGCAGCCCACAGACGGCAAAACGTGTGCGTCGAAGAACTCCACTGCCGCGCGGACGGCGCCGGGCCTTGCGCCCCTTGGACCGGATGCATTGACGATCCGCGCGGACTGTCTACGCGAAATCACCCGTCGACGCCGCCAGATCAAAGCCGTGCTGCTTGATCAGCGGATCATCAGCGGCCTGGGAAATATCTATTGCGACGAGGCACTGTACCGGGCCGGCATTCACCCCGTCACGCCGGCGTCGCAACTCACGGACATGCAGGTCCGGCGACTGGCGGATTGCATCCGTGCAACGCTGCGCTCGGCGGTCGCCGCCGGCGGATCGACGCTGCGAGATTATCGTGATGCCAGCGGCGCGGAGGGCTGGTTTCAGGTCAACCATCGCGTCTATGGGCGCGAGGGCCAGCCCTGCCGGGACTGCGGCGCGATCATCCAGCGAAGTCTCATCGCCGGCCGCTCCACGCACACCTGCCCGAATTGCCAGACTGCAACGAAGGCAAAACCGACACGCAAGCGGGCGGTGCGGTCATGAGCGATTCACGGTCCGCACATGGCAAGACTGATCCACCCGCGACGCATTCCTCGCAGATTTCAAATCAGAAGGAACGGCAAACAGGCAGGCATCGACTCGGCCTGCTGGCCGTTGCGTATTTCGCGGCGGCGTTGCTCTTTGACCGTCTGGCCACGAGCATCGTCATCGGTGTGCTGGCGTATCTGTTCTACGAGATCATCGTCCGCCGAAATCGAAAAGTCATCGCGCTGACCATCAGCGCAGCGGCCTCCCTCGCGGCCTTCGAATACGCCGGTCGATATGTGCTCCGCGCGCAGTTCGGCAGATACTTCGACGACGGCGCGGACCATCGACTCAAGCCCAATGCGGAATTGGGCATTAATTCCGACGGCATCCGCTGCCCCGTCGAGCATGACGACTTCACCGACGAGACGTTCAACATCATCTTCCTCGGCGACTCGTTCACCTATGGCTCTCTGCTCGCGTTTGATGAGACCATGCCCGCCCAGGTCGAGCGCCTGCTGCGCGAGCGCTACCCGCAACTGGCCTCCCGCACGATCAATTTCGGCTGGATCTCTTCCTCGCCGGCGCCATCGCTGCGGCTGCTCAAAGACATCGGCGCGAAGTACAAACCCGACCTGGTCATCCAGTGCCTCGATGTCACTGACTTCCACGATGACCTCTGGATCCTACGCAAGGTTGGCTATTGGGATCGCTCGCCCACCGCCTTTCTGCTGGCACGGCTCGGGCAGTTGGCTGACATCAATATTCACGGAATGCTTCAGGAACTTTACGTCTCCTTCAGGTTGAACAGGTTCGCGCGAAGCCGACCGGGAACCGATCGACCCATACCCGCGCATCGCTTCTTCGTCGTTCTTCAGCCGCTGGAACAGAGTCTGCCCGACATGAGCGAGACGGAGCATCAGCTTCGCAAAACGCATCGCTACTGTCGCGACGTGCTGAGAGCCGAGTACATCCTCGTGATGTTGCCCCGGCATTTTCAATACAATGCCCGTGAATCACCGCGAAACTGGGAAAAAGGCAGTTACCCTTTGCTCGGGCCTTATGTGCACGAGCCGTTCAAATGGCTCGATGCCCTTCGACCTCGTGTCGATTTCCCCTGCCACTCGCTACTGGAGGACTTCGAGCGGACCAACGTCTTCCCGACCTGTTTCGAACACGATCCGCACTGGAATGCGGACGGCGCGCGTGTCGCCGCTGAAGGGATACTCCGAATACTCCGCGAGGAATCCGTCCTGAAGGATGACGCGAATCAAACCGCCACGCTGCCGCAGTGAACCGGTCGTGGCATGTTCATCGACAAGAACGAGTTTCATCGTACTTCGGCACTCTCCGGAGCCGCAGACGGTCCGCGCGTGGCGATGAAGATGCCGGCGAGAATCATCGCCGCGCCGATCAGTTGAGCCGTTCCGGCGGTCTCGCCCAGCAAGAGGTAGGCAAGGATGCCGGCGCCCACCGGCTCTGCCAATATGCAGACGGAAACGAAGGTCGCCGACAGGTGCTTGAGGGCGTAGTTCAGCGAGCCGTGCCCGAGCAACTGCGGAGCGATCGCCAGCGCAACGAAGCAGGCGTACGTCTGCCAGCGATAGCCGACCGCACCCACACCCGACAAAGAGGCCACCGCGCAGAGAATCACGGCCGCCACGCCGTACACGCTCACCATGTATGAGAACACGTCCACCTCAGCGCGAACCTTGCGGCCAATGAGCAGGTAGCCCGAAGCCGTCACCGCGCCACCCAGCGCCAGCAGATTGCCGTAGAGACCGTTTTCACTTCCGACGGAATGATCGGAGATGCTGATCAATACTCCGCCCGATGCGGCGAGACAGATTCCCACGATCAGCGCCGCGTAGATTCGCTCCCGCAGGAGCAGCCAGGAGCCAATGCCCACGAAGATCGGGTTGGTCGTCACGATGACCACGGAACTGAGCACCGACGTATGTCGCAGCGAGGTCATCCAGAAGAAGAAGTGCGCCGCCAGAAACAGGCCGCCGAAAAGGACGTAGCCGGTCAGCTTCGGCGGAATACGCAGCAACCGAACTCCGCGAGTAGCCGCCAGACCTGGAATAAGCACGATCGTGGCGATGCCCAGTCGGGCCGCGGCGATGACGACCGGCGGGGCGTCGTCGCACCATCGCACCAGAATCGCCGACGAAGAGATCGAGAGCATCCCCACGGCCAACAAAAGCGGAAGCAACATCCGATGGCGATTCATGACGCTCCATCTCGTGGTCCCGTCGCGGCATACTCACTCGCGTGTGGAAACCATGATCAACAACTGGCGCTTCGGCAAGCGTAGTTGAATAGCAGCAAGTCACCGTTCAGTACGACCAGAAACTGCCGTGTATCCGCATCCGTGGAGCGTGTCCGGCTTCCCACACCGCCTAAAATACTGGGCAATGCTGCCCAATGTTGGGTTATCAGGTCTATATCCCGGCATCGCTTGCCGAGAAGTCTAAATTACATAACTAAATTATTTACAATTACTTAAAACAATAAAACGGCGCCCATTCGCCCATTGTCTCATCCTTGGCACAGACAGTGACATGTACGGGGTGGGGTACTCCGGATTGTGCAGTCCGTCCGCAAGACTTCCTCGTGACAAATATGAGATTTCGCTGCGGACGTGCCGGGGAATTAGCGCGTACGTCTTCGGCCGCGGGAGCCGAATCACCAACGTCGAATTCGCCCGGCGGGTCCAGCGATATGACGCAGACCATGACTAGAAAACACGACAAGGCCCACGACGCCGCGACCGGCGAGGCGCGGTATCTCCTGGATCGCTGGGAGTTCTCCGTCTCCAGCACGGGCCTGCTCTGGATTCAGCCGACGCGATCCTCTCTCACCCCGGAAGAACTTGCGGGCATGTTCTCCCTGCTGGCGCAGGATTGTCAGAACGACATGCCGAGGATGATCAAGCTGGACCTCAGCGGCGTCCGAATCGTCGGCGAGCAGTGGACGACGATCGAAGCCATGATCATCGACTTCGCCCACCAGATTCGGGCGGAAATCCGACTGGCGCGAAGTACGCGAGGCCCGGCCTCGTCAGTGATCTTCTCACGACCAGTTGCAACCGGAAACGAGCCCGGCCCCCTGCCACCAGCCGCGTGATGTAAGTTCGCTCATTGACCCTTCTCGCAGACCCATCATACCGATCTCTCTGCCGATCATGACTTTGACGAAACGGCGCACCGGTCTTAGATTACACCGGTCATCATGAACCCGCCGTCGATCGCCATTCTCGATTTCGGCTCGCAATACGTGCAACTGATTGCCCGTCGCGTGCGCGAAAATCAGGTCCACTCGCTCATCTTCGCGCCGAATGTTTCCCCGGAGATTCTGCAGCGCCATTCGGTAATCGGCATCATTCTCAGCGGCGGCCCGTCCAGCGCGTACAACCACTCCGCTCCGCAGCCGCATCCCGGCCTGCTTAACATGGGCGTACCCGTCCTGGGCATCTGTTACGGCATGCAGGCCGTCTGCCAGCAACTTGGCGCCAAGGTTCAGGCAGCCGCCCAGCGCGAATACGGCCGCACGACGCTCGAGCGCACCGCCGATGATCCCCTCGTGCGGCACCTGCCCGCGCGGACAACCGTCTGGATGTCACATGGCGATGTAGTAACCGGCCTGGGCGAAGATTTCGTCACCCTCGCCCGTACTCCGCACAGCCCGTTCGCCCTTGTCCGCCATCGCAGCCGCCCGCTGTACGGCATTCAGTTTCATCCTGAAGTGACGCACACGCCGGAAGGTGCCCAGATCCTTCGAAACTTTCTTTTCGACATCTGCAACGCCCGGCCGACGTGGAATGCCGGCAACATCCTTGACCAGGCCGTCGAGCAGATCCGCGAGCGACTCCGCGGCGAGGCGCACGTGATCTGCGGCCTTTCCGGCGGTGTCGATTCCTCCGTGACCGCCGCCCTGCTGCATCGCGCCGCGCCGGACAAACTTACCTGCATCTTCGTGGACAACGGCCTGCTCCGTCTCCACGAGCGCGCCCGCGTCGAGGCCATCTTCCGCGGCCACTTCCGGATGGACCTGCACGTGGTCGACGCGTCAAAGCGCTTTCTGGAGCGCCTTCGGGGCGTCATCGATCCGCAGGAAAAACGCATCCGAATCGGCCACGAATTCATTGACGTCTTCCGCGAAGAAGCCGCTCGCATTCCGAATGCCCGCTTCCTCGCACAGGGTACCCTCTATCCCGACGTGATCGAATCTGGCCACAGTGCCGCAGGCACCGCCGCGAACATCAAGCTGCATCACAATGTCGGCGGTCTTCCGGCCGAACTGGGCTTCGAGCTGATCGAGCCGCTGCGCGATCTGTTCAAGGATGAAGTCCGCATGATCGGCGAGCTGCTCGGTCTGCCGGAGGAGATCGTCTGGCGACATCCCTTCCCGGGGCCGGGCCTTGCCGTGCGCATTCTCGGCGAAGTCACGCCCGAGCGTCTCGAACTGCTCCGCCCCGCCGATCAGATCATCATCGAAGAACTGACCGCCGCCGGCTGGTATCGCAAGGTAGCCCAGGCCTTCGGCGTACTCATGCCCGTCTCCAGCGTCGGTGTCATGGGCGACGGCCGGGCCTACCAGGGTCAACATGTGATCGCAGTCCGCTTCGTCGAATCCACGGACTTCATGACCGCTGACTGGGTGCACATCGATCCCAACGTGCTGTCGCGCATCAGCAGCCGTATCACGAATGAGGTGGCCGGAATAAACCGGGTCGTGTACGACGTCACGAGCAAGCCGCCGGCCACCATCGAGTGGGAATAACCCCTATGTTCGGCACCCAAATGGCCATTTGCCAAGTATCCGCGACAATCTTACAATCCATATCGTGAATCTTTGGACCGGCAGGGCTTCGACAGATCATGGCGAATCTCGTCCTCTCGACGTGCCTGTCAGAACATCAGCGTAATACGCATGAGGATGTCAGGCGTTGCCGGACCATGCGAGCGGGACTACGCTTGAGTAGGATTCAACGAATCGGGTGGAGCGCCGGGCCATGGCTGCACACGAGGGCGGCGATCGGTAACGCACTTCTTGAGTCGGCCCACCTGTTCGTGAAGCGAACCGAGCCGCTGGACGCGCGATCATGATTTACTCCGTCGGATGCGAGTATGCGATCCGCACGCTGATCAAGCTGGCCAGGAGCAATTCTGCCGGTGGCTTCGTTCTCCTGCGAAACCTCATTGATTCGGAAAACATGCCAGAGCACTTTGTCGGCAAGCTCATGCAGACGCTGGTGCATGCGGACATTCTGGTCTCCGCCAAAGGTCGCGGCGGCGGCTTCGCTCTGTCCCGCCCGGCCGGACAGATCACCCTTCGCCAGATCGTCAGCGCGATCGACGGCGACGAGCGAATCGATCGCTGCATTCTCGGTTTTGCTTCCTGCGATGAACTGCAACCCTGCCCGCAACACGACGAATGGGCCCCGATCCGCAGGCAGATCGGCGAGTTGCTCGATCACACCACGCTGCAAGACCTGATCAAAGCACTCGAGAAGAAGTACCACCCGTCGATGTGAGTGACCTGAACAGGTCGTGCAGACGCCCTGATGATCACGATCGGCAACTCGGCGTACGCATCACCCGCGACCTGCGAAGCTCGTACCGGGCTTGCGCGGGGACTTTGCTGCAGCGACATCTCCGCCTTGTTGCTTGACTGCTTTGAACATCTCCAGTGCTGCGGCACGTGCCTGTGCATGATCAACGATCGGCGCGGGATAATCCTTGCCGATGATGCAGCCGTAGCCGTTCTGTTCGAGGGCGGTTGCCTCCTGGGGCGCGTGGATCAACGGTGCAGGGTAGCGTGCAAGCTCCGGGACGAAGCGGCGGATGAATTCACCGTCTGCGTCAAACTTCCGGGACTGCAACATGGGATTGAAGATGCGGAAATACGGCTGTGCATCAGTGCCGATGCTCGCCGCCCACTGCCAGCCGCCGAGGTTCTGCGAGAGATCGTAGTCGAGCAGCTTCGATGCGAAGTAACGCTCGCCCCGCTTCCAGTCGATTCGCAGGTGTTTCGTGAGAAACGAAGCGGCAATCATCCGCAGCCGATTGTGCATGTATCCGGTCGTGTTGAGCTGGCGCATCGCGGCATCAACGATCGGGTAGCCGGTGCGGCCCTCGCACCACGCGGCGAATTGCTTTCGATCATGCCGCCACACGAGCGCGTCATAGGCGGATTGAAACGCCCGCGTCTCGGTGTGCGGCCAGTGGTGCAGAACCATGTTGTAGAACTCTCGCCAGATCAGCTCGTCGACCCACTTCTGCGCCCCGGTCGAGCCCTGGGCCAGCGCCTCTCGTAACAACTCGCGAATGCTGATGGTCCCGAAGCGCAGATGCACCGAGAGCCGCGACGTGCCCTCGATGCCGGGGTAGTCGCGATCGCGACCGTAATCGTCGATCCGGGAAAGAAACTCGTGAAACATCGCACGTGCAGCGCGGCGGCCGCCGGGCCATCGCAGGTCGGTCGCTTCAAAGCCCAGCTCAGAAAGCGTCCACGGATGCGACTGAACACCGGCAGGCGGCGGAGCGAGCTTCGCGGCCTTCGAGGGCGCATCACGCGCTTCAAGATCGGCATCGGTGAGCTTCTGGCGCCACGCGTTGCGATAGGGTGTATAGACGCGAAAGGGTTCGCCGGATCGACTGACGACTTCGTCCTTCTCGAAGACGACATGATCCTTGAATGTCCGAAGTGCGCGACCGTCGGCGTCGAGCGCCGCGGCCACTGCGCGATCCCGGGCGATGCACCTGGGCTCCTCATCGTGACTTGCATAGACGGCGTCGGCCTTCAACTCGGCCGCCAGCCGCGGAAGTTCTTCCCGTGCGCGGCCATGCCGGATGATCAACCCGGCGCGACGCCGACGCAGCGCCGCGTCCACCTCCGTCACGGATTGATGGATGAACTCGACACGGCGATCGGCCCGATCCGCCAGCGCATCGAGGATATCGCGGTCAAAGCAGAAGGCAGCATAGACGCGGTCGGCGGCGTTCAAGGCCTGGGTGAGTGCGGTGTGATCATCCAGCCGAAGATCGCGACGAAACCACACGAGAACGGTTTTCATGACACGGCCCAGATCTTCAGGTGGCTACGGCAGGGCTTGGCTTCGTCTGGACTGATCGGGAATCAAGTGTCCGGGCAAAGGCGACGAGATGCCCGAGGGTGTCGCAGTAGGCCGAGTAGCGGATTCGCTGACGGACAGGTTCGGTCAGCGCGCGACCGCCGACGACGAGCGCGGTGCCGACCTGAGCGGCAGTCTCATAGAGCTGACGACCATCCTCCACGAAGCGTTCGAGTGAATCGATCGTCGAAACGCTCAGCCAGAAGAGCCGCGGCCGCTGGTCACGAATGGCCGCGCAAAGCGTCGACGCCGGATTTCCGGTGCCATAGGACTCGGCGCTCCAGCCGATTTCCCGCAGGGTCAGCGCCACCATGGCCGTGGCCAGCGTGTATGGATCGTATTCCAGTGTCGCACCGATGGCACAGGGTGCGTCCGGCGGCGGAGGCGTGACAGCCGCCCGAAGCTGCCCGAGGACACGGTGGACGATCTCGCACGCCCGGCGCTCCCGGTACACCTCGATCTTCCCGTTCTCCCAGTTGTGACCGATCCGTCGAAAGTCCTCGGCGAAGGCCTTGTCGCAGATGTCGCCGATCGAATACCCGGCCAGGTAAAGCCCCATCACCAGCCGTTCGACCTGCTCTTCGTCTCCCTGCTCCAGCGCCGCCTGCATCAGCTCACGTACCCGCTCGATCGTCGCGTCGCCGTGGCCAGTCGTGGTAGGCAATCCAAGGACCTCAGGCCGAACGATCTGGTGGCCTGACTGTCGGAGAAACTCAAACACGCCGCTGATTGGTAGTCGCCGATGCCCGCCTGCAGTGCGCGATGCCCGAAGAAGTCCCTTGTCGCACCATCGCTTGAGTGAGGCCTCACTGACGCCGATGGCGAGAGCGACCTGTTTGGGGGTGACTATGTGCTTAATCATGAGTGAGCGATTCCTTAAACTTAATGAGCGTTTTGAATGATTCTATTGACCAAGCTGGCAGAATGCAACGTATTGAGTATAACTTATTTATCGGCAATGTCTTATGTAAGATTGTCACTGGGATAGAGCATTTCCTATCGAGCGGAGAATTGAATCGCTGGTGAAGAAAAGCTATAACCACACATACAATCCTCTGAACGTTATGAACGAATTGTACTAGCGTCTTCTCGCAATCGAGGTACAGAATTGAGACGCCGAATGATCTTGATCTCCCGGAGATTCTTAATCGCCATGACCACGCTTCCCATGCTTCTGATTGCTGTGTCCGGCTGCATGTGGCTGCCGCCGGCAGCCGTCACCCGAGCAGACCTCGGCACATCATTGCAGCGATTTGAGCAGGCCTACCGGAAGCACCCGCCCACAGGAGATAAGGTCGCTGAAGTCAATCGCGCCTTTGATCAGGCAACGCTGGCGTTCTTCCTTGGGAATTTCGGGGAAGTCATCAAGGGCATCGAGGCCGCGGCGGACATGCTCCGCGCTTCTGCAACGACGGATGCCCAGCGCGTCGCCGCATCGCTCAAGCTGCGTCTCACACCTTCTGCGGGAATGGCCGGAAGTGCCACGCCGCCCACTCTGCGACTGACCAGCATGTATGAGGTCGTGCTCTCCGAAGATCAGGAAATCGAATTGCGCCTGCGCGTCCGCGATCAGGCGGGCTTGATCGTCCATGAACAGCCGCTGCGCGTCATGGGTTCTGCATCGACACGGATTGATCTCACGGCCAACCTGGAATTAGACCCTGCGAAGCTGACAGCGCAGGACTATCGACTGGAATTGATCGCGGATGGTGAATCCTTCTTCCTCCTGCGCTGGCCGGTGACTACTGAATCGCTCACCCGCCTGCGCGCGGCAAATACAACCCGACTGGAAAAGCTGACCGCGTCAACACCGGCCCTTGAGCAGGCCCTGGCATCGACCCGGGCCAGAAACGCCCTGCTGCTTGATCCGCCGGGCGAGGATCGAGTCATCGAGTTCATCACCGAGCGCAGCGCGTTGGCAACTTCCGTAGCTAACGAAGTGGAGCGTTTGGAGGCAGAGGAGAACCCGTTCCTGTTGCGTAAGGGCAACTATTGGCGCGTCTTCAAGCGCGCGGGAGACGAGGTGCCGCTGCGCATTTACTGTCCGGAATCGCTTGATCTGAGCAAGCCGGTCCCACTCGTTGTTGCTTTTCACGGCTATGGCGGCGATGAGAATCTGTTTCCTGATGGGTACGGTGCAGGCACCATCCTGAAGCTGGCCGAACAGCAGGGTTTTCTGCTCGTCTGCCCGCTGACCTACCCTTTCATGAACAGCCCGGCGGTCTTCGATCGACTGCTCGAAGTGATCGGCTACGACTATCCGATCGATCTGGCCCGGGTGTATCTCATGGGGCATTCGCTTGGCGCGGCATGTGCGGCCAGCATTGCGCCGCGCCGTGCGGATCGCATCGCCGGGATGTGTCTCTTCGCCGGTGGCGGCAATCTGCCCGATGCCGACACACTTCCGCCGACGATTGTCTTCCTCGGGGGGCTTGATCTGGTCTCACCGCCATCGCGATCTCGACCGGCTGTTCAGCGTGCGATCGAGAAAGGACTGCCGGTCACTCTTCGCGAGAAACCGGACCTGGGCCACACGATCCTGGTCGGTGAATCCCTCGGCGAAGGAACCGCCTTTCTCATGGAGCGGCGTCTCGATTCAGCGCGTCGGAAATAGCGGTGTAGATCGATCGCCATGTACCGGTCAATCGGTAACGAATGATCCGGCTGTGACGAACGCATCCGCCCGATAAGGCCCCGGACCGCTGACGCCGACGGCGAGATCATCCTTCGGCGCTTCATTCTTTCTGCACTTCCGCCCGATGCTAAGGATGCCCGGAGCGGCCGGGTCATGCCGGGCAGGTGGGAAGCAGGCGTGCAAATCTTCGTGGGGCATCGGATTCCGCACTGCCTGGTGCAAGAGTCGACGTATCGGAGGTGGGACATGTCGCAGGTGCAGATGAATCGTGATCTGGATCAGCGAGGTCAATCGCTTGAGGCGACGTCCGGACGAATTTGCTGGCGGCGTGAGATGCGGGATGGGGTGTATCGCGGCTGGTTGAACGAAACCGGCGCCGACGGTTTGTCATTCATTGTTGGTGCCAGCGTGCAGCCCGAAGTGGGGCAGATCATTCGCGTTGACCAGCAAGCGACCGGAGAGGGGCGATTCCGCATCCTGCAAACGACGGCCTACGACGAACACCTTGTGCTGGTGGTGGCAGAGCGGGTGGGCCGGGAGGTTGCAATCGTCAACGCCGGCAGGCCGATCGTGCATTGAGTGCGGGCCGCGTCCGTAACGCCCGACGCGCGTCTGCCCGTCCAGCCAGTTGAGCAGCATTTCCACGAAGCTACGGCTATCCAGCGCGTTGTGGTGACCATCGTTGTTCAAATCGCCGATGCAGTCTTCGGGCGGAGCCGACAGGAGCGCCTGTACGAAAGACGGGATGTCGGCCGTCGTCACAAGGCCGTCGCCATTGAAATCCCCCGACTGACACTGGGACGGCGTGAACTCGTGCGCACCGCGATCCACGATCGGCGGCGAGCCGGCACCGGTGTCGACGATGGCGGGGATGTCCACGCGACGCGGCAGTCCGCCATAGTCCGAGACCAGTCCGATCGGCAGTGCCGCATTGTTGCCGGCGTCGATGGCCGGTGAGCCGGGGCGCAGACGCACATCGTCATCCTTCGTGCCGAGTAAGCCGTCGCGGCCGTCAGGGTCAAGTAGTCGCGGATCGAGCCCATTATTGCCAACACCGCCCAGCGATCCGGTCCATCCCTGAAGGATTGTGTGGTTGATGTAGGTCTGTCCGGCGAAGTTCCAGACCTGCTGTCCCTGGATATCACCGAAGTCGGCGACATTCTCCCAAAGGATGCAATTGACCACGCTCGGGCCGTCGGAATCGTTGGCGATGGCGCCGCCGACTGCCCCACCGTCGTTGCCGACCATCGTGCAGTTGACGATCGTGGGACTGCTGCCTGCGAAGGTGGTCATGGCGCCGCCGTAGTTGGCGACGGCGACGTTGCCGGTAAAGACGCATCCGGCGATGAGCGGATCGCTGGCGATGATGTCGAACGCGCCGCCGTGGAAGTCGGCGATGTTCCCATGGAAGCCGCAGTTGAAGTAGGCGGCATCGCTGCTGGGGCCGTTCTCGATGGCACCGCCGTAGGCGCTCTGATTGCTCACGAAGCTACAGCGCGAGAACACGGGGGCGCTGTCGTAGGTGGTGACCGCGCCGCCAACGTATCCGGACAGGTTCAAGCTGAAGGTGGAATCGCTGATCTGCGGGGCGCTGCCATCGAAGCAGGCCAGTGCGCCGCCGCCGGGGAAGTAGTCTGGATCTGCGATGTTGCCGGTGAACGTGCAGGACGAGATAACCGGATCGGCGGCCTCGCAGTAGATCGCGCCTCCGCTTTGTCCGGCGAGGTTGTTTTCGAAGTGGCAGTTCTCGATGGTTGGACCGGCCGCGAGGACGCGCATCGCGCCGCCGCGGATAAAGAAGAAGACGGACTCCACATCGGCATTGCCGCCCTGAACGATGAATCCATCCAGCACGGCCGTGGCGTCGACATCCTCAGCGACCACGACGTGCATGGTGTTGTCCGACGAATCACCAGACAGACCGATGTCGCCCGTGAGAATCGTCGGGTGTGCGACGGGGTCGCGCTGGGATCGCAAGGTTTCGTTGCCGGCAAAACCGCCATAGAGCGCGACGCCATTCTGCAGGCGAAAAGAAAGCTGCCTCAGCGCGGTGCCCAGGTCCGGTGTGTAGGTTCCCTGGGCCACCCAGATTTCCTGCACGTCGCCGCGGGAGCGCGCGGCCTGGCAGAGGGCGTCGTGCAGATCGTTGAATGCGGAGGCCCATGTCGTTCCATTGCCTCCGGGAGCTGCCGCCGCATTGACACGAAGCACCGCTGGGGCACCGATGACCGGCGACACGCGGTAATTGGCCACGATGTGTCGGGTCTGGTTGATCGTGAGCGCGTTGTTTGCGAAGGCGCTACCGGTGGGACGACCGGTGTAGTTCACATTCGGGTTGGAAAAATGCGGGATCGTCGGATTGGGCTGGAAGACGGCCATGATGGTATGCCACTGATTGAGCGGATCGACGTAGCCGTAGGAATAAGGGAAGTAGGCGTCGTTGAACGAGTTAGGCAGGTCGTGGGCGCAGCCGAGGTTGTGGCCGATCTCGTGAGCCATGGTGTACAGATCCCAGTTGTCCCAGCGCATCTCGTGAAAACCACTCGCGCCGGACGGATTCGTCGGCGCGAAGACGCGGCCGCCGACCTCCAGGTTGTTGACCCAGAGGCCGACCAGGTCGGCGCTGTATTGTTCCCGAAGGGTATGCGCGGGGGCCAGGGCACCAGCACCGGCAAGGAGCAGCGGACCGTCGATCGAACTGTCGCCGGTCTCAACGTAGGCAACTTCCGCGGTGTGTACGAGGAAGATGCTGGTGTTGATCTGGCTATTGGCGAAGGCGAGGTTGGTATCGGCCACGGCGAGGTTGATCAGGGTCTGAATGGCGGAGGTGCCACCTGCGGCGATACGGGCCTGGGTCGTGTAGACGATCAGCAGGTCGATGATGGTGCCGTCGTCGCAGCCGACCGGGACGGGTACGCCGCGCGGGGAGATCGTCGAGGAGCCCGAATCTGCTGCCGATTTCAGTGGTATCGGGTGAAGCTGACGCTCGATAAGTTTCTGTTCGACGGTGGACACGCCGCAGTGGTGTGTGCGATCTCGAACAAGTTCGATCACACGATGACGATTCTGCTCGAAAGGGAGAATTTGAATCTCCCGCTCGACATCCAATTGGATCGAGCCCGCCAGGAGAGCTTCGCGGCGGTAAAGTTTGAAGCGAAGGGCGGAATCGGAGTTAACCCGGCCGGTCACGATGTGTGTATCGATTGTTGATAGAGCGACATTTTCAATCAGAAGCTGGATGTCGACGTTCTGAAAGAATACGGGACGAAGCACCCTGCCGGGCTCAAAGGACGCGGCAATGAGCGGGTCTGCATGGAAATCAGCGGACCGGATGACCTTCCGTGTTGGTTGCTCGGCAGCGAAGGCGTGGGCTGCGGCGGCGACTGACAAAGCAACGCCGATGATGTGAAGCCCCATGCGGAATGGACGATGGCATCGAACGACTGCTGAAACAGAAAAGTCGCGCAGACCTCGTGTCAGGTGGCAAGTCAAGGGAATGGTCCTCCGGCTGTGCCAAGCGGGAGTCGGCACGGGCGCCATGATACCGGTAATGGCGGGTCGGATTCAATCGCAGGGTGAGGTGAGCAGGAAATGGGCGCGGCGACGTGTTGGGTGCATTGAAAAAGGCGGGTGGGACGCCCGTACCACCCTGATGCGATGGCTGCGACAACGGCAATGGCGGCGACCTCGGTGGGCTTCTCCGGCGACTTCATCTTCACATGGCCAGCGACTCGGTGCGGAGCAGGTACTGGCCGGACATCTCGCCGAGGAAGACGAAGATCATCGACAGGTAGAAGATGGCTGTGGCGGATTGCGTGGCCCGACGACGGACGCAGTCCCAGACCATCCAGGCGAAGATGGCCGTGCCGAGGACGCCGACGCCGAAGCGGATAGACATCAGCAGCCAGAACCACGTGTAGTTGCTCTGTGCAACGAATCCTCCTTGCCATGCTGGGTAGCTCGCGCCGATGACCCAGACGCAGCGCAGGGCGACGATGATCAGGTAGAGTCCGGCGAGGCGACGAAGCGGCGCAATCGACATGCCGGTGTCGGTGAGGTACCGATGACCGAGAAGCATGGCGGCGGTGGCGGTGCCGAGCAAACCTGCGCCCAGCAGGACGGATGCCGTCGCGGCGAGTCCGCGAGGGCTACCCAGGGCAATCGGCGCAGCGGTGCGGGCTTCTGTCGCAACGACCAGCGTATCGGGCATTGTTGCCAGCAGGACGGCCGCCGTGAGCCAGACGATTGCGCATGCGGCGGCCCAGAGTCGCTGCGAGGCGCGGACCGATTCACCCTGCAGGGCGTTAACGACGATCCATGCAAATGCGGCAACGACGCCGGCGGCAAGCAGCCCGATGACCATGCGATGCGGATCCGGCTCGCTGGCGATTTCGGCAACAGCGGATTCCCGATAAAGAAAGCCGATGGCCAGCACAGCCATCGCCATGCAGACGATGGCCATAAGCCGCAGGTACTTCCAACTTACCTGCCGAAGCTGAACGACTGCTACCGCAAGGGCACTTCCACCGGCGAGTTGAGCGAGAAACGTGGGCAGCATCAGTCCGACCTGCGAAGATAGTCGACGAGCAATCGAACACCGAAGCCGGTCGCACCGGCCGGGCAGAGCGGGGTCTGCTTCGTCGTGTTGGCCACACCCGCGATGTCGAGGTGGGCCCACGGCGTCTGGTCGCTCACGAATTCCTTGAGAAACATCGCTGCGGTGATGGCCCCGGCAAGACGCCCGCCGACGTTCTTCAGATCGGCGTCGGCGCCGGCGATCTGTTCGCGGTAGACCGGCCAGAGCGGCATCCGCCAGAGACGATCGCCGGTCAATTCACCGCTCTTGAGCAAGGCATCGGCCAGAGCGTCCTTCGTACTGAACAGTCCGGCGCACGCATCGCCCAGGGCAACGGTACACGAGCCGGTGAGCGTCGCAAGATCAATCATCGCCACGGGCGAGTACGTCTTCTCGGCATAGTGAAGGCAATCGGCGAGCACCATGCGACCTTCGGCGTCGGTATCGAGGACCTCGATGGTCTTGCCACTCATCGAGCGGACAATATCTCCCGGCCGATAGGCCTCGCCGCTGATCGCATTGTCGGCGGCACCGATGACACCGATGACGTGACGCGGGAGCTTGAGCCGCGCCGCGGCCACCATCGTTCCCAGGACCGCCATGCCGCCGCACTTGTCATACTTCATCTCGACCATGGAGGCCGTAGGCTTGATCGAGTAGCCGCCGGTGTCGTGCGTGATGGCCTTGCCGACGAGAACGATCGGCCTTCCCCTCGTGCGCGACGGCTTGTGTTCCAGCACGATCATACGCGGCGGCGTGGCCGAGCCGCCGCCGACGGCGAGAAACGCGCCCATGCGTCGGGCCTTGAGATGCCGCTCGTCAAAGATACGGCAACGGAGCTTATGGCGACGGGCCAGCTGCTGCGCGCGACGGGCCAGCGTGACCGGGTTGATGACGTTTGGCGGTTCGTGGCCGAGCGCTCGAGCGAGATTGACGCATTCGGCCACAACGGCCGCCTCCTCAGCAGCGCGGCGGGCGCGCGCGGTCATGCCGCGAGGCGAGGCGAGCACCAGCGTCGAGGCCGGTGGCCGAGAATCATCCTGAAGCTGTGAACGGTGCTCGTAGAAACGGAAGGAACTCAGGACGGCGCCTTCCACCCAGGCGGCGATTGAATCCGAACCGGCGAGTTGCTCCAGGACAGCGCTATCGAGAACAATCTTCGCGGCCCGGTGACGCGCGGCCCATTCCGCGGCGGCGGCGGCGGCGGTGCGCACGTCGGCCATCTTGATTGGCCGCTCCTCGCCAAGACCAACAAAAGCCAGTCGGGCAAAGGGCAGCTTTCTCGGCAGGATGACATCATCCACGCTGCCGGGCTGCTTTGCCCCATGATGCCGGGCGGCGAGTGAAACGGCGTGCTCCGCCAACTCGCGGGGCAGACCTTCGGTTGGCGGAGGGACGACCTTGCCTTGGCGAATGACGACCGGAACAACCAGAACATCGCCGCGCAACGCGCGATCAAGCCGGGCAAATCGAAGTGTAAGTCGCGGTGCTTGGGTACTTGCAGGCATTGAAATGGTGATCTTAGAAGTTTTGAGCGCGAGGTGCAACGCGGGAAGCGTGCGGTGCGGGAGACGGCAAACGGAATCCCCGCACGCCATTGGTGCAGTCGCAGTGTACCAGTGGCATCGTTGGCTTACAGGGTGCAGAGACGTTAGATTACGGGCAAGGTCGGCAGCAGCCAGCGACTACTGTATCAACGCCGATGGATGGAAACTGTCGGATTCGCGCTGCGTGCGGCGATCAATCTCTTTCTAAGGAGCGCAATGCGACTTCTCAGCGGCGTACAACCCTCCGGCAAGCTGCACCTGGGCAACTACTTCGGTGCGATGAAGCAGCACATCGAAAACCAGGAGCAGCACGAGTGCTTCATCTTCATCGCCAACTATCACGCGCTGACGACGATCCAGGACGCCCAGCGATTGCGCACGCTGACCTGCGACGTGGCGATGGATTATCTCGCGCTGGGGCTGGACCCTGCCAAAGCTATTCTCTTTCGACAGAGCGACGTGCCAGAGGTGACAGAACTGGCCTGGATCCTCTCGACGGTCACCGGCAAAGGACTGCTCGATCGGGCGGTGAGCTACAAGGACAAGGTGGACAAGGGGCTGCCCGCCTCGATGGGGCTGTTCTCGTATCCGGTCCTTCAGGCGGCGGACATTCTGATCTATCGCAGCGACGCAGTGCCGGTGGGTAAAGACCAGAAGCAGCACATCGAGATGGCCGCGGACATGGCGGGCTACTTTCACAATACCTACAAGTGCGAAGTGTTCGTTCTGCCCAAGCCGATGTTCAACGAAGCGGCGGTGGTCCCGGGCCTGGACGGCGAAAAGATGAGCAAGAGCTACGGTAACACGATCGACCTCTTCGAGGAGCCGTCAGCGGCGAAAAAGAAGATCATGAGTTTGAAGACCGACAGCACACCGGTGACCGACCCGAAGGACCCGGACAAGTGCAGCGTCTTCGCACTGCTCAAGCTGTTTGCGACGGCGGAAGAGACTGCGGAGTGGTCGCAGCGGTACCGCGCCGGTGGCATGGGCTACGGCGATGCCAAAAAGCGGCTGGCGGAGTTGTACGAAGCAAAGTTCGGCCCGGCCCGGGAAACACGAAAGAAACTCGCGGAAGATGCGCGGTACGTGGAAGATGTTTTGGCGGAAGGCGGCCGCAGGGCGCGGACCGTCGCCCAACAGGTGATGGATGACGTCCGCAAGGCGTGCGGGATCGTCGTGCGGAAGTAATCTCGACCGCAACAATCTCGATCTCCCGGGGGTTTTCTTTTCGTCGCGCGTCTCGCATAATTCACGGAAGGCACGAACCGTCGGACTGCCTGAATGCCCCGGGGCGAGAGCAGACCGCCGGACCGGCGCTGCGGATGGCGGTGCTTCTTCTCGCGATGACTGTGCAAGGATGCAAGGTCGACCATGACGGAATACGCAGTACAAACCGACGCCTACTCGGGTCCGCTGGACCTCCTGCTGTACCTCATCCGCCGTGAAGAGGTCGATCTTTACGACATCCCCATCGCACGGGTGACGGAGCAATACTGCCGCTACGTCGAGACCCTGGCGTCGATCGATCCGAACGTTGCCGGTGATTTTCTGGTACTGGCGGCGACACTCATGGAAATCAAAAGCCGGATGCTGCTGCCGCGGCCGCCGGTCGAGGAGGGGCAGGAAGAGGACCTGTCCGATCCGCGCCTGGAGCTGGTGCGGCAACTGCTGGAGTACAAGAAGTTCAAGGATGCCTCGCTGGAGCTGGCGGCCGCCGCGCAGGTGCAATCGCAACGTTGGCCGCGTACGCCGGTCCGACCGGCGAGCGCCGCCCCGGACGAACTCGACCTCGAAGACGTACAGATCTGGGACCTCGTCGCGGTCTTCAACAAGCTGATGGCATCGATCGGCGCCGGTGCCGCCACGCACGACGTGGTCTTTGATGACACACCGATTGCACTACACGCGACGGATATTCTCGATCGCCTCCAGAGCGAAGGCGGCGAACTCGGCTTCGAAGCCGTCTTCTTCGGCCGAACGCGCGCCGAGATGATCGGCCTCTTCCTCGCGCTGCTGGAGCTGATGCGCCAGCAGCGCATTCGCGTACTGCAGGAAGGGATGTTCGGCCCCATCCGGATCGTGCTGCTCTCTGCCGAGCCGATCACCGTTGGCGCTGAGTGGGAGCCGGCGATTCGCGAAGCCGTGCTCGGCCCGCCGCTTTCCGCAGATGAACATGCCGATCCGGCGGCGTCGACTGCGGATAGAAGCTTATCGAACGACGAAGCGGATGTCGGGCTGGACGATGAAGACAACCTGTCGTCGAACGCCTCTGATGACGATCTGGATGAGGACGATCGATTCGACGAACTGGACCGGATCAAAACCGATGTGGACATTGACGCGATCCTCAAGCACGGCGAGCTGTCGATTCAGCAGCCGGAAGCGCCGCAGGAGGACCCCGAGTCATGAAACCCTCTGAACGACTGGCTGATCTGAAGCTCGTCTTACCCGATTCGCCCGCCCCGATCGGGGCTTATGTCCCCGGCATTCGCACCGGCAATCTCGTATTCGTCAGCGGACAGTTGCCTTTTGTCGATGGGAAACTGACCTGTACGGGCAGAGTGGGCCGCGACGTGACGCTGGAGCAGGCGCGCGCCGCGGCACGCGTGGCCGGGCTGAATGCAGTTGCAATCGCCGCGAAGACGGCCGGCGGCCTCGATCAGATCGGGCGAATCATCCGTCTTTGCGTCTTTGTATGCAGCGCGGATGATTTTTTCGATCATCCAAAGGTGGCCAACGGCGCGAGCGACCTGATGGCAGAGATTTTCGGAGACGCAGGGCGACACGTTCGTGCCGCCGTGGGTGCCGCTGCGCTGCCGATGAATGCGAGTGTCGAAGTGGAAATGATGGTGGAACTCGTCGGCTAAAACGATTCATCACTCACCACCCGGACATCAGCCGGAAAATGAGCGACGAGCTGCCTTCGTCAGGCGCATTGAGCTCATTGAAAACTTTCAATTCAGCGTTGCAGGTTGAATGATCTGCACGAATGCGCAACATTACCTAGGCTCGCGCGATATTAATTTTGAACTTTTGATTTGAGCACTGCGACGCGTTTTGTTGATAATCTATTTATATGAAGAGTGGCGCAAGACGCGCGGGCCCATTGCTGCGATCGCGTCACGAGCCATTCAACGGCATTGGCCGGAAGCCGGGGCCGACGGGCTGCAACCGATGAGTTCCTGCAATTCGAGATGACGCGCTGATGGATGAATCTACAGAGTTTCGCGTCTGTATTCATTTCACGGATGGAGTCTGCGCGTATCGCGGCTTTCGCACACTCGGGGCCGCAGTGAAGTTCTACGAGGAGCGCAAGTCTGCTCAGGGCAACATTCACAAACTGGAAGTGCAGCAGGCGGTCCTGCCGGGCCAGTGGATTCTGCGGGAGGACTGGACGAATCCACAGGCATCATGCGGACATAAGACCCACTAACCAGATCAAGGAGCAAAATCTTGGAGCCGGCCGAGGGATATCATCCACCCGGCCAAGCCCCATTAGACACTCTGAAGGCCCGAGGGTCCATTTCCAGTGACGCGTCTCGCCATGCGTCGCGTGTAACAGCAATCTCAATTCGCGACGGAACGAGGTCGTTCGCTCCACATCGCTTCAAGCCGACTTCACGACCATAAAGTTACAATCAAGAAATCGTGCAGGGGCGCTCATGGAGAATATAGAGTGCAGGGCGATATATTTTATCTCCTTTTCTGACAACGCTTTATCAGCCGTAATTTCGCCGGCCGATAACGATGGATTCCAGGAATCCAGAGCGATGCCGCCTTGGCTTTTCCTGCTGCTTGGTTCAATGATGGCGACGCTGGACGACGTGCCCGTGCACCCGATCCGATCCCGATGCCAGAAAACGCCGGGGATTTGAATCGAGATCGACGCGCTTCTCGCCGGCACAGATTTGATCTCGATTCCCATTGATTCTTCAAACGCATCTCGATCTATAGATTGAGAGTTCGCGCGGGCAGCGCGCGTTGCGCCTCGTCATGGCGCATACCGCATTTCGCTTTTTACTCATTCAGGCACGGCGACTCGTGTGTTCCGAGCACGTCGGTCTGATTCCTGCGACGGTGTACATTCAAGCCAAACTTCTTGCAGCTTCTGCTGCGATCGCGATGGATATGCCTCAAGCAAAGGCACGGCGGAGATTAAAAAATCATAATCTGAAGCGTGACTTCGTTCGCGCCGTTTCCGCTTCGTCCGCTGAGCGCATCGATGCGTCTTGTTGTTTTAATAGAAGTGGAGCCGATGTGATCGACGCCGCGGCCGCCTGATTTCGGCACGATCATCAAGCATCCGCGCGAGTTTGTTTCGCGCGGTCATCGGCTTCGGACACAGAGACGACCCCCACGACAACCCGGACGGCGGATCTGCGAATCCCTGCCGCCTTCGACAGGACGGAGATTCCGCGCGCCGGGCTCGTCGCGGCTCGTCTCATGACGCGAAAGCGAGGTTACTTCATGACGCGAAGCAGCACTTTCATCCTCCTGAGCGTGGCGATTCTCTTCGCACCTTCATCGCTGCAGGCCGACGATCCGATCAACAAGAACCTGGCCTTTTCGATCCACGAAGAACCGAACGATCCGGAGACCCCGGTCGTGTTTGTCGTCGAGCTGGACCTTCGGGCCGCCGACGCCGACGGCGACGATGTCGGCTGGGAAGTGAAGCAGGCACGGTTCAAGAAGCTGGACGGCCAGCAGGTGATCAAAGAGTGGTTCATCAACTGGCCGATGTTCGACACGACCGACGGCCTGTGGTGGATTTCGCATGACGACGCCGTGAACCCGAAATTGGCGGAGTTTGGCATTCCTCCATTGCTATCAGGTACGGCGCAGCGAAAGAACGCGAGCGGACCGGGGCTTGAGTTTGAAATGGAGGGCGGTGCGTACACGCCGCCGCAGGGCGGCCCGCCATACCCGATGACGTCCTCGCTGACCTACATTTTCCAGGAAGTGGGCAGCTCCACGCCGGAAGAGAGCGGCGAGGAAGAACCCGTCGCGGTTGATGAAAATGAAGAAGTTTCTGGCGACTAGCCGGCTATTATCGTGTGAGCATGTTGAGCGAGCACCCGAGCGGTGTCCTGCTACTCGGGTTGCTCGCTCGATGCGCTTGTTTCGCGCTTCGCCAGAAGACGTGAAGCGATTCGCTTCTCTACGATTCGTCGGTTGACGTTCAACGCGTGTTCGAGTGACTGATAGTCTTTCCACTTGGTCTCCGCCTTGCGGGAACGGCAGAATTCGCCAAGCAAGTGCTCCGTCTCCCTGATCCAGAAACCAGCTGCTTCATCGTCGGCCTCTGTCTTCCGGGAAATGTGCCAGATCGTAAATTTGTTGATCGACGCAAGAATGCTCACCTGTCGCGCGGACGGCTCCGGATTAAGTCTTGCCAGTTCCTGACGGACTTCGAACGCATCCAGGTAATAGGCGAGCGCCGCCTGAGGTGATTCGAGCATGCTCGCATATTGGCCCAGGCGATCCAGTGAGCCGCCGAGCGATCGCGCGACCAGGTAGTTGTCGGGCTCGATTTCCAGGAGCCGGACCTGCAGGAGTCGCGCGGCTTCCTGCTCCTCGAAGGCACGCTCCCACTCCTTTCGCACTGCATGGATCGTGGCCATCGAATGGTGCGCACCGGCCATGTAATCAAGATCGCCGGGTATAAACTCCTGCGATTCGAGCAGCACCTGCGCCAGGCGCTTTGAGCGCGTTGCATATTCCTCCGCTTCGTCGTACCGCCCCTCATCGATTAGAACTCGAACCATCCGGTTGCATGTTCGAACCAGCTCACGGCGCCAGTGCGGGATGTCGGGTTCTACGGAGAGAAGGTATTCACCGATTCGCACAGCTTCCTTCAAGTGATTCTCGGCAATGGCGAGTTCAAGGAGATCCGAGTAGGCGTTGGCCGCATTGATGCAGGACAGGCGGTATTCGTGCATCAGCAGTACGTTCGTCGGATGGGCTTCGCTGAGCCGTCGACGCAGAGCAAGGCCGGTTTCAAGATCCGCGATGCATTCGGCCGCCATGCCCATGGCTGCACGAGCACGACCTCGAATCGCGTAGTAAGCGGCGAGAACTTCCTGGTCAGCGAAGCGTTCGCGAACTTCACCCGAACGTGCACGTCCGTGTAAGCCGACGTCTTCGGTAGCCGCTTGTGGCCGTTGGGATGATGCAGCAAGGACCGCCGATCCGGTACGTGGTGCGTCGTGCGATGGAACTGGCTCCTCCGCCTTCGCGTTCTGCCGCTGGCCCGTCGGGTTCGGTATTCCAGCCGGCTGCGCGGTGGATTCCTCCAACTTCTCAAGGACCGCAAGCGTGCCGAGTCGCTCGGCGACGTCGAGCACTCTTAAGGCGTCGTCCGCACGGCCGTTGTTGACGCAGGCAGTGGCCATCCAGACCAACAGTTTTCCCTGATCTCGATGGACGTGTCGGTCGTCTGGTAATCGGGAAACGAGCATGCGACCGACGCGGAGACCCTCCTCGAACTGATCGAACTGGTCATCCTCCTTGAGACAGCCGAGCTTCGTGCGGATGCGCAGGTGGAGACGCAGCGCTTCGAGCGGCGCGGAGGCGGCCGGCGAAAATGGGAGCGATGCGAACGGACCCAGAACACCTGCACTTGAAAGATCGGACGTTGAAGCCCTCACATTGGCCGGCGAAGACGCCTGAGCGACGGATGCATCCTGCGCTTGCTGGCCGCGACGATTCTGCTGGTTGCCCAGAGCAAGCGAAAGTACCTGCTCGTAATGTTCACGGGCATCCGCATACTTGCCTTGGGTCGCTGCGATGTCGCCGCGCTTTTCGTAAATCTTCAGCTTCAGGTCCTGCATCTCGCTGTCGGCCTCGACGAGTTCCTGAAGCGTAACGAGACGGGACGCCAGACTGTGGAGATGTGCGTCGCGCACCGCCGAGCCGCCCGCCAGCACGCTCATGTCTTCCTCGATCGTGGTCGCCACCTCGTCGAAGAGCGAATGGGCGAAGGCGGCGACGGCCCGCGCCTGGTCGCGCTCCCGCGCGGCCCTGAATGCGTAATAGGTCGTAACGATCGACGCGACGGTCAGGGTGGCAGCGATGACGGCAGCCGCGGCGAACTGGATGCGATAGCGGCGCACCGTCTTGCGGAGGATGTACAAATTGCTCGCGGCGCGTGCCTGGACGGGCTCGCCGGCAAGATAGCGCTCCAGATCTTCGGCCAGCGCCGTTGCCGACTGGTAGCGTCGATCCTTGTCCTTTTCGAGCGCCTTAAGAAGAATTCGATCGAGGTCACCCTCAATGGGACCGACGGTGGAGCGACCCGCAGAATTCAGTCCGCGCAAGGCGCGGGAAGGCACCATGGGTTCTTCGTCGAGGATGCTGCGGCGGATGTCCTCGTAGTCACCGACGACCGGGTACGGGAATCGACCGGTCAGCAGCCGATAGAGGATGACCCCCAGCGAGTAGATGTCCGAGAGGACGTCGACCTCATCAGTCGCACCGCGAACCTGCTCAGGGCTCATGTATTCTAGCGTGCCGACGACCTGCCAAGCCATCGAGAGCATGGATCGCCCTTCGGTGTCGGCGAGTTCGATGTTCTTGGCAAGACCGAAGTCGAGGATCCGCGGGCGTCCTTCGAAGTCTACGAGGATGTTGAACGGCTTGAGGTCACGGTGGATGATGCCCTTTTGGTGTGCATGAGCGACGGCTTGGCAGACCGGCAGTAAGAGGCGCACACACTCGCGCACCGTAGGCCCTTCGCAGAGCAGATAATCGTCGATCGGGAGGCCATCGACGAATTCCATCGCGAAGTAAGGCCGTCCATCGACAACGCCGCTCTCATAAATGGTCACGATATTCGGGTGCTGCAGGCGCGCAATCAGCGCCACCTCGCGGGCGAAGCGCTCTCGCTGCAGGGAGGTAGAAAAAGGTCCATCATTCAGCACTTTCAACGCAACGGTGCGACCGGTGGAAAGCTGGATGGCTTTGAAGACAACGCCCTGACCGCCCTGTTCGATGCGAGAAAGGATTTTGAATCCCTTGAAATGGTCTCGAAGGAGGCGCAGGTCTCTCTGGTTTTCGGGGTCGTTCTCCTCGCTGGCCGGATCGCGCTCGGACGCGACTGACTGTTTCCGTGCGAGGAAAATCAATCGCGCGGTTTGAAGCCGCTCGCCCAGTTCGGGCATCAACTCAGGGTGACATCGGATGAACTGCGGATCGTCGGGTTCGACGCCGGCCTCCCAGGCCGCAAGGGCCTCACGCACGACCTGCTCAATTCGGGCGCGCCGGCCATCCGCGGGCTCCTGATCATTTGTGGGAGGCATGGCCCGTATCCTGCGGATCGTCCGTTGAGGGATCCGTCGTATCGCCGGTCAGATACTGCGACGAGCTGCCGAGCACCTCTTTCAACTGTCGAAGACCGTGGAACAGAAGACCGCGAACAGAGGACTCTGATCGATCAAGTAACTCGGCGATCTCACTATAGGACTTGCCATCGAAGAAGCGAAGCCGGATGACGTTTCGACGATCCTCCGGCAACGTGGCAAGCGCCGCCTGCAACTTGTCGTGGGCCTCGGCCAGAGCGGCGGCGCTGATCGGCGTCTTGCCCGGCGCGGAGACGATCTCCCAGAGCTGAATGGCGGAGGAATATTTCTCATCATCAAACGGGTGCTTCACGACCTGTCCGCCGCGCTTCTCGCAGCGAGCGGCCTTGATGACATTAATGAGATGCCGCTGGGCAATACAGGCAAGCCAGCGATCCAGCGAAACGTCATCACTGCTCTGGAGTGAGTCGAGACTGCGAAATGCCGCCAGAAAGACGCCTTGCAGGATGTCCTCAACCTGAATCTCGCTTCGAAGATTGGCCGGTATCCGTCCCTGGAGCAGGGCGCGAAGTCTTTGCGCTCGATCCATGAGCGCATTTTGCAACTCGATGGGCGAGATCACCGGAGCGCGGTCAGGGTTGAACTTGAGTACCGAGTCTGCGGCCTCTTCGCGCTGCTCCGGTCCGGAATCCCCTGATGGCAATGGTTCTTGTGACATTCCAAATCTCAATCCATCGCGACCAGTACGCCATGAGATCAGGTCAAACTCCAAGCGACCCGCGCCATACGGCAAATCGGACCGCTTCACATTCTACGCCGGCCGCCCGCAGGGCTTCTGATAGCAGTACCCAACAATTTGTAAGCAAATGTGATCCGGGCGGACACTCTCAATTCGTACATGATAACCGAGACGGTTCGTGTCTCACCCTATCACTAGCGTTGGCATGGACGAGCATCTGTTGTGACAACTCCGACCTGTCCGCAGGTGCTTTGTCTCAAAGAGGTTAAGGAGAGGAATGAAACCCATGCAGCTTCGAGAAAGCAGTCTGCATGCGGACAATGCCGATTCGCTGGGCCTTGTGACCCAGTATCGCGCGCGATATTACCCTCGCGTGCTTATGACTCGGAAGAAATGGGCTGCCGCCTCCGGAAAAATCGGCTGTCAGACCGGAAGCAACTGTGGGACATCGAATCGCAGCACGAAGCCGATTCGATCGTCGGCATCTCCATGGACGTTCATCTCGGTGCGGATCACGGTGGCGTAGCCGAGGGACTTGCCCAGCTGCTGACCAGCATTACGCGGATCGGCGGTCGCGCCGGCAATGCGGGCTTCGTAGCGCTGGCCAACGGCGAGACCGAAGCCGATCGGTGCGTTGGCGCGCAAACCGGCGTCGGAGATGTCACGCGTCTTGCACCGCAGAATCGTCTGCGACTGCGGATCAATCAGCCAGAGATCAACAGCGACCGGTCGTCGGGAATAGTCGCGCTGATCAAGTCGATTGACCCTGCGGGCACCGCTGCTGTATCGCTCGAAGATCGGTGGAGTGGCGACGTGCGAGCCGCCAAGGGGAATGGGGGTTGGCAAATGCGTGGACATGTTGGTCTCCTTCTTGCGAGAGGGCGCCTACGAGCGCTCGCGATGCCGCCGGAGCGGCATCATGCTACCGCAACGCGATTGCCTTCGGCGACGGCGAGTGCCATGCAGGCGTCACCGCGACGTGACGACGCCGAAAGCAATGCTCCTTCCCCTGCACGTACCCGCGTTCCGCGGCATCTTCACCCCCAAGCGCGGCCAACGGATGCGTTGTTGCCGTAACCCCTTCAACCGTGGAGCATTATACCCCAGCAGCGGCCGCCGTCAATGTAATAATGGCGTAACACAGACACCCGCAACTACTGTGCCCGGAATGGCTTATTACAAAGAATTGACAGCCGCGCGAGGGTCGCAATTCAGGCAACGGCGGCGGGTTCGAGACTGAAGCGTACCACACCCGCGACGATGGTATGGGTTGCCCTGCCCGACAGCTTCCACCCGTCGAATGGGCAATTTCGACTCTTGGAGCGGAACTCGCCGACTTTGACCGTCCAGTTCATCGCCGGGTCGATGATTGTCACATCGGCGTCGGTGCCAAGGCGCAACGTGCCCTTGTCCAACTGAAGAACGCGAGCCGGGTTGATGGTCAGCATCGCAATGAGCCGCGGCCAGTCCACGTGCCCCGGCTCGATGAGGGCCTTGGCAAACAGACCGAGTGCGATTTCCAGACCAATAATTCCGAACGGGGCCGACTGAAAATCGAGTTCCTTCTCCTCCTCGCCGTGGGGTGCGTGATCGGTTACGAGACAGTCGATCGTGCCGTCGACGACACCGGCGATGCAGGCATCAACATCTGCCCGCGAGCGCAGCGGCGGGTTCATCTTGTAGTTGGTGTCATAAGTGGCGCAGGCCTCCTCGGTGAGCAGCAGGTGATGGGGGCAGACCTCGGCGGTGACAGCAATGCCACGCTGCTTGCCTTCTCGCACGAGCTGCACGCTCCCGGCCGTGGACAGGTGTGCAACATGGTAGCGCGCACGGGTCTCGGCGGCGAGCGAAAGATCGCGCTGGATCATCATCTCCTCTGCGATGGCGGGAATCCCCGGCAATCCGATACGCGTCGCCGTGAACCCGGCATTCATGACGCCGCCTGCGGCCATGTCCGCATCTTCGCAATGCTGAATAATGGCCCGGTTGAACATGGTGGCGTACTGAAGCGCACGAAACATGACCGCGGGATTCGCCACACCGCAACCATCATCGGAGAAGCCCACGGCGCCGGCGCGGACCATTTGCCCCATCTCGGCGAGTTCCTTGCCCTCGCGGCCCTTGGTGATGGCGCCGATGGGATAAACATTGCAGAGCCCGGCCCGAGCCGCCTGGCGATAAACGAACTCAATCATCGCTTCCGTATCGATCGCGGGCTCGGTGTTGGGCATGCAGGCGATGCTGGTAAAGCCGCCGGCGACAGCCGCCGCCGCACCGGAAGCGATGGTCTCCTCGTCTTCATGGCCCGGCTCGCGAAGATGGACATGCATGTCAATCAGGCCGGGGCAGACGATTTTGCCGGAAGCGTCGATCTGCCTGGTTGCCTGGGACTTGGAACCTGAGCCGGGCTCCTGTGGCTCGATGGAGACGATGCGACCCTTTTCGATGAGGACATCGGCGATTTTGTCGATCCCCTGGGAAGGATCAATGACGCGGCCGGACTTGATGAGGAGTCTGTCGGTCATATCGTTCTCAACTCCCCTCCGCGGCCTGTTTGCAGAGGAACATGACGGCCATCCGCACGGCCAGACCGTTGGTCACCTGTCGCAGCACGGCGCTGTTGGCTCCATCGGCGACGCTGGCAGCCATCTCGATGCCGCGGTTGATCGGTCCGGGATGCATGACCAGCACGTCCGGCTTGGCGCGCTTCATCCGCTGGGCACTGAGTCCGAAGAGCCGGGAATACTCCTGCAAACTCGGAAAGACATTGGAGCTGATGCGTTCGCGCTGAATGCGCAGCATGTTGATCACGTCAAACTGTTCGATCACCCGATCGAAATCGTGCGCGATCCGAGCCCCCATCTTCTCGAAGGCCCGGGGTACCAGCGTCGTCGGGCCGACCATCGTTACCTCGGCGCCGAGCTTGAGGAGCCCGTGCAGATTGGATCGGGCGACACGGCTGTTGGCAACGTCGCCGACGATGGCGACCTCGAGCCCCTCGATGCGGCCCTTGACCTGCCGCATGGTATAGATGTCGAGCAGGCCCTGGGTCGGATGTTCGTGGCGGCCGTCTCCGGCATTGATCACGCAGCAGCCGACGTTGCGGGCGATCAGATGCGGCGTACCGGCGACGTGGTGGCGCACGATCAGCAGATCGACGCCCATGGCTTCGATGTTACGCACCGTATCGCGAATGCTCTCGCCCTTGGAGAGACTGCTGGACTTGGCGGAAAAGTCCACGACATCGGCCGAAAGTCGCTGCGCCGCGAGGACGAAGCTCGTCTTGGTTCGGGTGGAATCTTCAAAGAAGAGATTAACGACGACGCGGCCGCGGAGAGCCGGCACCTTCTTCACACTGCGGGTGGAGACATCTTCGAAGGCCTCTGCCGTATCGAGTATTAGGCGAATCTCATCGGCGGTAAGGTCCTCCAGGGCCAGCAGATGGCGATGCGGCCAGACGACCGACTCCCGCTCCGACGCGGCTGCGGCAGACTTCGCCTTTTGCACCGGATCGCCGGTCGTGCTCACGGCTGCACCTCCACCTTGTCCGCGCCGTCGATCGATTCCAGATATACGGTGACATGCTGACTGTCGCTGGATGTTCTCAGGCCTGTAAAGTCCGGCTGGATGGGATACTCGCGACCACCGCGGTCCACGAGCACCACCAGACGCACAGCCCGCGGTCGGCCCAAGTCGATGAGTGCCTGCAGGGCGGCACGAATGCTCCGACCGGTGAAGATCACATCATCCACCAGGATCAGGTAGCGCCCTTCGATGTCGAAGTCGATCTCAGTCGTCCGGACGACGGCCGATGGGCCGATTTCGGCCAGATCATCTCGGTAGAGCGTGATGTCCAGCGAGCCGTAGGCGACCTCGCGAACTCCGCGGGCTTCGAGCATGGGTAGCAGGCGACGCGCCAGTTCGTCTCCGCGGCGGCGGATGCCAATGACCCCGACCGGACAATTCCGCGGTATTGACGCACTGATCTCGTCGGCCAGACGTTCGAGCGTCCGGCGGATCCCTTTTTCATCCAGGAGCGTTTTCATGAAATCGTGCTTCGCAGGTCGTGAAGATACTCGGCGAATCACGTTGCGACAAGACAGTGGGAGAACAGCAGGCCTCATGGGTTACAACGGGCGACGAATCGACGCGATCCGCGCGTGGTCGCTGCCCTTGTGAAATCCCCTATAATGTAAGGCACTGCTCTGGATGGGTTCGCGGTGCATCTCATCCGGCTGCTCAGATAAGGCGGCTGCCGGACGCCCGCGCTATCGGATTCTTGCATCATCGGAGCGAGGCCCAATGGCCTGCGGCAGCCGGTTGATGCGACCGCACAATTTAAAACACGGTTTCGTCACGAGGTATGCAGTTATCCACCATGAAGACCATCACCCTGATCATCACGGCCGCCGTGATCGCCGGCGGCAGTTACTTCGGCTACACGCGTTTTTCCACGAAACAGGCCGCGGACGCTTTTGTGCTGCGTCCGCTGCAGCGCGGCACGATCATTCAAACCGTCTCGGCAACGGGGACCATCGAGCCCATTACCAAGGTCATCGTGGGTTCACAGGTCAGCGGCAACATTCTGCGCTGGCACGCCGATTTCAATGATCGCGTCACGGAGGGGTTCGTACTCGCCGAGCTCGATCCCGATCGGTTCCAGACGGCTTACAACCAGGCCAGCGCAGAGCTGGCGATGGCTCAGGCGCGTGAGGAGGAGGCAGCTGTCCGTTACAAGGACGCCGAGCGCGAGCGACAACGCATCTCCAAGCTCATGGACACCTTCACGGCGAGCGAAAACGAGCTGCTGGTGGCGACGGCGACGGCGGACGCGGCGATGGCGGCCTGGCACGCGGCGCAGGCCTCCGTGAAATCCGCCGAGGCGCAGCTCAACGCCGCCAAGGTGGACCTCGACCGGACGATCATCCGTTCGCCGATCGACGGCGTGGTCATCACCCGGAACATCGACATCGGTCAGACCGTCGCGGCCTCGTTGCAGGCGCCGGAACTGTTCCTGATTGCCAACAATCTCGAGCGGATGCAGGTCAACGCCAATGTGGCGGAATCGGACGTGGGGCTGATCGAGGAAGGTAAGCCGGCGACCTTCCGAGTGGACGCTTATCCGGATCGCGTTTTTGAAGGGAAGATTTCGCAGATTCGCTATGACGCGACGATTCTCGACGGCGTCGTGACCTATGTGACCATCATCGAAGTGAACAATCCGGACCTTGTTCTTCGGCCGGGGATGACTGCGAACGTGACCTTCGAAGTCGCCAAGGTGGAAAACGTGCTACGAATCCCGAACGCGGCGCTGCGGTTCAGCCCGCAGCCGTTTGATGCCGGCACCGGCGGTCCGCCGCGGCAGGGATCGCGGGTTCCTACGGTGTGGACGCTGGATGGCAAGGGAGAGCCCAGGCCCGTGGAGATCCGGACCGGCCTGAGTGATGGCAGCTTCACGGAATTGGTGGAAGGCCCGCTGAAAGAGGGCGATCGCATCATCACGGAGCGAAACTGGCGCGGACGGAGCAGCGGGGGATCGGGTCGACCGGATTTGACGCGGTCGATGCGGTAGAAAAGCCAAAGGGGGAGGCGGCGGAACGGCGGAATGCGGAACGTGGAACGCGGAATAAAGCACGACGACAGCGGTGGAAATGGTGATGCGCTCGTTGTGACGCGCAACGTGCGGAAGACCTACCACATTGGGGAGATTCAGGTGCCGGCGGTGCGCGGCGTGAGTCTCGACATCCGCGCGGGACAGTTCGTATCGATCATGGGGCCGAGCGGATCGGGAAAATCCACATACATGCACCTGCTCGGGTGCCTCGATACCTGCGACGAAGGCACCTATCGTCTCGACGGCGTCGAAGTAACCGATCTTACTCGGCGCGAACTTGCGAGGTTGCGCAATGAGCGAATTGGATTCGTCTTTCAGAGTTTTAATCTCCTCTCGCGGACGACGGTCCTCGACAACGTGGCCCTGCCGCTCACCTATGCAGGTGTGCGCCGACGGGAACGCAGGTCACGAGCGGCCACGCTGCTCGAGCTGGTCGGACTCGCTGATCGAAGCAGACATCTGAGCAACCAGCTCTCCGGCGGTCAGCAGCAGCGCGTGGCGATTGCCCGGGCGCTGGTCACGAACCCGGTGCTGTTGCTGGCGGATGAACCGACGGGCAATCTCGACACCCGGACAAGCATGGAAATCATGTCGCTCTTGCGGGCACTGAATCGGGGAACGGGGCTGACGATCGTGCTGGTGACGCACGAGCATGACATCGCAGAATACACGGATCGGGTGGTGATGTTTCGCGACGGCGTGATCAACTCGGATGCGATGAATGACAAGGTCCGCGAAGCCGTCGTGGCCTGATTCGCTGGCGCGGCTCGCGCGGCCGGCCCGACTTCGGACGATGGCCTTACCGTGGTCGAAGATGATCGCAGGATGATTCGAGAACCTTTGCCAGCGATCCTGTCATGACGGTGATGTATCCATCCCGGCTTCTGAAAGAAACGGCGATGCGGCTCGCGATGGGTGGGTGGATCATCATCATGATGGCAACCAGCGGCTTCGGCTGTCGGCGCTATCCCACTTCGGCAGACGCCATGCCCATCGGCCCGGAACAATCGACGACTGCACCCGCCACGACGGCCTCGGGACCGGGCGGCACCTCACTTCCCCGAACAACGGAGCGGCTCGAAGAACGACTGCGCATGGTCGCCAGGCAGATCGAGAGCCGCGGCGTGAAGGATGCGCGGGTCCTGTCCGCGATGCGAAACGTACCTCGACATTGGTTCGTACCGACCGCCTATCAGCGCGAGGCGTATGACGACGGACCACTGCCGATCGGCGAGGGACAGACCATCTCGCAACCCTACATCGTCGCCCTCATGACGGAGTCGCTGAAACTCAAACCGGGCGAGAAGGTCCTGGAGATCGGAACCGGCTCGGGTTATCAGGCGGCCGTACTCGCTGAACTGACTGACAAGGTATTCACCATCGAGATCGTCGAACCCCTTGGCCGCCGCGCACAGCGCATCCTTTCCGATCGCGGGTACGGATCGGTCCGGGTGCGAATCGGTGACGGTTACAAGGGCTGGCCGGAAGAGGCGCCGTTTGACGCAATCATCGTGACCTGCGCACCGGAGGCCCCACCGAAGGCCCTCGTCGATCAGCTCGCGGTCGGCGGACGGATGTGCATTCCCGTGGGCCCGCAGACATGGGGACAGGACCTGATCCTGCTGGAAAAGGATCCTGACGGGCAACTGCGCGAAAAGACTATAGCGCCGGTGAGGTTCGTCCCGATGACAGGAGAATCCGAAAAGGCGGAACACAAGGACCGATAATAAATTGATTGCCGATATTGAAAGTTGCGAATCGGACGATATTTTGAGAATTAGTTACTTGACGGGCAGCTCCGGGTTCATTTTTAATAGGACTCGGTAATTGGCGCGGCATTACTCGCCGAACGGAATCGGCGGCAAGAATAGTTTGTTCTTCGTAACCCGTTGCATCGATCGGTGGCAGACCCACCGAAGCCAGCCAGAAACGAGGAGAAACACCACATGCACAACCGAGCTTTCCTCGCACTCGCAGTCATCTTGTGTGTCGGAATAGTGTCCTCGGCACGAGCCGAGCAGGACGCTACCTACGCCATGAATCGATCCGACACGGTGCGGATCGAGCGCCCTCTGCCGCAGGATACGCAGACCGAGTCGTCCAGCACGGTGACGCAGACCACGACGACCACGAACGACTACCGATTCAAGAATGTCAGCGACTTCTACAACATCCGTGAGGCCAATCCGCAGATCGGCCAGGGCATGTGGCAGGTCGAGTTTGGCAGCGGCTGGGTCACGAAGTCCAACGGCCGGGATGATGACTTCAACCTTCCCGGTGCAAGCGTGCTCTACGGAGTCACGGACGATATGAACGTGACCTTCAAGCTGCTGCCGATGAACATCGGCGATGGTGACTGGCAAGGCAACGGCGACTTGGCCCTGCAACTGTTCAACCGTTTCCTGCGTGAGACGGAAATGCTTCCGGCCCTCGCTGCCTACGCGGAGATGCGAATTCCCAGCGGAAACGGCTCCTCCGGCGTCGATGGCACATTCGGCGGCGTGGTCACCAAGACCCTCCTACCGAACTTCCGCGCCCACATCGAGGGCTTCGTCAAAACGGTCAACGGTCGACGCGGCTATCAAACACCCGAGGATTATCGCCACTTCCAGTGGGGCGTCGGCCCGGGCTTTGACTACATGATCGACGAAAAGACCACGGCGATCCTCAACTATCGCATGACCAGCAGCGAGGAGTACGGCCGGCACAATTCGAACGTGCTTCAGCTCGGTATGGCCCGCGAGATCATGGACTCCGGCTCGATGGTTCACAACCTCCGCCTCGCGACCGACATTGGTCTCGATGGTCAGGATGAGACGCCGAACTTCGGCCTGAAGCTTCAGTACGCGATCGCTATCAAGTAAGCGCTGCGATCAAGCAACTTTCGTGCAATCGGCCGGGTCACTGCGACCCGGCCATTTTTTTGTTTCTACAGCGTGTTGACCCCGCTGCATATGTGCCGCCTGCTCGTCAGGATGAAAGACCGGCCTGTCGATCACGGAACCGTGAATTCTGCTATCATGTTGCAGCATTCCGGAGGTGCATGATGTCCAAGACCGTAGCAGTGCTGGGGGCTTCGTCGGATCGGAGCAAATACAGCAACAAGGCCATTCGTGCATATCAACGACAGGGTTGGACCGTCTATCCTGTCAATCCGAAGGGCGGTCAGATCGAGGGATTACAGACCTACGCCTCGGTTGATCAGATCCCCGGAAAGGTTGATCGGGTTACGCTCTATCTGCCGCCGGCTGTCGGCGTTCAGGCATTGCCTTCGATCGCAAAGGCAAGGCCCGACGAGTTCTACGTAAATCCCGGCGCGGAGAGCGAGGAACTGGTAGCCAAGGCGAAGGAACTCGGCCTGGAGCCGATCCTGGCCTGCAGCATCATCGAGATCGGAGCAACTCCGAGGGAATTCCCGGATGAGTAGGGAACCGTCCGGCAGGGTGGGCCAGCGGGCGCGGGTCAAGCACAGCATTATCGACCCCGCCATTCTACAAAACAGGTCTTGAACCGATTGCGGGGGATGGGCGTATAATGCCTCGTACTTGAACTTCTCCCCGCCAGCATACCGGTGCGAGGGAAGGATACGGCGAATGACTTGCCACGACGACATCTACACGCGCCTGGTGCTGAAGTGCAGCGACGCGGTCGTCGTGCGCGCCCAGCAGGCCTGCCCGCAGCGCCCCCCCCAGGGGTGACGCATTTGTTTTCTTCCAGCCACAGGACCGCCCATTCATCACGACCACCAAGCGTGTCGGGAAAGCCCTGCCGCGCCTGCAAGTTTCCAACTTATCCGAGTGAAAAATCGGGGGTGCCAACGCACCGAGAAACACGATAAAGTTTGCGCTTCGACCGCTCTTTGACGGCGGCCTGCGCAGGATGCAAGAAGGAATCACAAACATGAGTTTCGAGAATCGACGTTATGCCGCCATCAGCGAGATCGCCGCGCAACGCTTGCCGCCGCGTACGATTGATCCTGATGCCGATGCTGCAACTGAAATCTTCGGCAAGAACACATTCAATCTGGGCGTGATGCGTTCAGCGCTTCCGAAGGATGCGTTTCGGTCGCTGCTCAAGACGATCTTCGACGGCGAGCCGCTGGACCCGCTGGTAGCCGACGTGGTGGCCAACGCCATGAAGGACTGGGCCACGACGCGCGGCGCGACCCATTTCTGCCACTGGTTTCATCCTTTGACCGGCGCCACGGCCGAGAAGCACGATACGTTTCTGGTGCCCACCGGTGACGGACAGGCCCTGGTGCAGTTCTCCGGCAAGACGTTGATCCAGGGTGAGCCGGATGCCAGCAGCTTTCCTTCGGGTGGAACCCGTTCGACCTTCGAGGCCCGTGGGTACACCGCATGGGACCCGACGAGCCCGGCGTTTCTGATGGATGGTGTCAATGGAAAGACACTGTGCATCCCGACGGCGTTCTACAGCTTTGACGGTACGGCGCTGGACAAGAAGACGCCGCTCCTTCGATCAATCAATGCGCTGAGTCGGGCCGTGGTGCGCATGCTCCGACTGCTGGGCCACCGCGAGATTCGATTCGCCTCCTGCACGGTCGGCCCGGAGCAGGAATATTTCCTCGTGGATCGTCGCCTCTACTTCCTGCGCCCCGACCTGATCAACGCCGGGCGAACGCTCTTCGGTGCCCGCCCGCCGAAGGGACAGGAGATGGAGGATCACTACTTCGGCTCGATCAAGGAACGGGTGCTGGCTTTCATGATGGACGCCGAGCGCGCGCTGTATCAACTCGGCATCCCGATCAAGACACGGCACAACGAGGTCGCGCCCGGGCAGTACGAGATCGCCCCGATCTTCGAAAACATCAACGTGGCCACCGACCACAACATGCTGCTGATGGAGGTTCTCAAGAACACGGCGCTCAAGCACGGATTCAAGTGTCTCTTCCACGAAAAGCCCTTTGCCGGAATCAACGGCTCGGGCAAGCACAACAACTGGTCGATCTGCGACGACCGGGATAACAACCTGCTGGACCCCGGCCACACGCCGCACGAGAACATGCAGTTTCTCGTGTTTCTCACGGCGGTCATCCGAGCCGTGCATACGCACTCGAAGCTGCTGCGGGCGACAATCGCCACCGCGGGTAACGACCACCGTCTCGGCGCAAACGAAGCACCACCGGCAATCATCAGCATCTACCTCGGCGACAAACTGACGGAGGTCGTGCAGGGGCTGATCGACGGGCGCGCCGAGTCGGGTTCGTCGCGCGGCGGCGGGTTCATCAAGCTCGGCGTCTCAACACTGCCGCCGCTGCCGAGAGATGACTCCGATCGAAACCGTACATCGCCGTTCGCCTTCACGGGCAATAAGTTCGAGTTTCGTGCAGTCGGGTCGAGCCAGTCCATTGCCTTCCCGAACACGGTGCTCAATACGATCGTGACCGAAGCCCTCATGGGCCTGGCCGATGAGATCGAACATGAAACCTCCGGCGGAACAACGCTGGCAGCAGCCGTCCAGAAGGTCATCCAGGAAAATCTTCGCAAGCACCAGGCGATTCTATTCAACGGCGACAATTACTCGATGGCCTGGGAGCAGGAGGCGGCGAAGCGCGGCCTTCCGAACCTGAAGAACTGCGTGGACGCCCTGGCGGCGCTCGTGGAGCCGAATGCCAAGGCGATGTTCAGCCGGCACGGCGTGTATACAGAGATGGAACTGGATGCCCGCTACAAGATTCTGCTCGAGGCCTACATCAAGACGATCAACATCGAGGCCCAACTGACTGCGGACATGGCTCGGACGATGATCCTGCCGGCGGCGCTGCGCTTTCAGTGCGATGTGGCCGGCTCACTGCAGGCGACCAAACAAGCGTTGCCCGCGGCGGACTGCTCGGCGAGCGAAAAGGTACTCAAAGACGTAGCTTTGCAGACCGCCCGGCTCAAGAGCGCCGTGGACAAGCTGGATGAAATCCGCTCCAAGGCCGATCAGGGCGGCCACGACGCGGCTGCGCACGCGGCGTTTTACCGCGATCAGGTTCGTCCGGCGATGAACGATGTTCGCCAGGCGGCCGACGCACTGGAACTGGTCGTGGAAGATCGCTACTGGCCGATCCCGAAATACCGGGAACTGCTGTTCATGGTCTGACGACGCTCGTCTACGAAGGCGATTCCCGCCGGTCGAATAAAAAAACGCCTCCGTCCGAAAGCAATCGCAACGGATGGAGGCGTTCTGTTTCTTTACGACCGGCAACGCGCGGCGGATCAGTTCTTCCGCTGGCGGTAGAGGTTCTTGTCGACGACGGCCGTCATGGCCTCGATGTTGAGGCGGCCGCCGAGGAAACTGTTGATGGCGGCGATGTGCGGCGCTGAATTCTTGAGCATCGCGTTGTAGTCGACTTCCAGCAGATCCATGCTGGATTGCTTGTCGACCCAGGCGAGTACGTGCTCGACATGTCGGGCGAGCATGGATCCCATTTCCTCATCGCTGGGGCCGCCCTCCTGGTGAGTGCCGCGGCGGATCATCATCTGCCGTTGTGAAGCCAGTATCTCCGACATGTTGCGACGCATGAACAGGATTCGGTAGCGATAACCCTCCGTCGGCAGATCGAGCAGGAGCTGGGAGATCATCTTCACGACCTTGCCGCGGGCATCGGGAAGCCAGCTCTTGTCTTCCTTGATCTTCTTGACGCGCTCAAATTCGTAATAGCCCTTGGGGTTGTCTTCGTCGGCGGCGCGGATTCCGTCTGAGACCGGGGGAATGCCGCCGGCCTCCAGCATGCTCATCATCATGCTGGTGCCGGAGCGAGGAAGACCGGAAACAATCGTAATGACATCGGGATCCGTCATGAGGGCTGATCCTGCAATTGTGGGGTTATGCGTGCGGGTCTCTTGCCGACGGGATCATTCTACCGCAGGGCCCGAAACACGGCAAAGGATTGCGGCGCGTGCTTCGCCGGGCCTGGCGACCATCCCGGAAAAAGCGAACAGCCAGTGTCGCGGCACACGATGGCGCTCGCGACACTGGCTGACTCCTGAAGTCCACCCGGCGTACGGCCCGCAGGGCCGATGCATCCAGGCGGACGAAGATGGGTAGCCGTCGCCGGATTTACCAGGCAACGTAGCTGCGGCGCATCTTGCTGGACCGGCGAGCCATGTTGCTCTTGCGGGTCCGGCGGACGTTGCTGCGGACCTTGTTGCCGCGGCGGGCATAGCTGCGCTTGCCGTAGCGCTTGCGCGAAGTCGTCTTGCTGCCATACTTGCGGGTGCTCTTGCGGCTGTTCTTGCGCGAGTTCTTGCGCGCGCTCTTGCGGGTCGTCGAGGTGGTGAAGCCGGACGTGCCGGTGAAGCCCCGGGTGATCCATGTGCAGGGGCCGAAGCCGCAGCTGTTCCACTGCTTGCTGAACTGCTTGAGGTCCTTGACGATTTGGGCGGCTTCCATCTTCAGGAAGCTCTTCTCAACCGGGTTCTTCGAGACTTTGCATCGTCGCTTGAATCGGTTGAACTGATTCTGCTTTCGGACGATCTGGTCCTTGAAAGCGGCCTTGCTGAAATTCTTCATCTTGAACGTCATTGCTTGGTTCCTTTCGTGTACAACGAAGAGCCCGGTCCGGTACCAGGGCACGCCGGTTAGTTCGGCACGGAACACAGGCGGGTTGAGATAGGAGCCGTCAGCGCGGAAGAAATATTTCAAGTTTGCTCGCCGATGAGCGAGCGGTCCACCCGAGCTGCTACTCGTCTAAACCTCTACAAAATAAGCAGGTTACGATCGCTAATGGGGTCTTCAAAGGCCGTCGCGACTGCCCCGCAATCAATCCTGCCAATGGAGCTGTTTTTTTCGACGAATCATCGCACTTCTTGCCGCGAGAGTGCTCACACCGGGCTCACAACAGATCGTGCTCAAGCGCAACCGGGTGGTAGCTGCGGCAACAAAGAGTACCCGCGGATCGATCAGGGTTCCTGCGGATCATTCGTGTCGCTGCCGTGTTCCGCACGGACACGAAGATCATCCGGAAGATAGCTGGCCGCCATGGTACGCACGGCCTGATGTGCATCCGATTGGGCAATGTGCTCCAGCACCTTCCGAAACGCATCGCCCTGCTTCGCAGCGAACAGTCGAACGGCAAGTACGCGAATCAAGGGCCTTTCATCCTGTACAGACGGCGCTGCCGCGCGCGTCAACTCATCACTCAGAGTTGACCAGCCCGCTGCGACAATCGCATGAGCCCGGACGCGCTCATCTCGGTCACCGAGCAACCTGGCCAGCGCGCCCTGCAATTGTGTGACGGCCTCCCGCGCTGCAGGATCGCGGTCCATCGCCGGCTCACCGAATTTCCGCGACTGTAGCGCCGCAAGAACGCCGCCGATCGCATCCACCGCGCGCGTGCGGATGGCCACGTCTCCCGTCATTGCCTGATCGATCAGATCGGTGCGCGCCGTGCCCTTCCACTGGATCGCCTTTCGCGTCGCGCTGATCGGTCCGGCAGTGACGGTGCCCAATCCCGGCGCCAGCTTGCCTTCGTGGTAGACGGGATCGAACATCGCGGTCAACTCGATCGACAGCTCCTGCGTGGCCGTCAGGATCAGGTTTTCGCGGATCGGGCCGACATCAATGGCGACAGTCTTCTCCACGGCGTCCCCCGGAACGAGGACCGGCCGCTCGCTGAGCAGCACCTGGAGGTAATTCGTAAACTCTGCTGAGACGGGAGGCCCCAATCGGGCACTGATCGCCACCAACGGGCGAGCCATGAAGCCCTCGCCGAGGGTGATGATGAACGGCGCCGTGTTTTCAAGCCGAAGGACGACGTTCACCGGCCCGACGTGGGGCAGCTCACTGCTTTCAAAGCGCAGCGTGAACTTCATGAAATCCGCCGTGCGGCGGTAGTAGTCGAAGACGTCGCGCGGGAAACGATCCAGCGCGGCAACAATCTTGCTGTGCAGCGGGGGCTCACCGGCCTTCTCTCCGTATTTTTCGAGCAGATCACGGATGAGCTTGTAGGCGATACCGGAGTACTGAATGCTCGCCGCCTTATGCAGCAGGGTGATTCCCTCGGACTTCTCACCGCGCTGGATCATGCAGCGGGCCAGTTCAAGGGCCGCAAGCTGATCCGTCGCCGCCAGCGGGCGAAGGATATCCATTGCTTCATCCACGCGGCTGTTGGCGCTGAGCGCATAGCCATACGCCAGCTTCGCCAGGTCGCTCGGCGCGCGGGCTTTCATGGCCTTCTCGGAGAGCTTGAGGGCGCGTTCTTTGTCGAGTTTGTGATAGCAGTAGTACCATGCGATCTGGGCGGCTTCGCCTTCCGGCGCCTTCTCCAGCATTTCTTCCAGCCGCCCTTCGTAGGCCTTCTGGACGATCGTCTCGTCCTCGACCGCGGCCTCTTCATCACCCAGTTTGCGCCGGGCATGGGCACGAAGCAGCCGGGCCGAATGTAGCGACTCGTCCGCCTTGAGAGCTTCGTCGGCGGCCTCGACGGCCTTCGCGTAGTCCTCCGAGCAGACGTACGAGATCGCCAGCTTCTGCCAGAGGTCCGCTGCGATCGGCCCGGCCTCCGCGCGACGGTGTAGATCGATGGCCCGATTGTACCACTCCTGTGCTTGCTTGTGCAGGGAAATGCGGTCAAGAAACTCAGCCAGGTCCCAGACCAGATTCACCTGGCTCGGGTTGATGGAGATGAGCTGCAAGGCCAGTTCGACGCGCTGCAGTTCCGGCTCAGTCTCGCCGAAGAGTTCATAGGCCACCTCACGCGCGGCGACGTTCATCGGATTGAGCCGCAGGGCGGTTTCCACTTCGCGACCGGCCGGCTCGCGCTCTTCACGTTCGTAATGGTGCCGCGCCAGCCAGCCGCGCAGGGCACTCTCGTAGATGCGCGTCATCGGCTTCTGCTGAAGTTCATCCTGAACGAAGCGGAAACGGGCATCCGCGGTCTGACGCTCGGCGAGTTCAATGTCCAGCCGCTTAAGGCGAGCGCCGTCGTCCATCGGGGCCAGCCGCACGTAGCGCGACAGCGCGGTACGCGCCGCCTGGCTGCGCCCCATGCGAAGGTGCAGGTCATACAGCCAGTAGTAGGCCTCGGCACAATCGGGTGCGACGATCGTGGCACTCTCGAGCAGGGCAATCACATGCAGCGACGCACTGCGCGGATCGCTTCGGCCGACCAGATGACCCTGATGCCGGGCCAAGTGGACCAGCCAGGCGCCGAGGTCGGTCGAAGAATTGGCCGCCGTCGTCGTCGATGGTTGAGCCGACGGTGCCGGCGTCGACGGCTCCTCGATTTGCAGCGTCGCCTCGGCGGCATCCTGCACGAGCAACGGATCCAACTGTTCATCCGGCAAGTCAGAAACTTGCCCGAAGAGCAATATCCCCAAGGCCAGGAGCTTCGCGAGCATCACGTATCCTCCGATGAAAGTGTGCTACCACGCGAGATCGAGGTCTCCGTCGCCGCGACCGCACGCGACTGACGCCTCGCAGCCCGGTCGTTGCGGCACGGAACCCTCTTCGACATCGACACTTGTAATCTTCCGACAGAAATCTGGCAAGCCCCTGCGCTGAGCCAGTACGTCGGCTATCATGATGCCGCCGTCGTCATCGCTGTAGTCGCCGCGTGCGACCTGCTGAATCTCTGCGTGCGACGTGCCGAAACGATCTGTGCCACGGCCGAATCTCTGCGAGCGATGCAACGATGCCTCTGACGCTCTACTACGAAGCGGATGCCGATCTTTCACATCTTCGTACGAAGACGGTCGCGGTGCTGGGTTACGGCAATCAGGGCCGCGCCCATGCCCTGAACCTGCGCGACGCCGGTTGCCGGGTGATCGTCGCACAGCGGCCGAGCGGACCGGGGCATGACGCGGCCGTGCGTGAAGGATTCGAGCCGATCAGGCTGGAGCAGGCCGCCGCCGGGGCCGATCTGCTGATCTTCGCATTGCCCGATGAGGTGATGGGCGACGTGTACGCCTCTGCGGTGGCGCAGCAGCTTCGCGCCGGGCAGACGCTGGGGTTTATTCATGGCTTTGCCATCCGCTTCGGGCTGATCGTGCCGCCACCGGACGTTGATGTCATCATGGTGGCACCCAAAGGCCCCGGCGCGCTTGTGCGTCAGGCCTGCGAACGCGGTGGCGGTCTCGCGTGTCTCGTGGCGGTGCAGCAGGACGCGAGCGGCGAGGCCCTGCGGACGGCGCTGGCCTGGGGAGCGGGCATCGGCGGCGGACGCGGCGGGATGATCGAAACGACCTTCGCGGCGGAGTGCGAGTCGGACCTCTTCGGCGAGCAGACCGTTCTGTGCGGCGGTGTCATTGAACTGATGAAGGCCGCGTTCGACGTGCTCGTGTCCGCGGGCTATCCGGAGGAGCTGGCGTACTTTGAATGCATCCACGAAGTCAAGCAGATCGTGGACCTGCAATATGCCGCGGGGATCGCGGCTATGCGAAAGCGAATCTCCGCGACGGCGGCCTACGGCGGGTTGCTCGCCGGTCAGCGAATTGTCACCGACGAAGTCCGCCGGGAAATGCGGACGATCCTCGATGAGATTCGCTCGGGGCGATTTGCGCAGCGGTGGATCGAGGAAAATCGGGCAGGAAAGCCGGAGTTCAAAAAGCTTCTGGCTGAGGAAGCCGCACACCGCAGCGAAGAGGCCGGACGCCGTGTTCGAGACATCACGAGCCGGGCGAAAACGACCTGACGCTTGTGACCTGCGACGCCGCCCTTTCTGATCGCCTCGCAACCCCGGCGTTGCAATCCCCAGCCACAGGGATAAGATAAAGTCAAATTACGGGGACGTAGCTCAGTTGGGAGAGCGTCGCGTTCGCAATGCGAAGGTCGAGGGTTCGAATCCCTTCGTCTCCACGTCACGACGCCCGCAGTCAGCGATTGACGGCGGGCGTTTTCCTTTGTCACCCGCGACACTTACTGCGGTATCCGGCGACCTGCCATACATCTCGTGCCAAGCCACTCTGTCCTGCGCACGGATGCGGGTTCCCGCAATACTGGCTTTGCCGCCGCAATCGCCCGGGGTGATGCTCTCAATGTGGTTAGTGAGCAGTGCCATACAGCGCGATCCCCTAACCAGGATGGCACAAGACGGCACGTGAATCCAATCCATTCTTCCGCCAGGAACCCTTATGCTTGCAGCTTCTTGGCCTTCTCCACGGCTTCTTCCACGCTGCCGACGTACATAAATGCCTGCTCAGGCAGGGCGTCGTGCTTACCGTCGCAGATTTCCTCAAAGCTGCGGATGCAGTCTTCGAGTTGCGTGTAGTTGCCGGGGAAGCCGGTGAAGGTCTCGGCAACATAAAACGGCTGGCTGAAGAATCGCTCGATCTTTCGTGCACGGGCGACCAGCAGCTTGTCTTCTTCGGAGAGTTCGTCGACGCCGAGAATGGCGATGATGTCCTGCAGGTCGCGGTAACGCTGAAGAATCTGCTGAACGCGCTTCGCGCAGTTGTAGTGCCGGTCGCCGATGTACTGGGCGTCCAGAATGCGGCTTGATGAGGCCAGCGGGTCGATCGCCGGGTAAATGCCTTTCTCCGAGATCGACCGGGCCAGCACGATGAAGGCGTCGAGGTGAGTAAAGGCCGTCGCCGGGGCCGGGTCGGTCAGGTCGTCGGCAGGGACGTACACGGCCTGCACCGACGTGACGGCGCCGCGGCTCGTCGAGGTGATGCGTTCCTGCAACTCACCCATCTCGGTTGAGAGCGTCGGCTGATAACCGACGGCGCTGGGCATGCGGCCGAGGAGGGCTGACACTTCGGAGCCGGCCTGCGAAAAGCGAAAGATGTTATCGATGAAGAGCATCGTGTCCGCGCCGGACTCGTCGCGGAAGTATTCCGCCATCGTCAGTGCGGACAGGGCGACCCGCAAACGTGCTCCCGGTGGCTCGTTCATCTGACCGAAAACCATCGCCGTGTGTTCGATGACTTTCTTGACCTGGCCTTCAGCGGTCTTGAACTCCGCCTCCTGCATTTCCAGCCAGAGGTCGTTGCCTTCGCGCGTCCGCTCACCGACGCCGGCGAAGACAGAGTAACCGCTGTGCTCGCGGGCGATGCGGGCGATCATCTCCTGGATGATGACCGTCTTGCCGAGACCGGCACCGCCGAAGAGGCCGGTTTTACCGCCGCGGACGAACGGGGCGAGCAGGTCGATGACCTTGATGCCGGTGACGAGCTGCTCGGTCTTGGGTGTCAGCTCTGCGAAGGGCGCTGGCTCGTGGTGGATCGGCCGATGATCCTTGGCACCGACGTCGCCGCGGCCGTCGATCGGTGCGCCGACGAGATTAAACACCCGGCCGAGCGTTTCTTTTCCGACGGGAACCTTCACCGGCGAACCGGTGTCGACGATGTCCACGCCGCGCTGCAGGCCGTCGGTGCTGCCGAGCACGACCGCCCGGACACGCCCGCCGCCGAGGTGGCTGGCCACCTCGCAGGTCAGCGTTTCCTGCATGACGCGAGTGCCGACCTTTCGATCGACTTTGCACTGCAAGGCGTTGTAAATCCTCGGCAGACGGTTTTCGGCGAATTCCGCATCGAGCGTGGAGCCGATGACCTGAGTGATTTTACCGGTGTTCTGTGCGGTAGCGACCATGTTCGATATTCTCCGGTTCGTTACTTCAGCGCTTCCGCGCATCCGACAATGTCGAGCAGTTCCATCGTGATCTGTGACTGTCGGGCGCGGTTGAATTGACGAGACAACAGTTTGATCATGTCACCGGCGGCATCGGTGGCGGCCTTCATGGCGACCATACGGGCCACCTGCTCGCTGACCGCGGCATCGGTGAAACACTGGTACAGTCGGACCTTCACCGTCTGCGGCAGCAGGACCTTGAGCAGTTCGGCCGGTTCCGGTGAGAAGTCGTACTGAGCGGCGGCATGCGCCGCGGCCACGACCGGCGCGCCGGTGGCCTTCTCCTCAGAACGACTCAGGGGCAGCAGTCGCATGACCTCGGGAATCTGACGGCCGGTCGAGATGAATCGCATGAAGGCGACGTACACGCTTCTCAGTTCGCCCGCCTTGTAGCGGCTCATCAATTCCGTCGCGATGGGCTCGACCTGTTCGAAGCGCGGCCGGTCATCGATGTTGGTGATGGCGCGATCGACCGTTCGGCGCATGAACCGGAAGTAGGCGTTGCCCTTTTTTCCTACGACGTGCAGCTCGGTCGCCTTGTCGGTGTGATCGCCGAGGTGGGTCATGGCCTTCCGCAGGATGCTCGCATTGTAACCACCGCAGAGCCCGCGGTTGGATGTCAGCACGAGCAGCAGGTCCTTTGGTGCGTCGGGGTTATCCTCCAGCAGTTCATGGTGGATCTGCCCTTCGGCGGCGGCGGAGAGTTCTTCGACCAGTTGCGTGATCTTGCGCGTGTACGGCTGCGTCGCCGTCGCCCGCTGATACGCCTGCTGATAGCGCGCCGTGGCGATGAGCTGCATCGTCTTGGTGATCTTGCGGATGTTCGTCACTGCCTTGCGGCGTTTGACGATCTGTCTTGCTTTCGCCATTGCTTCAACTCAACATCGCAGCTCTTGCCGCATGGTCGTATCCGGCACCTTGGCCGAACGTTGATACTCGTATCGCTTTACAGTCGTCGTAACCTAACAATCCATTGCGTGTTGCCTGCCAGGTCGCAGCCAACGCATGCCGAACCGGCTACTTGCCGAATCGCGACTTGAACATTCCGATCAGTTCCTTCAGCTTTGTTTCAATCGCGTCGGTCAGTTCTTTCTTCTCGATCAGTTCCTTGCGGACTTCGGGATGTTCATCGTGGATGAACTTCAGCAGCTTCTCTTCAAACTCCGCCACGCGCGAGATCGGCAGATCATCGAGGAAGCCGCGCGTGCCGGCGTAGATGCTGATGACCTGGTCGGCCACGTGATACGGCTTGTACTGCCCCTGCTTGAGCAGCTCCACCATGCGGGCACCGCGGTCCAACTGCTTCTGCGTGGCCGCATCGAGTTCCGTGCCGAGCTGGGCGAAGGCCTCCAGCTCGCGATACGCCGCCAGGTCCAGACGCAACGAGCCGGCAATCTTCTTCATCGCCTTGATCTGGGCATTGCCGCCGACGCGACTGACGCTGATGCCTACGTTGATCGCCGGTCGAACGCCGGCGAAGAACAGGTCCGGCTCGAGGTAGATCTGTCCGTCAGTGATCGAAATCACGTTCGTCGGAATGTACGCCGACACCTCGCCTTCCAGCGTTTCGATCACCGGCAGCGCCGTGAGCGATCCGCCCGAAGTGGGGTCGACCGCGACCTCGTGGCCGGGGTGGTTCTTTACGTCGTGCTCGGCCTGATGCTTGCCCGGCACGCCGATGTACTTTTTATTGTTGACGCCGCCCTCCTTGTAGGGCTGGCCGGCCGGCACGATTGCTCGTCGCTCGGCCAGCTTGCACGATCGCTCAAGCAGACGGCTGTGGAGGTAGAACACGTCGCCGGGGTAGGCCTCTCGGCCGGGCGGTCGTCGCAGCAGCAGCGAGAGCTGGCGATACGCCTGGGCCTGCTTGGAAAGGTCGTCATAGATGCAGAGCGTGTGTTTGCCCTGCGTATACATGAAATACTCGGCCATGGCACAGCCGGCATACGGCGCGATGTACTGCAATGGCGCCGGATCGCTCGACGAGGCGGAAACCACGATCGTGTAATCCATCGCGCCGTATTCGCGGAGCCGTTCCACCGTGCCCGCCACGGTCGATTCCTTCTGGCCGACCGCGACATAGATACAGATCACGCCACTGTCCTTCTGATTCAGAATCGTGTCGATCGCAATCGCGGTCTTACCGGTCTTGCGGTCGCCGATGATCAGCTCGCGCTGGCCGCGGCCGATCGGGATCATGCTGTCGATCGCCTTGATACCGGTCTGCAGCGGCTGGTTCACCGGTTGACGTTCCGCGATGCCAGGGGCGGTATATTCGAGGGGCCAGCGCACATCGCTGATGATCTCGCCCTTGCCGTCCATCGCTCGACCGAGCGGGTCAACCACGCGGCCGATCATCACATCGCCGACGGGCACGGAAAGGAGATTGCCGGTCGCGCGGACCGACGAGCCCTCCTTGATGCTGAGATAATCGCCGAGAACGACCGCACCGACGGAGTTCTCCTCGAGGTTCATGGCTTGGCCGATGGCGCCGTTTTCATATTCGATCATCTCGCCGGCCATCACCTTGGAGAGGCCGTAGATCTGCGTCACGCCGTCGCCGACGGCGATCACCCGACCGACCTCGGAAACCTCCAGGGCCTCCTGGTAGTTGGCGATTTCCTGTTTGATGACCGACGTAATCTCGTCAACCTGAATTCTCATGCTGGTATCTATCCTTCCGTCACGAATCGATCACCGCCCGCCAGCAGATGCTGCTCTGTTGAGGCCAGCAGGATCGAACGAATCTTCCTGATGCGGCGGCGGATCGTGGTGTCATACAACTTGTCGCCGACCTGAACAGCCATGCCGCCCAACAGATCCGGGTCCACGGTTTCAAAGAGAACGGGCTCGCGGCGCGTCAGCCGGCGAATTTCCGCGCGGAGTTTCTCGCGCCGTGCGTCGTCCAGCGGCACGGCCGTGGACACAAAAACCGACTGCCGCCCGAGCTGGACCGCGAGCTTGCGCCGATAGCTGTCGCATACCGCCGCGAGGATCGAGGATCGCCGGTGCGCATTGAGCACCAGCAGCAGCTTCATGGTCAGCGGGCTCAAACGATCTGCGAAGATGCGCTTGAGACTATCCCGTCGGGCATCGACGTCGATCGCCGCGGAAAGCATCATGGCGGCGAAGCCGGGCTCGGCCTTCCAGATCGCGGCGAGGTCTTCCATTTCCTGGCCGACCGATTCGGCCTGACCGGCTTCGGTGGCCAGTTGCAGAAGACTCTCGGCGTAAATCGCCGCCGCGGCCTGCGAGATGTCAAATTCGGATGCCATGTTCGCTCGACTCAGTTGTTCAACTGGCTCAGGTCCGCCAGGGCTTCATCCAGTAATCGCTGGTGATCACCAATCGTCAGGTCCCGCTTGACGGCCTTCGAGGCAATGCTCGTTGCCAGGACGATCGCCTGATCATGCAACTGCTTGATCGCATCGTCGCGGGCGATCTGGATATCGCGACGGGCACGCGCGACAATGGCGTCGGCCTCGTGCTTCGCTTCCGCGTGGATGCGCTTCCGCACTTCTTCCGCATCGCGGCGACCTTCTTCGACGATCGCCGTGGCCTCATCGCGGGCCTTGTGCAGCTTGTCCGTGTACTCCGCCAGCAGGCGCTCGCTCTGCTCGCGCTCGTGCCGGGCTTTCTCGATCGAGTCGGCGATGAAGCGCTCGCGCTGCTGAAGTCCCAGCAGAATCGGCTTCCAGGCCGTCGTCCGGAGTACCAGGAGCAGCAGCACGAATACGACGATCGACCAGAAGGCGGTGCCGATGTCCCATTGAAGCAGCGCGGGCTTGTCGGCCGCGTGCTCACCGGGCGCCGGATCGCCCGCCAGCGCCGGCATCGCGACGAAGGCGATCGCCACAAGCATGAAGACAACGAGATAACCCATTCGCAATCGCATGACCGACTCCGCTGTATTCCACTCTCTCTACACCGGCAAGGCCGATGTTCGATCTTCGTTTATCCATCTCCGGCCAAGTGCCGGGTGCGGAACCGGTTGTCGGCCGATTCCGCACATCGGCGCTGACCTCAGATCTTGCCCATGATTCCGTTGCAGACGACGAGCGCGAAGAAGGTGAAACCTTCGATCAGCGCCGCCGCGATGATGAGCGAGGTAAAGATGCGGCCGCCCGCTTCGGGCTGCCGGGCGATGCCGCCCATCGCCTCACCGGCGAGGTGGCCGATGCCCTTGGCGGCGCCGAGCGTAACAATGCCGGCGCCCAGTCCGGCGCCGAGGGCGACCAGACCCTTGTCACCCATAAGCTGGGTGCCTTCCGCAAGAATCTCCAACATGATGCAACTCCTCTCAGGCGGCCTTTGTCGGGCCGCAACCCGGAAACCAATGCCGACATCGTCAAAGTATGGCCAGGACGTCGGCTGCCCCAACCGCTGTTCGTTTGACGTCCGGCGACACCTTCGCCGAGACGTGATCATTCAACATCGCGAACACGTACTCCCTGCAACCACGCCTAGTGCTCCGGTGAGACCGAGGCACCAATGAACAGCGTGGTCAGGAACGTAAACACATACGCCTGCAGGAAGGCGACGAACAACTCGAGACAGTTCAGGGCCGTCGCGCCGAGGGCGCTGATGACTCCCAGTCCGTAGTTCATGGCCACGGAACCTTGAAACGCAAAGATCAATCCGAGTATCGACGCCAGCACGACGTGCCCGGCGACCATGTTGGCAAAAAGACGAATCGCCAGCGCGAACGGCTTGATGACCGCGCCGATCATCTCCAGCACCAGCAGGATCAGCCACATGACGAAATCGAGAATCCAGAGCAACACATCGCCGATGCCGCGCGTCTGCGCCGGCTTGAAAACATGCGGGGCGAAGTTCCACACGTAAAGCACCGGAGCCACGAGAAATGCTGCCGGCGGCGACATGCCCGCATGGTGCGAATGTCCGTGACCGTGTCCGTGTCCATGGTCATGCCCGTGGGAATCGCCGTGGCCGTGGTCTTTGTCGTGATGATGATGTCCGTACGTCCCGGCAACGAGGGCGTGATAGACTTCCCGCGTGCCGGAAAAATGAATCATGACGAATGCGCAGAAGGCCAGCCCTGCGGTGATCATAATGTTGGCGGTGGCTGTTCCTCCGATGTGCTGCAGCTTCCCGCCGCTGGTCAGGTAGATGATCGAATCCAGCGGGATCATGCCCAGCAGATTGCAGATCAGGATGTAGAAGAAGACGGTCCAGAGAAACGGCATGAAGCGGTCGGTCTTGTCCGCGAGTACCGGCCGGGCGACGTTCTCCCGGATGAACTGCATGACCGCCTCGATCAGGTTGGCGAAGCCCGTGGGGACGTTGCGATCGGGACCGGCCGCGGTGATCGCGGCGTAGCGACGACCGAGCATCGGAAAGATCAGCAGCATGATCAGCGCTGCCACGATGGTCATCAGGATCTGGTTGGTGAAATAGGTGTCATGCGGGCCGATGGAGACGATGTCCAGCGGGGAGGTCCAGTTGATGCCCCAGTGTTTGATCGGCTTGCCGAAGCGATGCGGCAGGACGTGATCCAATGCGTCATGTGCTGCGAGAAGCGAGTACATCAGGCCGGAAACTCCGTGGGAAGTCGATGAGTTGCCTGTCCCCCGTTCGACCGCAGGGGATTGCGATAATGACGGCGGACAAGCAGCAGGTTGAAGCCGGTCTCCACTGCGAGCAGCAAACAGTAATAAATCACCGCCCAGAACAGAAACGACGTCAGGTGCGGCTTGTACATCACCTGGTAAATACCGGCCGCGCTCATGGTCAGAAGCAGGCGAATCGCCGTGGCCGCGACGGCGGCGTTGCCGATCTGGCCCGGCCAGCGGGCCGCGACCAGCGCGACCGGCAGAAACGCCGCGACGGCGGCGCCGAGACAGATCGCGCCCACCGCGTACATGCTGCGAATGCCGTCATCTCCCCAGCGCGTCGCGGTGTAGCCGTGGCCCGCAAGCGCAGCGCCGACGGCAACAGCAAAGAGGGCGATGATGCAGGCGGTGATGATTCTCACGGGGCTGATTCTGACTCCGCGTAGCTGCCGGCGGGTGCCACGGTTCTCAGGGTTTCCCATCCTGTTTATCGAGGCGCTGCAACTGCTTGAGCATGGACCACAGGCCGATGCTCATGCCCAGGAGGATGCCGACCAGCAATCCCCACGGCGACCATCCGTATCGTTCATCCGCCTTCGCGCCGATGAAGCCGAAGATGGCGAGCGAGATGGCAAACTGACTGGCCACGGCCATGTATCGCATGCCGCGAACCAGAAAGGTCGCCTGATTGTCACGGTCCGGGGGTTGCGAGGAATCCTCCATCGGACTTTGTGCCAAAATGGTACGAAGTCTGCGACAAAAAAAGGCGAAAGGTGCACTTCGCCCGCGCTCTCCGGAGGGATCTCGCCCAACCGGATCGGCGAGTCTAGCGACCTCGGGCAGCGGATGTCAACGGCATCGGGAGACCAAAAAGACGGGGGACCTGAAGGCCGGAGCCGCCCTCTCGTAACCTAGGATAAGCAGGCCAGTTGCCTACCCGGTACAATAAACTGATGAACGTACCCACGGCAGCTCTGGAGGCCCTTACTCAGCGGCTCTCGAAGCTCGCCACCCACTACGACATGACCGGCCAATGGCCCCGGGATTCCCTCGAACATCTGACCCGAGCCGGTGCATGGACCTGGATCATTCCTGCAGTCTACGGAGGGATGGGGCTGGAACCGGTCTCGCAGACGTGGGCCTACGAGGCAGTCGCCTCAGGGTGCATGTCCTGTCTGCTCATCCTCACCCAGCGGGATGCCGCCTGTGAGCTGATCGCGGCAGGCGAGAACCTCGCCCTGCGGGAGCAGCTCCTTCCGCGCCTTGCACGCCATGAGCTGCTCACCAGCGTCGGCATCAGTCAGCTCACGACCAGCCGCCAGGATGGCCGCCCGGCCATGACCGCCCGCAAAGACGGCGACGGGTACGTTCTCTCCGGCTGCATGCCCTGGGTGACCGGGGCCACGCAGTGCCAGATCGTTGTCACCGGCGCCGTTCTGCCCGACGGGCTGCAACTGCTCGCCGTCGTTCCGCTGGACCGGCCAGGCGTGATCATCGACCCGCCGATGCAGTTAGCCGCGTTGCAGAGCGCCCTGACCAGTGAGATACATCTGAAGAGCGTTCGCATCGAGCCGGAGCTGCTGATTCGCGGCCCCGTCGAGCATGTGCTGGCGACGCGCAGCCCGATCAAGCCGCTGGTCGTGGCCACGGCGGGCATCGGCCTCGCCGGTGCGATGGTCCGGCTGATGCGGCCGCTGGCGATGAAGACTACGGCGGCGCTCATGGAATCGTTCGACGATCTGGAGGCCCGGTACGAGGCCGTCCGTGAGCGGCTCTACGGCGTGGCGCAGTCGCTCTCGCACGAAGGCGCCGAAGTGCCGAAGACGCAGATCCGCGTCGCAGTGAACGATCTGCTGATGCGCTGTGCCGTGGGACTCATGACCTTCGCCAAGGGCTCCGGCTTCCTGCGGCAGATGGACGCCCAGCGTCTGGTCCGCGAGGCGATGTTCTTCCTCGTTTGGTCGGCCCCCGACGACGTCCGCGCAGGAACGCTGGCGAAGTTCCTCGAACGACCCACCCCGCAGCCAAGATCGATGGATGTGTAAGACCGCGGCCAAGTCCGACATGGCCTGCCGCTGCGAGGTTGAATTTTCGTAGGGTGGGCATTGCCCACCTTTCTTGCGTCACGGGGAATGCAAGGGTGGGCAATGCCCACCCTACCAAAACTGTGTCTGACAGAATTCGGTTGTTCTTGCTGCGTCTTCTATTGAACGGCCACATGAACGTGCTCCTCCTTTTGTAATCTGCAGGCTATGTCGTCGATTCGACGTCCCAGCGGCAACGCACAATGGTACACAACATGTTTCCCCGAGTTTGCGTCTTATAAAAACTGCGATTCCACACATCCAAATCAAATTATTGACGCCCTGTGACTTCCGCTGTTTTGAATCGTATAGTCCATTAAGAACAGATCGGGGGGTGGTCTCTGCGCGTCGCGGGGACCGGATTATGACTCCGATCTCGAAGACGAGCAGCAGGGGGAGTAGCAATGTGCCTGCGCGCAGGGATCATCGCAACCGTACTCGCGCTGAGTTCAACGGTCGCCGCCTGGTCGGCCACCATCACCGTACAGTACACGGTGGATGCCGGCGGCTCGAACAACAAGCCGCTCAACGGCCTGTCGGCGATGGCCACGTTCATTGCCAGTGGAAACCAGTTGAACGTTCTCCTGAAGAACACCAGCACGGGCTTGCCGGTCGGCTTCGACGTGTCCGATTCGCTTCTGGTCTCGCTGGGTTTCAACCTGCCGACGAACATCAGCATCGTCAGCGGCAGCGCCGCTGTGATCGGCTCCGGCTCGGTCGGACTCGGCCAGTGGAGCTCGCGCGGGCCGGGAGCCAGCGTGGCGGAAGAATGGGCATGGACGAACGGCACGGGTGGTGACCTGCTCTCGACCTATCGACAGATCATCACCACCAGCCAGGGCAATCACGGCTTGAAGAAGTTCAACGGCACGACGGGTACTGTCGGCGGGCCTTTCGGAGGAATCGCTGCCAGTCCGGTGCTCGCGGCCATCCCCGGACCTCAGCGGGCGGTGAGCAACTCGATTGAGTTCTCGCTGCTGCTCTCCGGCCTGTTGACGGAAGCGCAACTGAAGTACATGGCAGACAACAGCATCGTCGAGTACGGTTCTGACGTACGATACCTGAAGACGCCCGACTCGGATCCGCGAGTGCCGGAACCGGCATCGCTCGCCCTGGTGGCCATCGCCGCGGTGTCGCTCATGCGACGCCGACTTCGTGCCCGTGCGTAACGCGACGGCGCGCACGCAACACAATCTGACCCACGCCCGGAAAGATAGCCCGCGAGCGCATGTTCGCGGGCTTCTTCATGCGCGCGACGGTGCCGGTCCGTGGCCTATTCCGTCTGTTTGCGGTTTCGCAGTGATGTTTCCAAGTCCTTTTCAAGCTTCTCGTTTCGCAGGCCGGCGGCCCTGGCTCGCTGGATGGCCTCGTCGAGCGGGCATTTCCCGTCCGCCCCGAGATACAGGCCGTACATGGCCCCGGCACGGCTGCCGCCCGCACAGTGCACGAGGACGGGCTCTTTGTCGCATTCGCGCATGATGCGAATGAACGTTTCGGCCTGCTGATCGGTGAGTTGATCGCTCTGCATGGGCAGGTGGTAGTATGCCATGCCGCGCTGCCGCGCCGCTTCGGCTTCATCGCCGCAAAGTTCCTCGGACTGTCGAAGGTCGATCACCGTCCTGACGCCACGTGCCTTGAGGGCGTTCAACCCTTCTTGATTCGGCGTACCGCCGATGTAGATCCGGCCGTCCCGACTGAGGTTCTTCAAACCGGAGACATCCTCCACCTTTTTCGGGCCCTCCGGGCCGGCGCAGCCCGCCGCCAACCAGAGGGAAACGAAAGCAATCAAACTCTTGCGATTCGTGTGCATGGTCTTCATTCTGCGCTCCCGATGCGAAACACCATAACCGTTACAGCTTCTTGCGAGTTTTCTTCTTCTTTCGCGCTGCCGATGCCTTCGCCGACGGCCTGAGACGGGCCAGTTCGGCTTTCAGCGCATCGAGTTCCTGCCGCATTTCTCGAGCAGTGCCATCGGTCTCCGAGCTTGCGGCCTGCGGAGTCGTCTCGCGAGCGGCAGACTTGCCACTGCCGGGGATCAGCATGCGAACCCAGTCAAACGGCGCCGAGGGCGACAAGGCGCTGAAGCCCGAGCGAGACAGAAATTCGTCGAACTGCTGCCGCGATCTGGTGAAGGCGTCCATCGCCTGAGCGAAGTACTGCTCGATGAACCCGCGGATCATCTGCTGATTGCTCTGGATCGCCTGGTGCAGGAGCGAGGCAGGAAAAAGGTCGAGCTTGGGAGGGTCGTGCTCGAGGATGATCTGGGTAAGGACGACGTTGGTGATGTCCGCGCCGGTCTTCGAGTCGTGGACGACGATCTGATGACCGTCGCGGACCAGCTCGAAGAGATCGTTGAGGGTGACGTGCCGGCTGCGGGTGACGTCATAGAAACGCCGGTTGGGGTATTTCTTGATTTCGTAGATGCCGGAAGGGCTGGGGGGGCTGGCCATGGGATCCGCCTTTTCGCGTTTGCGTTATAAAAATAATGCTCCGGCAACACACTTACCGTCAGTTATTCTATAACTATCATATTTATAATAATTTACATTTCAACAAGTTTTTTGTGCATTTGCACAATTTTCTGTTGCCATCGCTACTTTTGGCCGATATACTCTGGTCGAAGTCAGTGGACCGCACTGATGCGAACTGGACCGTTTTCGCGAGGATATCACGATGACCGCACAAACAATGGACAAGACCGTCGAAACCGTCAAGAACCAGACCGAGGGCATGTTCAAGCATGCCACCGAGACCTTCAAGTCCGCCATGGACGCCGGCATCCGCTTCCAGCAGGACGCCTTCAAGTGCATGTCGGAAATGATGTCCCGAACGGACTCCTGCGAGAACTTGACGACCCGCATCGAGAGCGTTGCCGCGGACACGATCAATCTGGTCCGCAAGAACGCCGAGCAGGCCCAGAAGGCCTTCGACGAGGGCTGCAAGACCGGGCTCGAGGTCATCCGCAAGTCCTTCGACACCGGCAATGGCCATGGCAGCAAGGATGCCATGACCTACACCCGCGACGTCTGGCAGAACGCCTTCGACGCCATGCGGAACAACCTCGAAACCGCCAGCCGCACCAGCGCCCAGTGCATCGAGAACTGGTCGAGCTTTATGAGCAAGACGATGACGGTCGCTGAGAAGAAGGCCGGCAAGTAACCGACTCCACCCTTCGTGGCTCGGCGACAGGACTTCGCGGTCCGGTCGCCGAGCCCGAACCCATTCACGCCGGCATTGCAGATTGACACCGTCGCTTGTCTCTACACCGCGAGACACACCATGAAGCCGCAAGCGACAATTCGACGACGCACCATCAATGCCGGTGTGGTATACTCAAAGACCACGGAGTCGGGCCGACCCCTGCTTCGTGGTCTTTCTTTTATCCGATGGGGTGCTCGCCCGGCCGCCCGGCGCCTTCGAGAGACCGTGCTGACCGCCGGGCGAGTTATCCCGAACCAGGCAGCTTCGAATGTCCGACAACCATACACAAACCGCCACCGACCCCTTCACGCAGTTCTGGGGTGACATGTTTTCACGGATGAACACGGCCACGGGCGGCAGCAGCGCCGGCGGGCCGATGTCAGCCGAGGCGACGCGGCAGATGCAGCGGATCTTCCTCGACGCGCTGGCCAAGTACTTCGATGACTTCATGCGTTCCGAGCAGTTCCTCGGGATGCTGAAGGAGACGATGGATCGTTCGCTGGCCCTCAAGCAGCAGGTCGACCAGTTTCTGACGCAGCTTCATCGCGGCGTGCAGGCTCCGGCCAAGACGGACGTGGACGATATCTCCGGTCTGCTCCGGTCCATCGAAGCCAATGTTCTGGATCGACTCGCAAAACTGGAATCCAAGGTCGCAGCAGTGGAAGCACCACGACGGACGGGAGGCAGCGCCAGGGCGAGCCGGGCGCCGCGCCCGTCGCGTCGAGGTGGTCGTGCCGCGGCACCCAAACGGAGCAAACCAGGTCGCTGACAAGTACCGATTCACGCCCAGAGAAAGGCACCTGATCCATGGCCACCCGCGCCCCGAGCCCGAATCCCTTTCTGACGATGCTTCCTTCGATGCCGGCCTTTATGCCGAGCTATGAGGAACTTCAGGCGAAACTGGCCGCGATGCCGAAGGTCATGGATGCCGCTCGCAATGTGAAGGTCGGCGCCACACCGCGGGAAGTCATCTACCTCGAAGACAAGCTGTCGCTTCTGCACTATCAATCCGACGTCGAAAAGAAATATCGCACGCCGCTGCTTCTGGTCTTTGCCCTCGTTAATCGGCCGTACATTCTCGACCTGCTCCCGCACAAGAGCGTGGTGCAGCAATTCCTCCGCGCCGGCTTCGATGTCTACATGATCGACTGGGGCGTGCCCACCGAGGCCGACCGTCATCTGACCCTCGAGCACTACATTGAGCGGTACATGCACAATGTCGTGAACCACCTGCGGGAATACACCGGCGAGGACCAGGTCTCCCTGCTGGGCTACTGCATGGGCGGCACGATGAGTGCCATGTACACGGCGCTGCACCAGGAACTCATCCGAAACTTCATTCTGATGGCGGCGCCGGTGGACTGGTCCGACCGCGAAGCCCTGCTCTGCGTCTGGACAGACCCGAAGTGGTTCGACGTGGACAAGGTCATCGACACCTTCGGCAACGCACCGCCGGCCTGGCTGCAGGGCTCCTTCGCCGTGCTCAAGCCCGTGGCCAACCTGATCGAGAAGTACATGACCTTCTACGACAAGATGGACGACGAGAAGTTCCTCGAGGACTTCTTCGCCATGGAGACGTGGGTCAATGACAACATCCCCGTCGCCGGCGAGACGTTCCGCCAGTTCGTGAAGGATTGCTTCCAGCGAAATCTGCTCATGCAGGGCAAGCTCCGCCTGGGTAAGAAGCTGGTGAACCTGAATGAGATCACCTGCCCGATCCTGAACCTGATGGCCACGGCGGACCATCTGGTTCCCTGCGGGCAAAGCGCGCCGTTCAACGACGTGGTCAGTTCGCGCGATCGCAAGTCGATCACCTTCCCGGCTGGTCACATCGGCCTGTCGGTGGGCAGCAAGGCCCAGCGCGATCTTTGGCCGCAGGTCTGCCAGTGGCTGGCGGAGCGATCAGACCCGGTTCGTGGCGCGTCGATCAGGGGCGGTCGCGGGCGTGTCGAGTCCGCGGGTCGCCGCCGCCGATGAAGAGAGTGGAGTAAGAACGTGGCTGGCACGTTCTGGGGAGTGTCACCATGCAACTGTACGGAAAAGTAGCTGTCATCACCGGAGCGGCCAGCGGTATCGGCCGCGCCACCTGCATCGCCATGATGGACCTCGGCATCGAGGCCATCGCCGCGGTGGATCGCAGTTCTCAGATCATTGAACAATGCAACACGCTTAACCACGAAGTCGGACGCAGCGTGCTGGTTCCCTATGTCGGCGATGTCACGTCGGATGAATTCCGTCGGAGCGTCTTCGCGGACCTGCGCCACCGCTTCGGTGTGGTGCATATCTGCGTACCGGCTGCGGGCATCACCCGAGACCGTCTCGCCGTGAAACATCACAAGGACAACGGCGGCGGGGTGGATATCTATCCGCGATCGGACTTCGAAGATGTCATGCAGATCAACCTGATCGCGCCGATCTACTGGGCCCTGGAAACCATTGCCACCGTCGCGGAAGATCGGACCCGTCGAGGCATGCCCAAATGGGAGCCCTCGGAAGGAACGCAGGGCGGCGTGGTGTTCATCGGTTCGGTATCGTCGATGGGCAACAAGGGGCAGATTTCTTACGCCACGGCAAAGGCCGGGCTGGCCGGCGCTCAGGCCACGCTGGCCAAGGAAGCCATCTTTTACGGCATCCGCTGCAACATCATCCACCCCGGCTACACCGACACGCCGATGGTTCGAGCGCTGGGCGAGGACCTGATCCGACAGGTCATACTCCCGCAGACGCAACTCCGCCGTCTGCTGCGTCCGGAAGAAGTCGCCGACGCCATCTGCTTCCTGCTGCGAAACTCCGCGGTGAGCGGATCGCTCTGGGTGGATGCGGGCTGGCATCCGGCCGCCTGAGCTACGTCTTCAGCTCATCACGCGCCACTACACTCAAGCAGAGCGGCCGGCGCATGACCTGCACGGCGAACGCGTTGCATCATCCGGCAGCTTTTCGCGCGTGTGCCATGTGGTTCTCAAAACTCTCCCGGTAGGCCTGAAAAACGGATCGATCTTGCACGATCAACACGTTCTCCGCGTTCTTTTCCTCGGCGGCCTTGGTGAAGTTGTATGAACCGGTGATAACAACCCGGTCATCAATCAGCACGATCTTGCTGTTGGCCGTCTCATGATCGGAATCAAAATAAACGTTCACGCCGTCGCGGCGCATGGTGCGCCATGGACCGTAGGTGGCCTTCTCCTGGGACTTATCGAGAATGACCTCAACGGACACGCCCCGCTTGGCGGCCTGACAAAGTGCTTCGGCGATTCGCTTCGACGTGAAGATATACATCTGCACGCGAATCTGCTTCCGGGCAGCGCCGATTTCTTCAACGATCCGGCTCTCGATGCCGCCACCGGGGGAAAAAAGCGCTTCGAGCCGGTTCGCGCGAGACTTCTCCTTCGGCGTCATGGCCAATGCGGAATAGGAGTAAATCGCCGGCACCGCGAACGTCGTCAGCAATGCCACCGAGAAGACGGCACGACCATAAAAGAGATGCGATCGAACCTGCATGGGTTGGCCTTCGACATGAACCGAAACACCGGCCCCCATGGCGGAATGCTACCGAGAAAAAGGAAGGTTTGTCGAGCGCGCTTTCGTATCGCCGTCGACGGCCCGCAAGTTGCGAAAGGACATGCCTTACCGGCAGCTCAGTGCATCGCCTTGGAGATGGTGAAGATCGGCAGCAGGAGCGCCAGCACCAGTCCGCCGACGACGACTCCCAGGAACATGACGATGGCCGGCTCGATCATGCTGGTCATCGTCTTGATGGCGGCATTGAGTTCGAATTCGCAATAGCCGGCTACGCGTTCCATGACCGGTCCGAGCTGGCCGCTGCGCTCACCGGCGGAGAGCATCTTGTTGACCGCCTTGGGGATGCATTTGTGTTCGGCGAGGGCTTCGGAAACCTGCTTGCCGGTCTCCAGCCGCTCAGACACCTGACGCCACATTGCTTCGTACTGCTTGCTTCCGCAGACACCTGCGGTGAGCTGCACGCTGTCCAGCATCGACACGCCGGACTGGATCATCGTTCCCAGGGTTCGCAGACTGCGGGCAAGATAGGTCTTGTGAAATAAGGGACCGAAGATCGGCAGCGCCAGTCGGATAGATTCGAACTTCATCGCCCCGGCGGGCGTCCGGAAAAAGTAGACACATCCGCCTGCGACCAGCCCGAGAAAGCCGACCAGGTACAGGCCGTAGGTCATCAGATTGTCGCTGAAGCTCAGGAGCATTCGCGTAATGGCGGGCAGCGAATCTTCACGACCGGCATAGATCGCCGTGAACTTCGGCAGGACGAAGGTCATCAGGAAGATCGTGACTCCGATGGCGAAGACGAACATGACGATCGGGTAGGTGATCGCCCCCTTGATCTTCTTCTTCATCTCGCGCTGGGCCTGAAGGTGCTCCGCAAGTCGACGGAGGATCGGTGCCATCATGCCGGACGCCTCAGAGGCCTTGATGAGACTCACATACAACGCCGGGAAGACCTTGGGATGCTCAGCCAGCGCCGCGGAGAACTCACTGCCGCCTTCGACTCGCTCAATGACCTCGTCCAGTGCCGAAGCAAAGCGCGGCGAATTGCCATCGTGTCGGCAGGCCTCCAGCGCTTCCGCCATCGACACGCCGGTCTCCGTCATCACCGCGAGCTGATTCGTGAAGTAAATCAGATCATCCGGCTTGTACTTGTTCTTGCGGCTTGTAGATGCCGCGGGTTTCACCGAGGCCAGAGATGCTACGGTCGCCGCCGGCTTGCGCGTCGTGGAAGCGGCTTTACCCTTGGGAGCCACCTTGACGACGAAGCGGCCCTCGTTGCGGACGATCTTCGCCGCCTCGGTCGGGCTCGTCGCGGTAACGTCGCCCTCGACGAGCTTCCCCGCGCTGTCTCTCGCTACATAGGTAAAGACGGCCATGATGGTGATCCCGAATGCCCGACGCGACGTCGGACGCTAGTGTGACGATTCCGCCCAGGGAATTTCCGTCGTATGTGCGTCTTTGGGCAGCATCGCGGCGGTCAATGCGTCGTCCGATCGCGCGGAGATTCCCAGGATGCGAGCGAGCCGACCGCGATCGGTTGTAGCAGCGAGCGCCTCGTCGGTCTCGATGCGACCTGCCTTGACGAGGTCGGCTAATGATTGTTCCAGGGTGTGCATGCCATGCGTGCGACCGGTCTCGATCATCGAGTAAATCAGGTGGGCCTCGTTGTCCCGCAGAGCGCGACGGACGGCCGACGTGGCGACGAGTATTTCCGTCGCCGGCACCAGCGATTCATTCAGACGATCGCGCACGAGTGTCTGGCAGACGATCGCGCGCAGCGAGGCGGCAAGCTGCACGCGAATCTGCGGCTGCTGGACCGGCGGAAAGACATCAATAATTCGTGCCAGCGTCTGTGCCGTGCAAGATGTATGGAGACTGCCGAGGACGAGGTGACCGGTCTCCGCAGCGGTCAGGGCGGTGGAGATCGTCTCCAGATCGCGCATCTCGCCGATCACGATGACATCCGGCCGCTGACGCAGCACGTGTCGCAAGGCGGAGGCAAACGACGGGCTGTCATCGCCGATCTCGCGCTGTTCAATCAGACTGCGATGGCTGGTCAGCGTGAACTCGACCGGATCTTCGATGGTGATGATGTGCGCCGACCGCGTTTGATTGATGTGATCGACGAGAGTGGCCAGCGTGGTGCTCTTGCCCTGTCCGGTGCCGCCGGTGATGAGGACGAGGCCGTTCGGATAGTCTGCAAACGAAAGCACGTGACGCGGGAGGTTCAACGATTCGAAATCGGGGATGTCGGCCGGAATCGCGCGAAACGCCGCCGCCAGCGTGCCGCGCTGATAGTGCAGGTTGACACGGTAACGCCCGGCGTCCGGCAGCACGATCGCCAGATCCAGGTCACGATGTTCATCGAGCTGGGCCTGCTGTTCTTCGCTGAGCAGGTCGCGCAGCGTAGCGCAGAGCGTATGGGCGTCGATGGGCCGGTCTTCCAATGCGAGCCAGGTCCCGCTGACGAAACAGGTGGGAGGACAATCTGCCACGAGGATCAGATCGCTCGCTCCTCGAGCGGCAGCGCCTGCCAGCAGATTGCCGACGAAAGAGCCGCCGGCCGGACCGGCCTGCGTGTGGATGATCGCCGCTGGTGCGATGTCCGTCAGGCCATGCGCGCCTGCTGACGAGTGGTGTGCATGATTATGCGGCGGAGACACGGAACACCTCCTCGACGGTGGTAATGCCGGCTTTGACTTTTGCCATGCCGTCTTCATAAAGCGTGGGCAGTTTGAGAGCGCGTGACATGCGTCGCAGCTCCTGCAACGTGACGCCGTCGCTGATGGCCTGTCGCAGTTCTTCATCCGGCACAAACAATTCGTAGATGCCGATGCGACCGCTGTAGCCCGTACCGTGGCATCGACCGCAGCCCTGCCCCACGATGATTTCCTCGGTCTCCTGTCCCGCTTTCTGCAGGGCGCGGCGGACCGCGGGCGGCGCGGGTACGGCCTCCTTGCAATGCGGGCAGATCTTGCGAACGAGTCGCTGGGCGAGCACCGCGTCCAGCGCGGCGCTGATGAGGTAGGTTTCCACGCCGATGTTGTTCAGCCGGGTCACCGCCGACACGGCGTCGTTTGTGTGCAACGTCGAGAGCACCATGTGGCCGGTGAGCGCCGCCTGCACGGCCGTGCGCGCCGTGTCCTCGTCGCGGATTTCGCCGACCATGATGACGTCCGGGTCCTGCCGCAGCAGGGCACGCAGCACGGTAGCGAACTTGAGACCGATCTTTTCGTTAACCTGGAACTGGTTGATCCTACGCAGGTTGTATTCAATCGGATCCTCGACCGTGCAGACATTGCGCTCGGGTGAGTTGATCTCCGACAGGGCAGCGTAGAGCGTCGTGCTTTTGCCGGAGCCCGTCGGACCGGTGACGAGTACCAGCCCGTGCGGATGGGCCAATTGCTGGCGGAAGGCCTTGAGCATCTCGACGGAGAAGCCGAGGGTTTCAAGATTTGCCATCACCTGCGAGTTGTCGATGATTCGAATCACGACTTTTTCGCCCTGCATGTTGGGCAGCGTCGAGACGCGCAGGTCGATCGGTCGGCCTTCCATGAGGACGTGAATGCCGCCATCCTGCGGAAGACGTCGCTCGGCAATGTCGAGGCCGGCCATGATCTTGATGCGGGAGACAATCGGAGCCATCATCTGCGCCGGCGGCGTGAGCTTCTCGTACAATACACCGTCGACGCGGTAGCGCACGCGCAGACATGTATCATCCGGCTCGATGTGGATGTCGCTGGCGCCTTCTTTCACCGCGGAATAGACCAGGTAGTTCACCAGCTTGATGACCGGCGAGTCCCCTGCCATGCCTTCCAGACTGGTAATGTCGTCGGCCTTGGCTTCGATCAGCTCGAACGTCTCCGTCGACACATCCTCGATGATGTCGTCGATGACGAAGACGTTGGCGCTCTTGACGTACTGGGCGAGGATTGCCTGGATGTCCGCTCCGGAGACGGCCACGACCTGCACGAGGCAGCCCGTCGAGCGGGCCACTTCTTCGATCAGAAAGACGTTGGCCGGCTCGCTCATCGCCATGGTGAGGACGTTGTGCACCTTGAAGAGCGGCAGTACGCCATGCTTCTCAAGGAATTCGCGGGGCATCAACTCGATGACTTTGGGATCGACGAAGCGTGGTGTGAGCTTGGCATAAGGGACGTTGTAGGCCTCGGCAAGCGCTTCAACGACCTGATCTTCCGACGCCAGACCGAGCTCGATCAGCACCTCGCCCAGCAGCTTGCTGTGCCGGTGGGCCTGCTGCTCCTCAATGGCGCGCTCCAGCTGCTCAACGGTCAACACCCGCTTGGACAGCAGAATCTGTCCCAACTGCTTTCGTGTGCTGGTTGCCGTGGCCGTCGTCATGATTCAACCCATCCGCAAGTCAACTTCAATCCTGTGCTGGTTACCGCCTAGTAGGTAAAGCTGCGAACCGCACTCTCCAGGTCGGGCAGCAACTCGAACCTCCGGGCAAGGCGTGTGATTTCCAGGATCTTTGCACAGGTCGGGCTCAGCCCGCAGAGTTTGACCGTACCGAGACCTTCCTCACACTGCGCCTGCATGTCGAGCAGAACTTCCAGGGCGCGGCTGTCGAAACCATCAATCTCCGCGCAATCAACAACGAGTTCGCGTCGTCCCTTCCCGACCAGTTCCATTGCCTTTTCATGCAATACCTCAGCGGCATCCCCAAGCAGGTCCTCACTGGGCGCCAGAACGGTAACGTTTTCGTAGTTACTGATCTTTACGGACATCCTCGTCTCCGTTCATTCGCCGCGGCCGGGTCATTGCGTGATCTGGCGGTCGAGTACGGCATGCAGGGCGCCGATGTGGGCCATTGTGGCGTCCTGTCCGATGCAGGTTCTCGCTTCGTGGAAGAGCCGTTCGAGATCAAGCTCCAGAAAGAGCGACGCCAGCCGGGGATCAAACTGCGTCCCCGCGCACCTTCGCACTTCGCTGATCGCCGAAGCAATCGGCAGGGCCGCGCGATAGGTGCGATTCGTCGTCATGGCATCGAAGCAATCCGCAAGGCAGATGATGCGACCCAGCAGCGGGATGCCGTCTCCGGCAAGTTGCTCGGGATAGCCGCGACCGTCCATGCGCTCGTGGTGGTAGAGCACACCGGGCAGGAGGTCGCGCATCTGCCGGACCGGCGAGAGAATCCTCACGCCGATCTCCGGGTGTTTCTTGAGAGTTTCGAATTCCTCAGGCGTGAGCTTTCCCGGCTTGGTCAGGACGGCATCCGGTACGCCGATCTTACCGACGTCGTGCATCAGCCCTGCCAGATACACGCGCTCACATTCCGTCGGTGTCAGTTTCGCGGCCCGTGCCAGCGCCCGACTGAGATAAGCGACGCGCTCGGAGTGTCCATAGGTGTACGGGTCCTTGGCATCGACGCTGTTGACGACGGCATGCAGCAGGCCCATCAGCAGGTCGGCGAGGTCATCGTAGAGCCGTTGATTCTCCAGAAAGGCCGTCAGGCGATCGGCCACCGCTCGGAAAAGCTGCACATCCACGGAAGTAAAGTCACCCCCGTCGTTGCAGTTGATCGCCAGCATCACGCCGAGCAGCTTCTCGTGATGCCAAAGCGGGAGTGCCACCAGGTGTTCCAGCCAGTCGGAGGTCCAGTTCAGCTCGGGTCGGCTTGGTGCACTGTTGATCAGCAGGTGGTGCGGCGTCGAAACCGGATCGAGCTGCAGAGTTTCGGCGAGGCGCAGCAGGTCGATGGGCTTGACTCCCGCGCTGCCGGGCTTGCGGTCGCTGCTCCCACGATTGACCTGCACAACGCGATCAACGAGTGAGTTCGTCGATAGCGCGCCCGGGACATTGCGATCTGCACCGTCCGTGTCCTGCTCGGAGAGCACGAAGGCCACGACGGCGGCGCGGGAGATCGCCGTGACCTGAAGTCCGACTCGCGCCAACATGACCTGCGGCTTCTGTGGAAGGCTCATGTTCGCGCTGATGCGGTAGATCAGGTTGAGTTCTTCGTATGTATTCTCAAGATTCTGTGTGAGTACGGCAGATTCTTCGCATGCGACATCCAACTCACCGGCCTGCTCAACCGTGAGCCGCAGCAGGCGGGCGGTTGTCGATACGGAATCAGGCGTCCATCGAGGGACTGTCGCACTGAATCCGAGCATGGCCGAATGATCCAGTCCGCACGAATTGCAGAGCCGTACAAAGTCCTCACCGCGCAGATCAGAGGTCACGAACCCCGCAACAACAGCGCCGAGAACGCTCCGACGGCGCACGACCGGAACCACGAAGAACATCAGATCGGGTTGGTAGCAATCCAACCTAATGGGAGCGATGTTACGGGCCTCGTGATTCTCGTCCGACCGCTGTTCGCCCGAAATCCCGGCCGGGCTGGTCGAGGCGGAACGGATGACGCGTTGCACCGATTCGCCCAGTGATGCCGCCCATTCGTTGCGGCGACTTCCAAGTGAATGCCAGAACTGCGGCGCCTGTTCATCCCAGCGCACCATCTGGCCCTTGCCGTTCCACAGCGTCAGCCAGACACCGCATTCCCGCCATCGGCCGGCCAGTGATGCGAATCGCTCCGCCGAAATGGGAGAGATCACCTGCGGCGCGGGAATTCGCCCCTAGTGCTCCCGGGTCGTCGAGCAGATGGTCGGTTGCATTTCTGTTCGCTGCATCACTGTCACCTCGCGCCGGCAGAAGCCGCGCGTCGTGCTAGCCCAGGTATGTTCCGTTCGCACCGGCCGGGCATGCCGCCGGAGCGATCTCCTGCCCTTCAAGAATCTGCCGCGCAGTGGCCAGCACTTCCCGCGGGCTGAAGGGCTTGACAAGCACCTTGCGAATGTTGGTATTGGCCAGTTCCGAAGCGGAGAGGGAATAACCTCGCGCGGTCAGCATGACGGCCGGTATGTTCTTTGTGGTTTCGTCGCTGCGCAGCTTGGCACACAATTCAAGCCCGGAGAGCAGCGGCATCTGATAATCCGTGAATACCAGGTTTGGCCGATGGGCGAGCGCCAGATCAAAGCCCTCGGCGCCATCCGCGGCCGTGAAAACTTCAAAGCCGTTGTTACGCAGCTTCGCCGAAACCACGTGCAGAATGTGAGGTTCGTCATCACAGACCAGAATCTTGTAACTCATCACGAGACCCCCAATGAATGTTTGGATCCTGACCGTCCGCGACTAAGCCAGCGGCAGGATCATGGTAAAGGTACTTCCCTTGCCCACTTCACTGGCCAAGGTCAGTTCGCCTCCGTGGACGACTTCGACAATCTGCTTGACCAGATTCAGGCCGAGCCCCGTGCCCTTAGCCATCTGTTTGTTCTGTTCGACGCGGAAGAACTTCTCGAACATCCGCGGCAGGTCTTCCTTCGGGATTCCGGCACCCGTGTCGCTGACTTCGATTCGCATTGTTCGATTTTCTTCCTGCGGCGTCATGCGCAGGTCGATGCGACCCCCGTTCGGCGTGTACTTCACCGCATTGGACAGCAGGTTCAGGATCGCCTGGTAAATCAGATCGCGGTCAGCCAGCACCTGGTAGATCACCGGCGGCAGTTCACGGTTGAACGTTATTCCCTTTTCCTCGGCGGCAGGTCGCATCACGTCGGCCGCTTCCTTGGCTACCACGGCGATCGAAATCGCTTCCTTGTTGATCCGTACGGTTCCCGCTTCGATGCGGCTGATGTTGAGCATGTTGTCGATGAGACGCCCGAGTCGCTCCGCGGAGGTCTGAATGATCTCGTAGTACTCACGCCGCGTCTTCTCGTCATCCGCTTCGCCGTCCACCAGCATCTCGACGTACGCACGAATCGAAGAAAGCGGCGTACGCAGTTCGTGTGCAACCTGGGCCACGAATTCGCTCTTCATCCGCGCCGCTTGTCGATCTTTCGTCACATCCCGCAGGATGACGACGACCCCGTGGTTCTCCGGCGACGGCCCCGGCTCGGATGCCACCGGCGACATGGTCAGCGCGTATACTTCCTCGCCGATCTCATGCTCCGTTCGGCGACGCGCCACGCGGGCGTCGGCCTCACGGGCCTGGCGGATCGTCGCCACCAGCTTCTCGTCCTGAATCAATTGATCGATCGGCTGACGATACGCATCCGGACACCGGAATGAGAACAGCTCTTCGGCAGCGGGATTGGCCATCACCAGTTGGTCGTAGGCATCGGTGACGATGACCGGATCGGAGATCGAACGCAGGATCGCCTCGGCCTGTCGCTTCTGAACGTCGATGAGACTCAGCTCCAGCCCGAGTTCCTTGCGCTCGGCGAGCAACTCCTCAAGCTGACGCGATACTTCCGCGGTCTGGCGCTCCACGGCCTCCCACAGCGGTTTGAGCTCGGCGCCGAGGGGAGTTGATTCGAGATCAAGCGAACTTCGCCGGGCATTGGCCGCCAACTCCTCGCGCAGACGAGCCAGTGAACTGCGTCGCCCCAGCCACGCCAGAACGAGAATGACTCCGCTGGCTACGAGCAAGACAAGAACACCGGCGAGTGACCAGCGGCTCAACACAGAGTGGTCGGCACCCGACCTGACAAGACCGACAAGCAACCAGACACCGGCGAGTGTCAACGGCAGTACGGCCCAGACCGACCGGATCCGGGCCATCGAGAGCCGATGACCTGCATCGAACGAGACACCACTTTTCTGGCCAATGGTCGTGAACCGCGGCGTCGGCGCCGACTGTCTGGGCAACGGCGAAGACGCGGCCGACTCTGCCGCGTCGTCTTCGTCCACCTGAGACCAGGGTTTGAGTTCGCTCTGGATCATGGCGTCCGTCCGTCCATTCCTTCCCCACACGCGTCCTCGCCGACCCGGGCAGCGGCATCTGCCTGGAGCTGAAGCACATTGAGCCGCTGCTGCGCGGCCCAAAACGTCGGATCGAGCCGCAACGCCTCGGTGTAGGCCGAACGTGCATCGGTCAGATCACCCAGCGCCGCAGCCGTCTCTCCCAGCAGGAAATGAGCGGCCGCCAGCGAGGCATCTTCCATGATGGCGCGCCGACCGGCGTCCAGCGCCGCAAACAGATCTCCGCGCCGCAGGGCCACATAGCCGGCCAGCATCCACGTTTCCGCGGTCATCTCGCCGTGCTCCCTGAGCTTGCTCAGCGCTTCCGCCGCCGCCTCCAGATCACCTGTTCGCACACTCACGTGCGCAAAAAGCCGCCAGGACATTTGGTCATCCGGGCAGTCGCGCATCACGCGACGCAACACTTTCATGGCTGCTTCGAACTGACCGGTTTGCAGGTACGCACGGGCCAGCGCGCAAGCCGTGCTGGGCAGCACGCGCGACGCTGTGGCGGCGGCATCCGCTTCACCGCAGGCCATCCCCTCGCCACGTTCGACCTGCGGGCCGAGTACGACGATCGCCTCTCGGTATCGCTCTGCCCAGATCAGCGCCAGGCCAAGCTCGATGGCCAGTTCGGGAGCTTCCCGGCCGAGGCGAAATGCCTCACGCGCGTATTCGATGGTCGGCCCGCGCAACCCGAGGATCCGCGTGATGCGAGCTGCCAGTTGTCGCAGGGAGGCGTTCTGATCGAAGTCTCTGAGCCGCGGCTCGATCAACTCGAGCGCGTCGATCGGCCGATCCAGCGCGATGAGCACCTCGGTTTGAGCGACCAGAAAGGCCGCGTTCTGCGGCGCGAGCTGTGCCGCGCTGCTGTAATGTTCGTATGCCCCGGCCAGATCACCGTAACGTTGCGAAACCAGCCCGGCAAGAAACTGAATCTCCGGATCGTCGGTCTTTAACAGAGTGGCAAGCGTGATCGCCTGACGCGCCTCGCCGAGCTGACCTTGCTCGAGCTTGAGCTGTGTGGCAGTGACGTAGGCCTGCGGGTCATTCGGCGAGATTGACAGGGCCTCTTCGAGGGCGCGCTGCGCCTCTTCCAGCCGGCCGCTCTTGAGGTGTTGTCGGGCGAGTTGCAACTTCACGCCGCCACGGACCGTATCCCAGCGCTCCTTCGCTTCGTGGCGGCCACCTTTACCGAAGTGCGTGTTGAGCAGTTTTGAATTGAGCCCCTCGCATCCGCAGAGCATCGGTATCAGCAGCGCAGCGAAAGCAATCCGCTTCCAAGCGCAAGCGAACTTGAGCATTCGTGCAGCTGGTCGAAACTCGAAGGCAGGATGGAGTGCGCTCATGGCCGGTCATCCTCCGGTGAACCTGTCCGATGGCGCAACTCGACTGAACGAGCCAGACGGCTCGTTTCCTTTGGCTGCGTATCAAACCGGCTGATCGGCTCGCCCTCTTCGAGTCCTGTCGGACCTTCGATGCCCTCAGGCAGGGAGAACGGCGGTCCCGGTCGGCCGTAGGGCGGCGTGATCGGTCCGGATTCTTCCAGGATGCGATCGCGCATGAAGGTTCTTACGCTGGAGGCCTCGGATTCCCACTCACGCCGGCCGATGAGCTGTTCCTTGAGTTTCATGGCATGCACATGCTGCGGATAAATGTGCGTCGCGAGCTGCGCATCCCAGATCGCCTTCTCAGTATCTCCTCGGGCAAGATGATCCATCGCCCAGCGATAATGGGCCTGGCTGAGGCGCTCTCGGCCGAACCACTGCATGCCCTGTCGCGATCCATAGCGGAAGCGCTCAATGTCTTCGAGCATCTCCTCACCGGCCTTCTCGTCGGGGTCCCCTTTGAGGATGTGGACGGTCAGCAGGATGATGACTTCCTCGCGCGTCGTGGAGTCGCGCGTCCGCCGGAACAAAGCGCCGGCAATCGGAATGTTTCCCAGAAAAGGTGTCTGTCCGCGCGTCGCCGTGCCCACTTCGCGGAACAGTCCGCCGATCAGAATCGTCTTGCCGTCTCGCACCAGGATGTTCGTCGTCACTTCCGTCGTTTGTTCAAACGGCAGGTTCGCGTCGGTCAGGCCGCCGGTCGAATCCTTCGGATGAATCTCCATGCGGACCGTTCCGTCTTCACCGATGAACGGGCGGAACGTCAGCACGGTACCCGTCTCGAGGAACTCCACAGTCTGAATGGCGGTCGTTTCGGTGATCGTCGTGGTGAGATAGCCGTCGCGGCGGCCGACGATGACCTGTCCGACCTGCTTGTTGAGCGCAAGGAGCTTGGGATTTGCCAGGATGTCAGTATCCGTGATCTGTTCGAGGGCACGCACGAAGACGCCCACCTGATCCTTGAGAATGCCAAACGTGAAACCGCCGTCCGGCAGGGCGCCGTTCAGATCGGTCCGCACCGTGAAGTTCGTATTGTTCAGTTCCGCGTTGGGGATGATGCCCGTCGTCACGGACTGCGCGCCCGGACTCACCGATGAGAGCGTGGCAAAGTCCACACCGCCGACGGTGGTGAAGTCGATGCCGAGGGCGTTATCTTCGTTGAGCGTCGCGCGGAGGATCGTCGCTTCGATCAGCACCTGACGGGGGCGGGCGTCGAGTTCCTTAATGACTTTGTCGACCTGTTCGAGCACGTCTTCATAGTCGGTCACGATCAGCGTGTCGACGGCCGCCGGTGCGTCGCCTTCGGTGTCGCCGATGCCCGATGTGCCGCCCAGGCCTTTGCTCGACGGCGGCGTGGTGGCGATCTTTCCGGCAATCGGACTGCTGCGGGTCAGCATCGGCTCGATCAACCCTTTGGCCGATGCGGCGTTGATGTAGGTCAGGCGGTAGACGCGCGTGGCCACGCGGCGCTTGGATTGTTCGATCCGAGCCAGCTCCTCAAGCACATGCACATAAATGAATTCACCCTCCTGCCGATAGCCGAGCCCGTTGGCAACCAGCATGGCATCGAGGGCCTGCTCGAAGGAGACGTTGTACAAACTCGCCGTGACCGTGCCGTCGACACCGCCGGCAAGAATGATGTTCTTTTTCGTCGGCTCCGACAGCATTCGCAGCGCATCAGCAAGCGGCAGACCGGAAACGTGCATGGTCACGCGCTGATCCAGCCCGACTCGAACGAATTGTTCACGTGGTGCTTCACCGACATCGGCGGGCCGTGCCGCAGCATCCTGTACCGGCGGCTCTTCGCCGCCGTCGGCCGTCGATGCGACGTGCTCGCGGCCGGCGTCCAGCATCAATTGTATCTGAAGCGGTGACGGCGCATCGATCGGCTGCGCAGAGGCCAGTGTTGCACCACAGGTCGCAACCATCGCAATGAAGCATCCGGCCGATCGCCGTGGCGCGCGTGCAGATCTCGGTGACGGCGCAGCGGCATCATCGCCAGGTGATGTACCGATCCCTGGCAAGAGTCGAACGAGGCATAAGCGGACTAAGGCAATATCCATACCGACTCCGGACTGATTCCCGGATATCAATCGGTTGTCGGACCCAACGGGTTGTGTTCTAAGGCATGCGCAGGACGCGGCGAATGCCGGATTTCTCCAGAATCACGCGACGATCCTCGATTCGTACGACCGAAAACCCATGAATGGAGTCACCGGGGTGAACCACGCGTCCGGAAATATGCGCCAAGGGTACGGCGCCGGTCATGGTTGAGAGCAGCGCCAGCTCGGAGATCTCCTGCTCGATGCTTTCGAGCAGCCGTCGACGCTCCTCCTGCTGTTCGCTCATTCGCTTCCCGAGTGTCGACCAGAAGTCGTCTTCCTCACGCTTCCCGCGCAACGGATTGGCCTTCGGCGCCTCCGGAAGGATGGCCGGCGGAAACTGCGCCCAGGCCGACGTTGCGAAGAGATCACGATGAGGTGAGCGAGACATGCCTCGCGTGCTCACGATCTGCTGATTCTCTTCATGCTCCGGCGCTTCCTGGAACTGCGCAACGGATTCCGACGCAACCGCTTGACCCGACAACTCGTCAGCAAGAGCCACGGCGCTGGCGGCTGGACGTATGAGTTCCGTCGAAGACGGCGCCGGAGCCACGGCCAGATCGGCGGCCTCAGTTGCATTCGGTGCGGTATTCGAACCCGAAAAGCCCTTGATTGCGGCCACGATGAGCAGCACGACGAAGAGCACACCCAGCACGGCGGACTTCTTCTTGTCCGCCATGAGTTGCTCTCGAAACCGCATCCAGATGGCCGTCGACTGTTCGTTCATTGCTTCCTCGTGCTGACCGTCCGCATCGTTTCGCATGGTTGCTGAGCACCATGCGCTCCAATCGCTCAGTTCTCCGGGTGATAGTAGGTGTGAATCATCAGTTCTACGCCGATGCGGCCCGGTTGCGACTCGCGGTTGACCATCTCGATCTTCTCGACGTGCGAGAGTCGCGGCAGATCTTCCATCCGCCGGATGAAATCCACGACGGCCTCGAACCTGCCCTCAAACACCACACGCACCGGCAGCAGCACCGTACCGCGTACAATCTTCAGTTCTTCCGGCAGCCGGCTTTCATCAATGTCCATCGCGGGACGCGGCTCGACGGAATAGTTTTCGATCTCTGCCAGGCGCAGATGCTCTGCCAGCTGATTCAGAAATTCGCCGAACTCGCGCCCCTCCGGCAGGCGCTGGCGAAAATTAAGCATCCGTCGATTGAGTTCGACGATCTCCGCGTACAGGTCCGCAATGTTGCCGACCGCTTCCTGCTGCGTGCGAACCTGATCTACCTCGGTGGAGAGTAGCTCGCGCTGTTCCTCCACTTCTCGGATGCCGGGACGTACAACGGCCAGGCCAAAACCCGCCGTCAGGAAAATCACCGTGCCGATGGCGATCAGGTTCAGCTTTGTCGAACTCATCGTTCGTCTCCCCGTTGATCGAAAAACTGGCAGATGATGACAAAGGCCTGACCTCGACGGCCGGCCCAGACCACCGAGCCCTGCTGTTCCAGTTGAACCTGCGAGATCAGCCGAGATTCCTCCAGCTTCTTGACGAAGCCGATCACCTCCGGAGTATCTGTCGCAATGCCTTTGAACACTGCACGCGCCAACTGGGGGTATGCATCCGAAGACGAAGCCGCCGCGCCGGCTCCATGCATGGACGAGCTGCCAGCCGTCGGGATCGCCGCAGCCCCGTTGGCCGATTCCGTCTTGACCAGTGGACGCGCATAGAGCGCAACCGACGGACTTTCAAACACCACCTCCGTCAGAACCACCCGCTCACCCATGCAGCGGCTGACTTCAGTCAGGATCACCGTCGGAATGGCTCGCATCTTCAGGTGGTGCAGGAGCTGCTCGCGTGCGCGGAGTCGGGCCTGTTCGGCCTGCATCTGTGCTTTTCGCGACTCGTGAATGCTCACCTGCTCGCGCTGCTGCTGAACTTCACAGAGCATCGCCTGCGCCGTGGCGATTTCGTTGCGATTCGCGACCACCCACAGAACCATGATCACCAGCATCGTCGCGATCAGCGAGGCGCGCAGCCGAATCGCGCTGCGCAGGCATCGCGCTTCGTGAAAATTCGGAGGTGTGAAATCAAGGTCCAGCATCGGGTCCTCTGTCGTAAATTATCCGACGACGGCTGCCAGTCGATTCTGCGAAGCCGCGCCGGCCGGCCGACTCGATCGAATCCACGGTGAGCCGCGCAGGGCCAAACCCATCGCCACCGACCACGCCGGCTGCAGCGTCTTCTGCTCGCGGGTGGCGGTCAGTTCCGCCCGCCCCACGCCGCGAAGCGGATTGCCGATCGTGCAGGGGATGTCGACCTCTCGTGTGAGCACATTCATCAGCACCGGTTCGTGCGCCTCACCACCGATGAGCGTCAAGCTGTCGGGCCGCTGACCTCGGAAAGTCACCGCGAAATAGCGCAGACAGAGCTGCACGTCGCGACTGATTCGCTCGGCAAGCGGACGGAGCGCGTCCTGAACCCGCGCCTGGATTTCCGATGAGGCCGTATGCCCAGGGTCGCCCTTGCGACCCGCGCTGTCCCGCATGATTCGTACGCGCAGTTCGGCGGCCTCGGTAGCGGAGAGCTTCATCGCCCGAGCCACGGCGGCGTTCATCTCGTCTCCGCCGATGTCGATCAACTTGATGAAGACGATCTCCGTGCCCCGGGTGATCACCACGCACGAACCGCGCCGACCGATCTCCATGAACACGTTGACCGCAGAGGCGTCTTCGCTGCGGCGGAGATAGCGAATGAAACTGCGGGCCACGGCGCAGGGCGTCAGGTCGATGGCCACAGGTCGCAGTCCCAGCTCCACGACCTGGCCGAGGCGCTGTGCCACCAGCTCATCGCGAGCTGCGAAGACGATGACCTCTTCCTTGACCTCATTTCCGTGGCGAACTTCACCGGCGGGAAGGTAGCGCAACTGGGCCGCGCAGTCGCCCAGTTCGAAGCGATCCTGGGCCTCGAACTGCACAGCGGCCTCCATTTCGTCGGGCGGCATCTTCGGCAGGCGGATGTTCTTAAGTTGAAACTCTCCCGTACCAAGCGCGATGACGACGTCTCGCCCGAAAAAGGGTTGCGACGAGAGGGCGTCACGAATCCCTCGAAGGATGAGTGGCCAGCGCTCCTCCCATGATTCAACGGCCGACGGAAACTCAAGATGCGCCGCCGCCTGCACGGCCGGCTCGCCGTCACGGTCGGCGAGTTGCAGCATGCGCATGCCCGTCGCGCCGATATCCAGACCGATGTGTGTGTATCTCCCCTGACGTCTGATCACCTGGACATCCCCCGGGCCGCGGCGATGAATTCACTGATCATCATTTCAGTTGCAGATCAATCGAATTCATAAAAATATCTTCTCCGACATCGTCATCATCGTCTTCAGGCGCTTCCGATAAGCTATTGAGAACAAGTGTGGTCGTAGCCGTCTCCGCGAGCAGTTTCGTGAACTTGTTCGTGGTATTCGTGGTACCGGTCACGGGCTTGATCGTAAGCTCCGATTTTGCGTTGTTTGAGGCCAATTGAATGACAGCATCACCTTCTTTGGTGATACCCCCGCGGCCGTCGAACTCAATCACGCCGTTGCTGCCGGTGTCCGCAGCTTGGAGCACAACGCGCTCCATACCCGGCAATCCTCCCTCGCCGAACTGAACCACGTATCCGTTCTTGTACTCATCACGATAAAGAAAACTCGGAAATCGGAATCCGCCGTGCGGATGCTCCAGCGGCTTGCCTTTGTCGCTGCGCTTCGCCAGCCAGTAACGGTTCTTGGCGGTGTCCACCACGATCACAGCCGGGTCGTCAGGCCGGGCAATCGAGTAGTTTCGCGCGAATTCAACATCGGCTGCGAGGCGGGCCGTGGCCTGCTTCACCGGCCCCTCGTCCGCCAGAATCGCCGCGGTGTTGCGATCGGGAAGGGCGATCATGGCCACAACCGCCAGCACCACGAGCGTGATAAACAGTTCGACAAAGGTAAAACCCCGTCTGCAATGCATTCTGCACCCCCCTGACTAGTTCAGCTCCGGCTCACGCTAAAGCTGCCCACCGCGCCAGCACGAAATCCTTCAGTGTCCGGACGACCGTTTCACAGCGCCGCCGGACCTCGGGTTATCCCTTTCATCGGCGGCTATTCGCACCTGAATCGGCTTGGATTGCAGATGTTTAAGGATCTGTTCCAGTAACTCGTTGGTCCGCTGGCCCTCATCGAGAATCTGCTTACGCTGCATGGCCGTGTCCGGTATCTGGGCATGCGCCGCAGGCAGATCACTCGGCCGCCCGGCCCATAACTCGAAGGCAATGATCGTGAGCAGGACGACCAGAGCCGTCAGAAGCAGCCGAGTGTATCGATCCAGTGTGACAGTCGTGGCATGCATGATCCGACTCTCCGTTATTGTTCCTTCCAGCTCAGAACCGTGATCGGCAGCGGATCGCTCTCCAGATCCCAGAATGTGCTGTTGACGCTCTGCTTGATGTCAATCCTGCCGCTGTTGCTTCCGGTTCGAATGTTGATGAAAGACCCGGTCTTAATCAATGGGCCGTTGATCTCCAGACTGGCATTCCTTCGAGAATCAAGATCGAGGTCGCCGACACAGAGCACCGGGCCGTTGACGACAACAGACACGTTGTCACTGCTGAGTTTCAGGTTCTGCGAGAGGATCAGCGCCGGGAAGCCCTCCACTCCATTGATAACATATGTGCCGGCATCAAAAAATTCCAAATCACCGTTCGGTATGATCAGTGAACCGTTCAACGCCACTGAGCCGCTGTTGGCGCGCAGTCTCAGACTGCCGCCCTTGTAAGTAATGAAACGTCCAGGATTCGTCGACGACATGTCCATCGAGTTGATCGCGGCCGCGTTGGGCTGGTTCATCGTGCTGCTGCCGTAGACGTATGCGGAATAGTATCTGCCGTTGAGAACATAATTCTCATACTTCGATGCCTGTCCTGTAGGAATGATGAACGCCGCAGTGTTGCAGAAATGCTTCGCATTAAGGCAGCTGTTCGTGAAGATATTCAGCACCAGTTCGCTGCGTATGCTACCCGTGGAAGAGACGCTGCCGGAGTAGTATGATCCATAGTGTAGGTCCACATTGCCGTTGGCATGAATGTCACCCGTGACGCTGACCCCGGAAATGACATTGAGCGCGTCACGATCGAGCAGGGCATATGGTATCTGCCACTTTCGTTGCGGTGAAACGACGACCTCGGTAACGAGACTCCGCTTGGCCAGAACTTCACCCTTGGAAGCATCCCGCACCACGCCGACCGACGTTATGCGATAGAGATTCAGATCTGTTTGAGGTGGGGACCATGTGTCGGATCTCGCCACGGTCACGCTCGCATAATCCGAACTTGCATCAACAGCCAGCGCACTGTCTCCGGTGTAGTACGAATTCTGAGGCACTCCCTGAGGCGGGTACATCAGAAAGCGCTTCGCGATGTCCACACCGGATTCCGCCACATAATTCGCCCGCGCGGCCGCGGCACGGTTCTTCGCATCGGGAATCACCATGCTGTACGACTCGAGAAACGTCAGGCCCATTCCTGTAACGACCACGGCAAGCCCAAGCACGACGAGCAGGATATAAGCCCGGCGCGGCGCCGCACGACTTCGACCGACGTCGTGCCGAAACATCACCGCTTCATTCGACTTGATGCTGAATGTTTTCATCGATCTCGCTCAATCCAGACCCGTCCACTTTGAGATTTTCTTCCGCACTTTTCGCGTCGAAGTCGGCGGTGGAGATTCGGAAGCCGTGGGGCTGAACAGGTAGTCCGCCGACGCCTTCGGGCTCATGGCGCCACGGAAGTCCAGCGATCCTCCGCCTGTCTGGATGGTGAATGCGATCTCCGCGATCCGCGTCTCCGTGTAGTTCGGGTAACCGGTGAAGTTGCACTGCGTCACGTCATCCGCCCAGATCACGGTCTTCCGGTCCGTCGTCCCCATCGCTGCATCGAGCGACGCCGTGTTCTTAAAAGTCGTATTGTTGACCGTCGTAGAGGGCGGTGGCTCGGTCGCGGATTGCAGGTATTCGAAGCGAAGCTGCTTGGCGGTCGTGTCGTATCGGATAATGCCACACTCATAGAGATTGACTTGGTCGTCGTTGTTGGCGTCCCTGAGCCACAGGCCGATCGAATTGCTCGTCACTTCGCCGATGCCTCGCGACTCACTCACCGTTCGGCTGACATTGGCCAGCGCGAAGTTTCCCGTCGTGCGAATCTGACGGAAATCCTTCGTCTGGCTCGATGCATTCGACACCGCAACAGTCATCGTGGTGGCGGCCGTGGCCACCAGGGCCGTCACCGCCGCGGCGATCAGCATCTCGGTCAGCGTAAAGCCAGGTCTTCGCAACATCGGCTCATCCCTACGAGCTTCCAGTGTTTTTTCTACTACTATCACGGCTCATTGTCGTCCGACTCATGTTTGAAAAACTTTACCGCCGGTGGTCGCACACCTATCGACTAGTCCTCCCGACTGGCAATACGGGTTAACTCCAGTAACTTTTCAGTTCCGGAGAAAACCCGAACGCGGATGCGAACGAACACATGGACCTCACCCGCTGACTGCTTCGGAAAGCTGATGTACTCCACAGACACGTCCCGCCAGAAATCCTTGGCCCCCTCCACGGTGAACGGCTGATTTTTGTAATTCCGCAGATCACCCGGTGTCTCCGCGTAGCCGTGGAAATCGTCGATGTTGTCAAACAGGTCGCGCGTCTTTCCGGCATCCGGACCGGGCGATGGTGTGCGATCATCCGGCGTGAAAAACGGTCGCGCGAGGATTTCCTCCATCATCGCCTGCCCGAGAAAGCCAGCCAGCTCGAGGCGCGCCGCCTCGTTGACATGCTGCATGCCGGATGCGAACGGAAGCGTCGCGGACGCGGCGACGACCGCTAGCAAGGTTGATGCCACCAGGGCCTCCACGAGCGTCAGCCCGCGAACATGGTGGCGTGCCCGTCGTCGATGGTTTGCTTTGCAGGCGTGTCCCATCATTCATCCGACCTCCGAAGGCGGGAGCAGCAGTCCGGATAAACCGAAGCGGTCCGGACGTGACCCAAACCGATCAGGGCGATGCTGCGTCGGTCATTACCATACGATTCAGTCAGGTCGCATCCAAACACAGCGTGATGTGCGACCGGAAATATCCCGCCAAACGACAAGGACCGAACGGAGTCGGCTCCTCCACCAACTCCGCCGGTCCCTGGTGCATTTCCCCAGTCCGCTCGATGAGGACCGGTATCACGTCAGCATTACATGCTGTCGTGGGCCACGCCGTTGGTCGTGCCGCCGTCGTTGGCCTTGAATTCGCCGGTCGCCTCTGTGTAGTGCCATGCCTTATTGGCCGCGGCGGCCGTGTTGGTCACGTCATTGCCCGTGCCGCCGACGGTGAACGGGTTCGTCGGAATCCGCTGGAGGTAAGGACCGAACTTGCCGGTCGGGCTGACGGTGCCGTCCGCGTTGGTCTTCTGCGTCATCTGAGCAGCGAAGTTGGCCAGCGTAGGCGGAGTGCCGTTGTGCTGGTGCTTGTACAGCTCGATCTGGCCGCGGATCGTCTGCAGGTTCGTCTGCAGCGAGCTCAGCCGGGCATCCGTGCTGGCATCGGAAAACTGCGGGATGACCACCGCGGCGAGAATGCCGAGGATGATCACCACAATCAGCAACTCGACAAGGGTAAATGCACTTCGTTTCATTGTTTTTCCTCCAAGTGTCCGATCGATTCTTCGGCGGACGGTTTCCTGTATTTCTTCCCTGGCGGATGCCAGACACCTGCGGTCTGCGGCCGCAGCGTTTGCGGTCCGTTGTGGTGGACCTATCGGGTCGTCAGGGAATGTCCTTTAGGAGGCAGACTGAAGTTAAGAAATGTTCACACGGCTGATCATGCAGGTTGCGATAATAGCAGCCGTCGGTTCCGCGACTGGGTCCGCGAACCTCATCGGCACAATGCCGGTGCGTCGAATTCGATCAAACGCCGATGTCTTCGTTCCAGAGCTGCGGCTTCTCAGCGATGAAACGCTCCATCAATTCTATGCAGGTCGGATCGTTCACAATCTCCAGCACGACGCCGCGACTTCGCACGTAGTCCTCCGGCCCGCGGAAGGTCCGATTCTCTCCGATGACGATTCTCGGAATCTTGTAGAGCAGCGCCGTGCCGCTGCACATATCGCAGGGCGATAGCGTGGAATAAAGCGTCGCTCGCTGATAATCGCGCGCCGTGAGACGACCGGCATTCTCCAGGCAGTCCATCTCCGCATGAAGGATCGTACTGCCCTTCTGCACGCGCCGATTATGGCCGCGCCCGACGATGCGGCCGTCAATCACCAGCACCGAACCGATCGGTATGCCGCCCTCGCTCTGTCCGAGCTTCGCTTCTTCGATCGCCGCGGCGAGAAACGGATCCATACGTCAACTCCTCAGTCTACCCTGCTCCGCGCGACTCGCGACTCGATTTCTCTCGCCCCCTCGGGCCGCCACGCATCATGCAGCACGGCCGCATGCCGCACTGAAAAGCAGTCTGTAGCGAATTGTCACCCCGCCGCCGACCGGTTAATCTAGCCGCCGACGCGATGAACCACACTTCCCCCGATGATAATCGAAAACCCTCCCGGACGAGGAAGTATCTCTCCCTGCTGCTCAAGTTCGCCTTCTGTGCCGGCGCCGTCTGGTACCTGAGCGACAAAGTAACCTATTACGATTACGTGCGCCTGAAGGATGCGCCCGAGCTGCCCGTCCGCCTGATTTCGGAAACCGGCAACGAACTGATCGTCGCCGACGGCCCCGACGGCGCCACCCGGTGCGTGTCGCGCGACGAGCTTGCCCGCCCCGACCAGCTCACCAGCGGCCAGCGCGACGTGGAGCGCGGAATCCGTTCGCTCGCCGTCGCCGTCGACTGGACCTGGGCGACGCTGGCCTTTCTCACCCTCGGTCCGGTCACCTTCCTGATCGCGTGGCGACTGCAATGCCTTCTGGCCACGCAGGAGATCGGCCTCAGTTACCGCGATGCTCTGCTGCTCACCTTCGCCGGAAACTTCTTCAACTTCGCCATGCCCGGCACGACCGGCGGCGATATCTACAAGGCCTACCACATCGCTCGGATCACCCACAAGCGCACCGAGGGCATCACCGTCGTCCTGCTCGATCGTGTCATCGGGCTGGTGAGTTTCCTCCTCCTCGCCGCCGGCACGATTCTCGCCCTCTGGCGCACCGACCTGATCGGCTTCTACGGCCGCTGGGTCGGCTACCTCACGATCGCCTTCTTTCTCTGCTTCGGGCTCTTCTTCTCTCACCGGCTCCGGCGGCTGATCCGCTACGATGACTTGCTCAAGCGGCTGCCGCTGGCCGACAAGATCAAACGCATCGACGACACCACGTTCAGCTTCCGCTATCACCGCAAGCCCGCCGCCCTCTCGCTCCTCTACACCGTCGTCAGCCACTTCCTGGTCGTGACGGCCATGTACTTCACCGCCCGTGGACTGGGCATCGACAAATCCACGCTGCACGAGGAAATCCATCTCTACTGGGCCATCCTGCTGGCATCGGTCGTTGGCTTCCTCCTCGCCGCCGTGCCGATCAGCATTCAGGGATTCGGCCTCCTTGAAGCGGTCTTCTACAAGGTGCTCGTCGACGGCGGCTGGTCCACACCCTCGCAGATGCTGGCACTGACCCTGGGATTCCGACTCATCCAGATCACCTGGTCCCTGCCCGGCATCGTCGTCCCCTGGCTCGGCTTCGCCAAGCCCGCAACATCGGGCGCAACCGCGCTACCGTCCGACACTCCCGCGCCGGATGATCCCGTGCCAACGAAACAAACATCGCACAATACACGGCACGCATGAAGCGCGGCCACCCGGAGCCGGTCAACGTGAAGAAGCTCTCATGTGTCACCATGCCTGCCGACTGCCGCCGAAGGCATCGTCGCCGATCCATACCTGCGACGATCCTGCCGACAGTCGTCGGCGCGGCGCTCTGCGGCTGTCTGGCACCTCAACCGCCCGCAAAGCTTGAGCGGCGCGGTGACGAAATCGTCGCCTGCGGACAATTCTTCCATATCGGCGCGCCGGTCGTGCTCTGGCTCGATCCGGGCGGATACGACGCCTACCGCATCGAGTGTCGATTTACCCCCGATCAGATGCTGCCCGTCGATGCGCCGGAAGGCGCTTCACTGGCGCGATACGGCACCTTCCGACGCCACCTGCCGGAGGAGGACGCGGCGATCGTTCGCTCACGCGGGTGGGACCTCGACCTGCTGGCAAAGCACGTCGATCTTTTCGTTCTGCATTACGACGTCTGCGGCTCGGCTCGCCGCTGCTTCAAGGTGTTGCACGACATCCGCGGCCTGAGCGTCCATTTCCTGCTCGACGTCGACGGCACCATCTACCAGACCCTCGACCTCAAGGAGCGCGCCTGGCATGCCGGACCAGCCAACGACCGCAGCATCGGCATCGAGATCGCCAACATGGGCGCCTACGAAGATCGCGCCAAACTCGATGACTGGTACATGCCCGATCCGCAGGGACGCATCCACTTCGTGCCACCGCTGACCGACGGCAGCACCGGCATTCGCACGACCGGCTTCATCGCCCGACCGGCGCGAAACGAACCAATCCTCGGCACGATCCACGGCCGCACGCTCTGGCAATACGATCTAACAGATGCGCAGTACGAATCGCTCATCAAGCTGACGGCCGCGCTGGGACGTATCCTGCCGCGCATTCGCATGGATGTCCCCCGCGCACACGATCGCTCCGTTCGCAGCCATGCGCTCTCTCCCGACGAACTCGCCCGCTACAGCGGCCTCATCGGTCACTACCATCTCACAAAGGAGAAGATCGATCCCGGCCCGGCTCTCGATTGGCACCGGCTGCTTGCCGGCATCGCCGCGCGACCCTGAAAATCCAACTCAATACTGGTGTGAGGGAGTTTCGCCTGTCTCATGCTAAGTTGGTATTGGCATCTCGCCTGTAGATCAAATATGTGGTACGGCTGTCCCGCGCTTGATCGCACTTAGCCGCGTAACCCGGGTAATCGACCTGACAAGTTTCGTAGGGTGGGCATTGCCCACCTTTCTTGCATCACGGGGAATGCATGGGTGAGCAATGCCCACCCTACCAAAACTGGGACGGCATGAGTCACGACATGACCACGACGGAACAAGCCGCCCACGAGCCGGGCATCGGGTCGTTTGATTATGCGGAGAGCGCCGCCAGCTACCGGCATGGCGACCAGATCGGCTCGACGCGGGCAATTACCGGCGAGGGTAGCATGGGCGTCCCGCCCGTGACCGGCCGGATCGTCTACACCGCCTTCGGCGAGCGCGTCTGGTCGGACGGCACGATCGGCACGCGCTACCAATACGTGGGATCATGGGGCTATCAGAGCGACATGTATGACGACGCCAGCGCCTTCAGCTGACGCATCCCCCAATAGCTCTTGTTCTCATCTCGCCTTCGCAGGCGCGCACATGGAGCAAGACTCTGCCGGGCGACCATGCTGCGCGCCGGTTCTGCGTACGAGATGCAATGCACAACCGGCCTCGCGTTTTTCCGGATTTCTCAGTACTTTTCAGGAGCGCGCCCCGCTTTTTCAGCCCCCGGTCGATGGTCATGGCCGCAATCGGTTGTCATTCCCGCAGCCATGTGAGGCCGCGCTCACGCACCCTTACGATACATCACCGTCACCGAGTGTCGCGGGCTGTACCAGTATCCAAACAGCCCGTGCAGCAGCAGGACCGGCGAGCGGAGGATGAGCCCGACGCGCGGCGGCTCGACCAGCGAGTCGATGCAGTCGTCCAGCCGCGACAGGTAGGCCCGGCAGAAGGCCTCATTCATCCCGAATAAAGGCGTCTCCGCGTAGTAGCGGCGATACGTGGCCATGGCGGTCAGGCCGGCCTCGCGACCCAGGTCCACCAGCGCCTGCCGCGTATACAGGTGCAGATGGTAAGGTGCATGAAGCTGGTGCAGATGCTTGCGTGTATCTTCCAGCACGATTTCATCGGCGCTGGGCGTGCCCACCATCAGAACGCCGCCGGGCCGAAGCAGCGCGGCCAGTCGTGCCAGCAGCTCGCGCGGGTCCTCCACGTGCTCGATGACATCCTGCAGCGTCACGAAGTCGTAGGCCCCCGCTTCGAGCAGCGCCGGGTCACCGGATGCGGCGGGCGAGGCGACGGAGTCCGGCGCGCGTCGGCTCGCGGAGTCGGTCCGCGTCGATCCGGCCTGCGATTCGCCAGACTCGGCCGGTCGATACGGGTCATAGCCGACGGCGCGATCAAAGCCGTGCTGTCGCAGATACATCACCAGGTTTCCGGAGCCGCAGCCATAATCAAGCAGGCGATGCGAAGGCCGCAGGCCGGCTGCGCGAAGTCGCCTGGACAGCCGCGAGTAGGCCAGCCGCGAGAAAAAATCCAGCCGCTGATCCTTCGTGCCATAGCCCTCGTAGTAGCGCGGCAGGTCCACGATCTGCCGGCAGTGAATGCAGCGGCAGCGCGTACATCGCCAGAGATCAAAAGTCTCACGGGCAAATCTGCGGATGTTGCACCGCACCTCGACGAGGCGATCCCGCGCCGCGTCGAACAACGTGCCACATACATTGCACACACTTCGCTCACCGATCATCCGCCACCATCCGCACGCCGTGTCTCACCAGGAGCTGAACCATGTCCGTTGCCGACGTGGGTGCCGGCACGGCTCCACGGAAACCTCAGCAGTTCTCCGAACACGCTTGCCGTCGCCGGCCGCCGCGCTGCTGATCCAGCATTACGCCGAACAGACACTGAATATCCAACTGTCATAAGCGCAGTCGTGGCTGTAGTCGAGAGCAGGCCCGACGAACACGACTTTTCCCCCTGGTTGAGCACCGTCGCCACGTGAGTCCAACACCGGCCGCAACACACGCCGTGGGCGGGCGCAGTCTGCCCTCGGTGGCGCGGCCGGTCCATCCGCCATCTATTCTGTTGGCTCGACAAATCAGACGTTGTCGACTCAGCAAGCGAACTGTTTGATACGCCCTGTGCCCCATTCAGACGTGACGTCGCCTCCGCATGGTGCCGTCGCATCATCCGATGGTGTCCGAGACACCCGCGAGTCCGCCAGCACTTCCGGACAGTCTATAATCCTCCCGTCGCAGGATATACTCTTATGCATCAACTCCGCCGGGCGATGGGCGGAGCGATGATCCGCTGGTACATCCGACCAGGGAGGAGATTCATCATGACTACGCGACGTAACCGATTCGGCTGTGCACTTCTGATTGCAACCGCCTGCATCGGGCTGCCCGGCTTCTCGGGGACGGCACGGGCCACCACGAGCGATCTTCGCGAATTCCAGCACACGGAGCGCCAGATGCTCAAGGACTACCGTGCGGGCCGCTTTGATAAAGCGCTGGACACTGCGAACAAGCTGCACGAGATGCGACCGGAGGATCCGTCGGTGATGTACAACATCGCCTGTCTCCACTGCCTGCTCGGGCATAAAGATAAGTCCTACGACTGGCTGGAAAAGGCCGTGCAGGCCGGCTACCGCGACGCGGACCACATGCAGCGTGATTTTGATCTTCGAACGATCTGGGGAGAGGATCGCTTTCGATCCATCGTCCGCCGCATCCGGGAACAATCGGCGACGACGGGTGTCGAGAAAGCCGAATCGGACAGGTCTGCAACCAAAGAGAACGGTGAAGCCGCGCAAGACGAAGACAGGTCCAAGGCGGACGCACCGCGTAAATCCGCGCCGGCCTCTGATCGCGAGATGATTGCAGAGATCGAGAAGCTGACCGATCAGGTCATCCATCGCGCGGAGCGGAAAGATTATCGCAAGGCGCTGGAGTTTGCGAAACAGGCCGCTGAACTTGCGGAGAAACTTGGTGACGCCCGCCGCAAAGCGCTGACCAGGTACAACATCGCCTGCATGGAATCGCGGCTCGGCAATGCCGACGAGGCCATTCGGCAGATCTCTGAAAGCATCTCGCTCGGCGGCTTCCGGGACGACATGGCCCGGCAGATGGAGGAAGACGGAGACCTTGAGCCCCTCCGAGCCGATGCACGTTTCAAGGAACTCGTCGAGAAGGCCCGACGGCTCAAAGATGATCGCGTCGAACCAGCATTCAAGGTCGTGCTCCCGAAACGATATGACAAGGACCGTGCCGCACCGCTGCTGGTGGTGCTTCATCCGTGGGGGGGCGACATGAACGAGACCGCCGAGCGCTGGAAGCAGGCCGCCGATCGGATCGGCGCGATCCTGCTGGTCCCGCAGGGCACACTCCGTGTGGCCGATGGCGGTTATCGATGGGACGAATCCTTCGCAAAAGTGGAATCACAGGTGATCGAAGCGATCGAGGAAATCAGCCGCAAACACAAGATCGACGAATCGAAAATCATCGTTGCCGGTTTCAGCCAGGGCGGCTGGGCGGCCTTCGGACTCGCACGGAAGCACCCGACTAGGTTCCGGGGCGCGCTAACCATCGGCGGCAAGTTCGATGACGAATTCGCATCCGCATCGCGCGACAAGGCCCTGAAGAAACTTCGCGTGGTCATCATGATCGGCGAGGAAGACGAGCAGGAGATTCTTGAGTCGAATCGCGCCGCCGAAAAACATTTCAACGAGGTCGGCTCAAAGGTGCGAAAGCTCTCTTACGAAAACCTCGGGCACGACTTTCCTCGAAATCTGAACACCGAACTGGCCAAGGCCCTTGATTTCCTGCTTGAAGAATGAACCTCGCTCCAGACCGATAAGGCCCTGATAAGATATCGCCAACTGCAATTTCGCATAGTCATTGATGGCCTGAATTAATCCCCGTACACGAAACGACCGAAAACACTCCACAGCGCTGCGATCCTGCCGGTGGCGGCTCATCGGCGATTGCAGGATGCGAAATCTCGCTCCATTCCCGCGATCAGGAGTCGTGTCGTGCCTTCTGCCGCGCAACATGAACGCGTCGAAACCCCGAGTGCAGAGGAACTGAGCGCGTGGCTCCGCACCCCCTCGGCGTCATCCGATGCGTCTTCGAGAATAGTGCCATGGCCTCGGCACAGAATCGCCCGGTCAGACCTGCTGCTGGCCGCTGTCTTCTTCGTTCTGGCGATCGCCGCCCGCTGGCCGCTGATCCATCGCGGTGAGACCCTGCTGCATTCGGATGAAGCCATTGTCGGCCTCATGGCGCAGGACATCTCGGAGGGCCGCCGGTATCCGATCTACTTCTACGGCCAGCGTTACATGGGCGCGCTGGAGGCCTACGTCATCGCGGCGTTGCTGCCGTTGTTCGCAGACCCGATTCACGCGCTTCGAGCCGGCCCGGCCATTTTTTTCGGCGCACTCGTCGCCGTTCAGTACCTCATGCTCACGAGATGGTTTACGCGGCGCGGCGGATTGATCGGCGCACTGATGCTGCTCGCCGCCCCGCCCATGTTCGCGCAGTGGTCAATCTCGGCTCGGGGCGGGTACATCGAAATCCTGCTCGTCGGCTCGCTGTTACTCTGGATGTATGGCGAGTGGTTCGTGGGTTCTACCTCAGTGGCAACTGGCCGCGAATCGACGAGCGCACGCATGCTGAAGCGAATGCTCTTCGGCGTGATCCTCGGCCTCGGACTCTGGATCAACCCGTCCATCGCACTGTTCGTCCTGCCGATCGCCGCGCACGCGTCGTTGCAACGGCTGCCATCACGATTTGCCGATCGCTCGCGACTGGGTATTGCGACGCTTCCGCTTGCAGTCATCGCCGCCGTCCTGGGGATGAACGGCATCTGGACGGTCCACGTCGATCAGGGCCGTGTGCATTCAATTTTGCTGCTCGGCCTGCTTCCGAAACCGCTAGCCGCCGTGGTCATCATCACGACCTTGGCCGTGCTGGGGATTTATTTGCAGCACCGATTCCAAGCACTCGCCCGACTTCGTCGTGGACTGCCCGTTGCCGGGCCGATGATTCTCGGCATCCTGATCGGCGCGAGCCCGGCGCTGTGGTACGTGATGCGATCGGCGCTCGGCTTGCGAACACTAGAGCCGGCCCTGCCACTGGGCTTGCGGCCATTGTGGACAATCGACGCGACGCTGACATATCTCTGGCACGGCCTGCCGCTGCTCTTCGGTGCAGACATACGGCCGTTTCTCGAACTCGTCACCATCGGACGCCCCTCGTCAATCCGGCCGCTGGAAATCTTGACCAGCGGAATGTCGTCCGGGGCAAACTGGCTCGTCCTCGGTGCCGGCATTACGGCGACGATCGCCTTGATCCTTCATGGTCGCTATGAACTCGTTCGGCTGCTCCGCATGGAGCCCGCACAATACAGTCCGACCATTCTGCTCGTCATAGGTGCCGTTGGAATGACTCTGCTTTTTCTGCTGTCCGGGGCCACCCACGACTTCAACACCATTCGCTACCTCATCCCGCTCTGGGCGTTTCTGCCGGGCCTGGCCGCAGCGATCTTCACGCAGTCGAAGCTGCGGCTCGCCGGACGTGCGGCGCCAATCGCCCTTTCACTTGCATGGGCCTTCGGTCAATATGCCCTGTGGCTGCAACTGGGCAGCCCGCACCCCCTTCGCCCGCTCGCACAGGAAATGATCGCCCGACGGATCGACCCTGCCGTCGCCGAAATCTTCGATGCGCATCTGCTCTCTTATCTGACGCAGCAGAAGTGTCGCGTGGCGGAGTTCAATCCATTCTGGTCGCGACTTGCTCATTACGAGCCGATCGTCCGGTCAGGCGAGCGGATCACCTTCATCGTCCGTACAAACCTTGATGAGGAATCCGACGTTCGCTCGACCTGGCGATTCCCCGGTCCGCCGCCGCCGGAGCTGCATCATCCGCTATGGACGCACTTGCGCGACGCCTTCAAAAACGATCCATCCATGCCGGTGGATCGAGACCCGCTCCCCGATGGCTACGAACGAATCGTGCTTCGCAACGAGCGACCTTCGCGATAAAACGTGAACGATAAGTAAGAGTTGGCCGGCTGCTACAGCTTCCGGATTCGCTCGATCAGGTCCGTCGTGCTTCGCCCTTCAAGCAAGGGCACGAAGAGCACCTTGCCTCCGTACTTCTCGACGAACTCCTGACCGGCCACCGGCCTGCCCGCCCAGTCACCGCCCTTCAGAAGTACATCCGGCCGAATCGCCTCGATCAGCTTCTGCGGTGTGTCGTCATCAAAAACGACAACGTAGTCGACGTCGGCCAGCGCGGCGAGCACGGCGGCGCGATCCTCCTGACCGACGATCGGACGATTGCCGCCCTTGTTCAGCGCACGGACGGATGCATCCGAATTCAGTCCGACGACAAGCACATCGGCCTGCTTCCTGCAAAAGGCGAAGTTCGCAATGTGGCCGGCGTGTACCAAATCGAAGCAGCCGTTGGTGAATGCGATCTTCTCATGCCGGGCGCGTCGGCGCGCCAGTTCGGGCAGCAGTTGATCCAGCGTTCGCACTTTGCCGAGCGTCTTGTGATGCTCAAGTAGAATCTCGCCGATCACCTCCTCACGGGTAATCGGCACGCAGCCGAACTTCTCAACTTCAAGGCCGCCGGCCACGTTGGCCAGTGCCGCGGCCTCGCGGAGCGTCGCTCCCGCAGCGACGGCAACTGCCATGGCAGCGAGCACTTCGTCGCCCGCGCCGGTCACGTCATAAACGTCTCGCGACTTGGTGGGGATGTGCTCAAACGTTCCGCCCGGCTCGATGAGTGCCGCGCCTTCGGCATCGAGCGTCACGCAGACGCACTTTGTCCGGCAGCGGCTGAGGATCTCGGAAGCGGCCTCGCGAACCGCATCCAGTGAGCGCAGCCGCCGACCGATGAGTCGCTCCGTCTCTGTCCGGTTAGGGGTGACCACCGTGGCGCCGGCGTAGCGGCTGTAATTATCGGTGTTGGCGGGATCGACCAGGACCGGCACACCGCGTGCGCGGGCCGCCTCGATGATCCCCTGGGCCAGCCGCTCGGTCACCACGCCTTTGCCGTAATCTTCAAGGCAGACGGCGCGACAGGTGTCAAGTAGGCGGCACGCAGCGGAAATCAATGCGTCGGCCGTTGCGTCAGAAACCGGATCGGCATTTTCATCGTCGATGCGAATGAGCTGCTGCCGATGGCGGTGCTGCGCCATACCCACAAGCCGGGTCTTGCGCGTGGTCGGTCGCTCGGCAACGACCGTCAAGCCGCCGGTATCGGCCCCGCACCGATCGAGCAACTCGCGCAGCCGTTCGCCGTCGGCATCCCGACCGGTGATCCCGACACAGTGCGGCACGGCACCCAGCGCTGCGATGTCGGCGGCAACGGAACCGGCGCCGCCGAGCGCTTCCTCCTGACGAACGACCCGAAGCACCGGCACCGGCGCCTCCGGGCTGATACGCTCTGCATCGCCGTAGAGATAGCGATCCAGCATGTAATCGCCCACCACGAGGACATGCCGGCCGACACCTGCGTCCAACAATTCACAAAGCCGTTCCCACATCTCGAAATCCGCCCAAACCCGTCGCAGTTCATCAATGACGCGAAACGCCGAATGGTACTTCTGCCGCCTTGCTCCATCAAGAAACCGAACCAATCACAATGGTCAGGTACCCTGCATAAGTCCGCTCACGCAAAACTGATTTAACTTTATACTGTTCCGAAGTTTGAGTGCGTATCTCGTCACAGAAAAGTGTTCCCTTTTGTCTGGAAGCCCGAGGAGTTCGGCAACAAACTGCCTTTTCAGCGCTGGAAATGCCACTTCGTCTCATAACTCCTCAAGAATTCAACGTTAGGAAGCCGAAGACCGATTATCGGGTGTTTACGACACTCCCCGGTCGGCCGGCGGTGGCCGCCAGTCAGCCGGGGCGCAAATTCTACGTATCGTGCCAGAGGATCTGAACGATGAGGATCATCGCGATCGCGAATCAAAAGGGAGGATGCGGAAAGACAACGATCGTCATCAATCTGGCGGCCTGCCTGGCGCGCGAAGGCCAGCGGACGCTCGCCGTAGACCTCGATCCGCAGGGACACTGTGCCCTGGGCCTCCTCGTCCCGGAGGAGCAGGTCGAAGTCAGTGTCGCCGATGTCCTCCTGGCTCAGCAGGACCAAGAACCGGTCGACCTGGGCCGCGTGACATGGCAGATCTCCAGCCACTTTGACCTCATTCCTGCGAAGATCGATCTCTCCAAGCTCGAGCAGAAGCTTGCCGGCGTGCCGGGGCGCGAACAGCGGCTGGCCCGTATGCTCGATCAAGTTCGCGACAAGTATGACTTCGCCCTGATCGACACACCGCCGACCGTCGGCTTTCTGACGCAAAGCGCGCTCGCCGCGGCGGATGAAGTGATCGTCCCTGTCGACACCGGTTACTTCTCGCTTCATGGGCTTTCCAAGCAACTCGATACGATCCGCGAACTCCGCGCGGAGACGGGGCGGCATCTGTCCGTGCGCATCGTCGCCAACCTGTACGATGTTCGCACCAAGCTGGCCCGCGAAATCCTCGCCGAATTGCGAAAGCGCCACGGCGATGCGATGTTCGCGAGCTTCATCAACTTCAACACCAAGCTCAAAGAGAGCACCAGTCTCGGTCAGCCGATCACCGAGTACGACCCTGCCAGCAGCGGCTGCCGAGATTTCGTCAAATTCGCGCGCGAGCTTATCGCGCTGGGCAACGGCAAGTCAGCCGCCACCATGCCCGCTGCCGCACTGAGCACAGCGAATGCGCTCGACACGATCACACCGGCCACGCCGACGCCGTCCATTGGAACGGCCGCTGTCGCCAGCCCGCGCAGCGCTCCTGCCGCTGCGGCCTCATCAAGCGGCCAGCAGGTCCTGCTCGAACGCGCCGAGGCCCTGGCGGCCAACGCCAGCAAGCTCCTGGCTACCACTGAGACGCTCCTGGGACCCGGCCGCAAGAGCGGCTTGCCGGCTTCGACAGGCACCTCCGCTCAGCGTACTGAGGAAAAAATCGAGTTGATCTACGGGCCTCGCGCCGTCGAACACGGCGTGGTTTTCGTCGTGGCTGCAGCCGGTGCGAACAGCGTCCGCATCGCGGGCGACTTCAACGACTGGAATCCCGATCGCACACCAATGCAACCGCTCCGCGACGGCGCCTTCTTCGCCAGACTTCCGCTGGGTCCGGGTAGATACAACTACCGCTACGTCGTCGACGGTCACTGGATGCGCGATCCGGCCAATCCGCGAATGGAAATGAATCCCTACGGCGAGATGAACAGCGTCCTCGAACTCGTCTGATCCGGCCCCATTCTCCAATTGGAATGCAACCGACACATCGGTCATCGCGCCGTGATCGCCACGCCCGCTTCTTGTCCGTTCACACCGTTATGCTTGTGCCATCGAAGCGAGTGAACGTAAAGCCCTCGAACGGCTCGTTATAGCAGCCGCGCTGATCCTCCAGCAGGCGGATGGCGACCATCTCGCCGAGCTTCAGCGACTCCGTGGCGTCGGATCGCCAGTGAACTCCGGCGATGTTCCGACCCATCGCAACGTTGCTGGCGAGTTTGTTCAACTCTCCGCCGACAGTGAGCGGCGGACCAACGTAAGGAATCAATTGAGTCGGATCACTCGGATTCGGCATAACGGGATTCGGAATGACAAAGCTCTCGTCGAACATCGCCTTCAGAATCGTCACGCAGGCGCCGGCCACCGTCGCATGACCCGCCCCATAAGCTGGGTGCATCGGTGATCCCTCCGGAAACTCCATCGGCAGCAGATAGCTGCCGTACTGGCTGAATACCTGATGCACGGCTTGCGCATTGAGCGCCTCGGAATGAATCGGATAGCTGGCAAGACCGATCAGATGATTGTGAATGCGCCCTGCGAACTCCTCCGGCCGAAGCTTGCGATGCACGAACCACTTTTGATACCAGACGGTCTTGAGCGCTCGCGTGGCGACTTCGCACACAATGGTCTTTATATACGGCGGCCCAAACGTGCCGAATCCTTCCTGCGTCTGAGAAACGAAATAGGGATTACCCGGGTTGACCGGCGCACCGATGCCGCTGGAGAGAGGATCCACGCCGGTGCCGACCGGCGTCCCGAGAATCTGGCAGGCATGGAAATACGCCTGAAACAGAACGTCGATATGAACCCACTGGCCCAGGTCGCGACCGTTGAAGATGAATCGTCGCACCGGATCAAACAATTCCGGCTGGGAGGGCACGCAGCCGTTCTGGACATTGAGCCACTGAGCATAGTGGGTCATGTAATTGTGCCCGGCTACATGAGTTCGCATCCGCTGCTCAATGTAGGCAGCGCCGAACGGACAAGGTAAGTACAGAAACTGTGAGATGTACGGCCCGGTATGGTCACCAGGCGTAAGACCTCGGAATAGCACCTGAGGCGTTACCTGTCCGCCGATCTTCGGGCCGCGGAAATCCGACAGACCCGACAGTTCGGCGCATGCCTGCTGTGTGAGCGGGTTTGTTTCGTAAGTATGAAAAGGCACATCGCGACACAGGGCCATCCAGTAATTTTCGACGATCTCCGCGGCCTGTTCAGCGCTGGCGAATGCGGGCGCCGGCGTCTGTGTGAGGTGCTGCGCGTCTGCGCCTTCCAGATCAAAGGCCAGCCCTGCCTGCGGATTGACAAGCCGTCTGCGAAAACTGGGCGTCGAACATCCAAGCGGTATTACCTCAAAGTCCGCCGGGTTGCCGGTGGTCAGCGCATGGAGAAACAGATTGTAAGCCGCAGGATTTACTTCTCCTCGAACGTTGTGCGGCAGTCCCTTCGTGTAACTCCCGATCCGATTGGGATACAGCGCCTCATCCCCGTTGGAAAGATGAACCGGCAGCGGACGATCTCGTTGATTCTGCGCCGCCTTGGCGCGAACGGTGAATGCCTTGTCGGCACGCAACTCGGTATCGCCGCTGCGCACCTGAGGCGCGGATGCATTGTCACCCGACTGCCCCGAATCAGTATCTCGGTGGGAGACGCCCGGTAGTCGTTCGATTGCCGGCGAATTTTCGACGGCACCCGTGACCACGGCTGCGGCCGTCGCACTGAGAAAGGCGCGACGGGTTAATTCATTGAAGGATGCACTCGGGGAAGCGCCGGATGCGTCAGTCGGCACGAGGGGCGGGGATACCTCGGGCTGTGAGTCGGATGGATGATCGGCTCGTCGAGACATGGTTCTACACGGAGTAGAAGGTCTCTTGCTGTCCCCTCGCGATGGACGGCACACTTCCCATCATAACGAACGAGGGCTGCTGAAACAAGTCGATCGCTGGCATCAGAACCCGCATTGGAGGCACTGTGGCCTTGAATCTTACGTATTAAAATTGGTAAGATTTACACTCGTTATGTTCCCAGGAACCGACTCTTCTACGGGAACGATTCATCGAAACAGCGCGCGCCTCGCGCCGCAGTTGTGTTGGGCCATCCTCCTTATCGTCACCCTGCCTGCCGGCACATTTGCAGTGGACAGCGACGGTGACGGCATCCCTGATGAATTCGACGCCTGCCCGGCAACGCCTCCTGGCACAATGGTTGATCCATCCGGTCGTCCTGCGGCGGATTTCAATCACGATTGTGTCGTTGATGCGATGGACCTTCACGGGTTCGTGCAGCAATTGCTGACGCCGCCGGGTGACCCCGCGCCAGTCATGTACCAGACGGGTTCGCCAACAGCAGAGATCTCGGGATACTTCGGAATCACTCTCGCCGGCGTTCCTGACGTAGACGGCGATGGACTGACCGACCTCCTGGCAGGTGCCAAACTCGAAAACCCGTCGGGTGCTCCGAACGACGCCGGCCGAGCCCATTTGTACTCCGGCAGAAGCATGACGCTGCTTCGGAGCTTCGCGTCGCCCAATCAGCAGGCGGATGGTCGATTCGGCTGGGGCGTCGGTGCCGTGCCGGACATCGACGGCGACGGCTACGGTGATGTCATCATCGGTGCGCCGCTGGAAAGCCCTGCCGGCTTTCCTCCGCAGAGTGGCCGTGCATATCTCTTCTCGGGAGCGACCGGCGCGCACCTGCACACGCTCGTCTCGCCGACTCCGAGACAGGGCGGACTCTTCGGTTACGCTGTTGCCGGCATCCGCGACCTCGATGGCGACGGATTCGGCGATGCAATCGTGGGCGGCTGGCACGAAAGCCCCACCGGCAGCCCGATCGATTCGGGCCGTGCGCACGTCTTCTCTGGTGCAACAGGCACACTGCTCTACACGATGGCTTCTCCGCAACAAACGGTAGCCGGTTACTTCGGCATTTCGGTCAGCAGCGTTCCGGATGTCAACGGCGATGCAGTGGACGATATTGTGATCGGTGCCCCCGGCGACCCACCGGGCTTCATCGGCGCAGGTCGGGCCTATGTCTTTTCCGGATCGGATGGCTCCCACTTGTCGACCCTGATTTCCGTAAACGCGGAGCCGCTCGGAAACTTCGGCACCAGCGTGAGCGGTGTTCCAGATGTCAACGGCGACGGCAAAGGCGACGTCCTGGTCGGTGCCTCTCAGGAGACCGCCGGCGGTGTGCACGACTTCGGCGGGCGGGCCTATCTCTACTCCGGCGCGACCGGCCTGCCGCTCAGGACGTTTCAGGCCCCGACTCCGCAGAGTTTCTCGCTCTTCGGCAGTTCCGTCGCAGGCGTGGCGGATATCGATGGTGACGGATCGGGCGACCTGATTATCGGCGCGAGTGATGAGACAGCAAGCGGCAGTCCGGCGCAAAGCGGGCGAGCGTATGTCTTCTCCGGGGCGACGGGCGCTTTGATTCGCGCATTGACTTCGCCCAACGCCGATACCGCCGGTAAGTTCGGCTTCGCCGTTGCCGGCCTCGCTGACGCGACAGGCGACCGCCGCGGTGACGTCGCCGTCTGCGGATTGTTCGAGAATCCCGCGCCGTATCCGAACGATTCCGGAATGATTTACCTCTTCAACCTTGCGGACTCTGATGTCGACGGCGTGCCGGATACGAACGACGTCTGCGCCAACACGCCGCAGGGTACGCCGGTCGATCGGTTCGGCCGACCTGCCGCGGACTTCAGCGGTGACTGCCTCGTCACGCTTGATGATCTCGAAGGATTCGTCAATCTGCTGCTGGGGCTGTAGTCCTCCGCCTCATTACCTGACGGCCACGCGCTTATCCCAGCGTCGCGCTACTCATCCATCCTCTTCACGACCAGTCGCCGAACAGCGGGTTCCCACGGCGATGCAGCAATATCATTATTCATCGTCATTGGGGTATTTCGTCTCCGCAGGCTTCAACTCCCGTCGCCATCTTTCAGCTTTCGCATCGTGGCCGGCATTCGGATCGGATTCATGCCATGCCTCGTAGAGCGCGATTCGTCGCTCGATCAGCGCAGCACGTTGCTCAGTCGACAAAGAGTTACTCTGTTCATCATCGTCCAAGACGGTACTCAACAAGCTCTCGGCTTCGGCAAACTGCTGCCGCGAAGTCAGAACGGTCGCCAGGTTCTTCTGCGTCGTGATTGTCGCGGGATGGGTGCGACCGCTGACCTTGCGACGCAGTTCGAGCGCCTCCCGAAAATCGGGCTCGGCTTCCTCCCAACGACGCTCCATCATCAGGGCGAGCGCGACGTTCTCCATGGCCGTAAGCGTCAGAAGGTTCTCACTGCCGTAATTGGCCCGCAGTTTGTCCCTCGATTCGCGAAACAGCACGATGGCTTCATCGCGACGGCCTTTGCGAAACAGGAAGAAGCCCATGTTGTTGATCGAGGCGAGCGTATGAGGATGATGATCGGACAAGAGCTTACGCCGCCGCTCCAGCACCGTGCGATAATAATACTCGGCTTCATCCAGCTTGTTCTGCTCGCCGAGCAGGGCCCCCAGATTGTTCATGGCCGTCATCGTATTAAGATGCGTATCGCCGAGCACTCGGCTCATCAGCTCCAGCGCTTCGCGATAGTACGGTTCGGCTTCGGTGAGTCGACCTCGCTGCTTGAGGAAGTACCCGAAATTGCTGATCGACTTGAGCGTGTCGTGGTGTGTCTCACCCAGGACGCGCCGGCGTTTCTCAAGCACCTCCCGGTAGAGCGTCTCGGCCTCGGCGTACTCGCCCATCCCCTGGTGTACCGCCGCAAGATTGCTCGCCGCGATCAGCGTATCGACGTGCGTTTCACCCAGTACTCGCCGGCGGATTTCCAGACACTGCTCGAGATGCTGGCGGGCCTCGCCGTACTTGCCCTGCGCATCCAAGATCGTGCCCAGGTTGGCCATGCTCCGAAGCGTCTCCGGCGCCTCAGCGCCGCGCGATCTTGATCGCTCCAGTGCTTCACAAATCAACGACTCCGCCTCGCCATGCCGCTGATTGGCCGACAGCAGGATGGCAACGTTGTTCATGGCCCGGATCACGCGCGAATCGCCTGTTTCGAGAAGCTGCCGTCGAACGGAAAGCGCCTGCTCCTGCAGCGACAGGGCGACGTCGTGCCGGCCGAGTTTTTCATAGATCAGCGCCAGCGTTTCGCGAAGATCAGCGGCCACGAGCGGCTGGTTCTCGAATTCCTGATCGATGGCAGCAATCGTCGGCTTCAGGATGGCATGATCGAGCATATCGGAGGCCGCGCCGGTAAAATCGATCTGCCCGAGCTCCCTCTGAAACTGCTCAAGTCGCTGCGACCGACGGGCCTCATCCAACCCCGTACGATCGAACGCGGCTTCCAGCTTCGATATCATCTCCTCTCGCAGGTGCAGCCCCAGTTCCATTGGGACCACCTGCTCCAGAATCCTCGATTGGAATTGGGAGACCTGTCGGGCCTCGGCCTCTCGCTTCTCCACTAGCTGGCGCTGCGCTGCTTCGACCAGCCGGGCGTTCTCGGCTTCTTCCCGCGCGGCGATGGCGTCGCGCTTTTCCTGGCCAGCCACGTAGGCCATGCCTGCCGTTCCGATCATGCCCAGGACCAGCGCACCAAAGGCCGCCGCGCACGCCACAACGCCCGCCCGGTGTCGCCGGACGAACTTTCGCAGCCGATAGCTGGTGCTCGGCGGACAGGCGAGCACCACTTCATGATTCAGATAGCGTCGAATATCCGCCGCGAACTCCGATGCGGACTGATAACGACGCGCTGGATCCTTCTCGATGGCCTTCATGGTGATCCAGTCGAGTTCGCCTTCGAGCTGGCGCCGACGCAAGGACGTATCCGGATGGTCACCGAGTGAAACACCGGACTTGGATGTTCGACTCCAAGAACCATCAGCAAGGCATCGAGCACTGGGCCGCGGCGGATCGTCTTCGCGAATCATCCGCAGCATCTCCGAATGACCCAGTTGCCGGAGTTGCCGGGAATCGAATGGAAGCTGATCGGTCAGAAGCTCGTAAAGGACCACCCCCAGTGAGTAGATGTCCGTTCGTGTATCGACGGCCGGTCCCTGTCCCGCCTGCTCGGGGCTCATGTATTCGGGCGTGCCGACGAAAACACCTTCCAGCGTTTGTAGCGTGGAATCCGTCAGCGGCTTCTCGATCGCCTTGGCGATGCCGAAATCAATCACCTTCGGCAGCGGACGTGCCGCATCGACCGCGACGAGGATGTTCGAGGCCTTCAGATCACGATGGATGATTCCCTTCTGGTGTGCGTGCTGAACGGCGTCGCACACCTGCAGGAAAAGTTCGAGCCGATCGTGATAGTCAAGACGCTTTTGCGTGCAGAAGTTGGTGATCGGCACGCCGTCGACATACTCCATAACGAAGAACGGTCGCCCGGACTCTGTCGTGCCGGCGTCGAAGACGCGAGCCACACAGGGGTGCTCCATCAGCGCCAGGGCCTGTCGTTCTGCTTCGAAGCGAGAGACGATCTGACGGGAATCCATGCCCGGCTTGAGCAGCTTGAGCGCAACGCGACGCCGAAGCGGCTTTTCCTGCTCCGCGAGATATACCACGCCGAAGCCGCCCTCACCGAGCTTGCGGCCCAGGTGGTAGGCGCCGATCGACCGACCGGTGTGGGTATCTTCCGGGAAACGGGAAGCGCGTTGCGAAACCACGTCACACGTTGATTCGCGCGTTGCCTTGGGAGATGGTCCGATGTGCTGCAACAGATTCCGGATCCCCCGCACGCGATTCAACAGGTCATCGTGTGCCGAAAGCATCTCGGAGCTGCGGCCATCGCATATCTGACATTCCTTAAGATGTTCGCCGAATCGAGCCGCGGCATCGCCGTCCAACTCGCCTGCGTGGAACCGCAGAAGATCGTTGTCCGTAAGACACGCCCCTGGAAGTTGCATTGCAGACTCCAACTTGACCCGAATACGACCACGGGACGTCTCGGGCAAGTAAAGACAGGTCACATTCAGCATACCAGCCACGCCTGCCAGGCACGAATCCGTACCCGGAAGGGCAATGTTTCTTCCAAATTCCACGCTCGAACCGGCCGGGAGGCGGGTTATCTGTGGAGTAAAAAACAGAAAAGCAGCGGAAGAAACTCCGAGTGGCGGGGTACCCCTGCTGTCAGGCGTTCGCTGGACGCCGCCGGAAACAAGGAACCCAGACACGGGAGATAATCATGAGATCGCTCAAGACAACGCTGAACTCACTGACCAGTAAGTTGGTCGTCTGTGTGGCCCTGCTGGGGCTCGTGGCCGGCACCGGATGTGAGATGGATGAACTCGAATATGTAACCGGTTATAGCGATCCCTGGGGCGTCGGGTCCACCGGTTCCGGGAGCAACTCGGTGCTCTACGGCTGGGGCGAGTACACGAACAGCAACAGCGGAAACTCGTTCACCCTGAGCAGCGGGACGAATATCTCTGAATCGCTCGACAACTACTTCAGCAGCCAGTGGTAGGAACTTTTCTCACCGCAACAACCACCGCAATCGCCGCGGGGCCAGACCTCCGGCGGTTGCGGTTTACGTTTTATTCGGTGAAGGTCTCCCGGACCTACTCATCTTCCCCGATGAGATTCTTCAACATCTCTGAAAGCCGCTGCGTGAGGCGCCACTTGATCTTGTAAAGCTGATTAGCCGTCAATTCGTACTGCTTACAGACATCTTCGACCGGTTTGTCATCTATGGCATATGCCGTGAAAGCGGCATAGGTCGAATCCCCTACTTCCTTGTGCAGCGCTTCCATGGCATGTCGCAGATGCTCCTCCATCCACAGTTTGTCGAAGGCCTCATCCGGCGATGGTTCTCGATCCTGGCTGCGACGGAAATCCTGCGTCTTGGCCTCATCCTCATGGCGGTCGCGGTGCAGGTTGCGGATGCGATTGTTGACCATGGTTCGAAGCCAGGACTTGAAGCGCCCGCGGCTCGGGTCGTATTCAAAGCTGCGGATGTGCTGATGAACGGATGCCATGCAGTGCTGCACAACGTCCTCGGCGGTCGAATCATCCAGCCCGCGGAGGGTCGCGAAGCGGTGAAGCATCGGCCGGTATATGGCGTCGAAGTCCCGCCATGCGGTCGCATTGGCTGGGTCCTTGATCCGCATCAGAAGACTGGCTCGCGTCGTATCCATCGGGGGTTTCCGCCAGAAGATCAGATTATCCGCGATCGGATACCGCTGCAAAGCCGGGTGAGGGGGGGACCGGACGACGCTCCAGGTGTTCGCCCGTCGTGACCGCCTCGCGCCCTGTTGGCTGCTCAAGCCGGGCCTTTGAAAGGAATCCGGACCCATACGTCGGCTAACCGGCAATTTTCTACAGAATCCGCGGCAGATTCTCTCTGTCGGGGTGTACCCCTGTTGTCTGTTATGCCGCGTGGCATCGCAGCGAGCAGAAAGGACCACCCTGACAGACACGAGAGGTGAATCATGAACGCGAACAAGAACACACAACGACTGAAGAGTGGACGAGCCCTGAAGCGAGACCATTCCCTGGCCGTGCTCGCCGCGGTCGTGGGACTGGGCCTCTCCGCCTCTGCGGCGTTCGGCCAGTACTATGTTGATCCCGAGTTTCCGGGATGGGTCTTCGACGCGTACAACGGCGTGTGGATCTACGTCGGTGAGACGAACACGCAGCAGCCACCGGAACAACAGACGCAGCAGCCGCAAGCCCAGCAGCAGCCGGTGGGCGGCGGCGCGCATCGGATGGTCGCCGTCGGCATCGACAACTACCTTCAGGCAAGCAGTCTGCCTTCGTGCATCAACGACGTGGACGGCTTCATCGCCGGTCTGTCGCAGGATACCGAGCGATGGAACAGCAGCAACATCTCCCGGCTGACCGATTCTTCGGCGACCAAGCAAGGCATCCGCACCGCGCTCTACAACATGGCACTGTCCGCCGGCAGCGGTGATGTCTGCGTCTTCTTCCAGTCCAGCCATGGCGGCCAGGTGCAGGGAACCAGCATGTTTCTGAGCACCTACGACGGTCAGTACTCAGACACCGAGCTGGGAACCGACCTGGCGAACTGGTTCCGGGACGATGTCACGGTCGTCGTCATCGTGGATGCCTGCTTCTCGGGCGGCATCTTCAAGGGCGATCTCAGCGATAAGCAGGCGGCGGCACGGGCCTTGAGCAACTTCAGCCAGAACGTCCTGGCGGCCATGCAGAACGTCAAAGCCGGTCAGGTCGCACGCTTCGGCGATGACCCGACCAAGGCCGCTGGCTCGAACGTCGGCTTCATCACCGCCAGCGACTTCGACGAGACCTCCGCGGCCGGTAGTCCATACAGTCTCTTTGCCGGCAAGATGATCGACGCACTTAAGGTGAGCGACAGCGACACCAACGGCGACGGCAAGCTGAGCTTCCTTGAGCTGTTCAACTATGCCGCTCCGCGTTCCGGCACCCGCCAGACGCCGCAAGTCGCAAACGAGTCGCTGTTGTCAAGCACGATCGCGACGATCCACAAGCCGACGGGCTCGTCGCTGACCGGTGTGTCCGGTGGTGTGTGCGGGCTTGCCGGAATGGCCCCGATGCTGGCGTGCATCGCCATGATGTCAGCCGCTGCCGGCTTCAGGCGAGCACATCGCCGCCCGCGCTGAAGCGGCCTACACACGGTCAATCGGATCACCCTGAGACTCGGACGAGGGTTGTCGTACCATCGACGACCCTCGTTTGCTTTTTGCCGGATGATTGCACGGCTGGCATTAACATGCTGACGGATGAGATGGCCGCCTCGATGCACTCACGAAACCCCCGGCGGTAGGGGGATGCCAAGACGTGCCATGACCATTTTCAAATCCGCCCAGGCCTTGCCTTTCTCCGTCGGGTCGCGGAGCAGATATGCGGGGTGGTACGTTGGCATGACCGGAATCGGTTCACCGATCATATCCGTGCCGCTCGGGTAGAAATCGTGCCAGCGCGAGCGCAGCCGGCCGATGCCTTCGCGCGTGTTCAGCAGCGTCTGCGCCGCCGGCGCGCCGAGGGCGATGATCACCTGCGGGCGGATGATCTCGATCTGCCGCAGCAGGTAATCCTTGCACGCGGCGATCTCGTCGGTCGCGGGGTTGCGATTGCCCGGCGGGCGGCATTTGACGACATTGGCGATGTAGACGTCGTCGCGCTTCAGCCCCATGCCCTTTTCGATCATGGCGGTGAGAAGCTGACCGGCGCGGCCGACGAAGGGAATGCCGCTGGTATCCTCATCCTGCCCCGGGCCTTCACCGATGAACATGATCCTGGCAGTCGGATTGCCGACGCCAAAGACGGTCTTCGTGCGCGTGGAATGCAGACCGCACTTCGTGCAGCCCTTTACTTCGTTATCGTCGATGACCTGTAGCGAGATGCGGCGCGATTCTGCCTCTTCGGCCGTGACATCCTGCGTTGCCACAAACGGCGGGAGCGCTGCCGCGGGCTTTGACGCTTCGGATTTCCCTGCTTCGAGTTTGATCGGCAGCTCCCGCGCGCCGAGGATCGCATCGGACTCGAAGCGATCGCGCAATGCTCGGACAAGCTCGATCTGTTGGGTGTCGGTCATCATCTGAAGTCCTACTGCGCGCGGGCGGATTCATCAAGCGCAGGTCGCCCGGGCTGTGAAATGCAATGGCGTGATTCAACTTGCCCGTCGGTAAATCTTCGAATCCACCGGGCGAATGTCAGAGTATTGGTCGAGACGGCCCGCAGCGGAGCGGTCGTCGATGAGCAGCCAGCCGCCGGGGCGGAGGGCAGCGACGATGTTCGCCAGACCGGCGTCGGGATCGTCGAGCCGGCAGACGACATTGAAGACGCTGATCACGTCGGCGCTCTCGGGCAACTTCTGGAACGAGATGTCAATACAGTAGCACTTCGCATCGGGAAGCTGCCGCGCAACGGCCGCGAGGATTCGCTGCGAACGATCCATCACGACCAACCGATGCGGCACAGTCAAAGCCGACTGCAATTCCACCGGCTCCAGCGTGCGCAGCGGCATACCGGGAATCCGTCGCAGTACCTGATCGCTGTAGCGTGCCGCATCCCCGATGAGCTTCCGCAGGCGCGGGGCCTTTGCGGCGGCGTCATTGAGCAGCCAGCTCGCAGGCACGGTCACACCGCCGGGGCCGACGACCATGACGGTCGGTTCGGCCGGTCCGTGTGCATGCAGAAGCTCATTCAGCCGACGAAAGCTGGACAGATGACGATTGTGCCAGGAGGTGGAACCGACCGGGTCAAGCACGCCGCGACTCCGATCACGGCAGCATCTTGAACTTGGCAAAGTTGCTTCCGATCTTGCCGCCGACGACATCCTCAACCTCGACCTTCATTACATATTCGCCGGGGCCGAGCGTCTTGGGAATCGCCAGCGGGCCGATGGTCAGAAAGAAATCGGACCGCCGCTGCCGCGACAGGTCTTCGATGTTCTCGTCGCGCATGCTCCAGATTTCCTCGCCGCTCTTGTTGAGCAGACTGGCCCGGACCGACATCAGCGCGCGATACAGACCGGTGGACGTCTTCTCCGTCTGGAAGTTGTCCACCTCCATATAGACGATAACCTGATTTCGCCCGCCGACGGTGAACTGCGGCGGCACGATCGGCTCGTATCGGCCGAAGCCATCGATCGCGCTGCACAACTCGACACGAGGCACGCGCAAATCGGCCTGTGCACGAACCAGGGCGCGAAGGTTCTCGATCGCATCGAGCTGGCGGTTGGCCCACAGCGTGGGATCGCGCTCCGAGGTTCCCCGCGCCGTCATCAAAGCGGCTATTTGCCCCCGGACGATCTCCTGCATCTGAGAATTGAGGCCGGGAATCGGGTCGGTCGCCCGGTCGTCCTGACCATCGATCAGATACATGAGCCGCAGGCGGAACTGCTCCTCGAGATTGTCCGGCTCGCGGGCTACCAGCTTCTCCTGCTCGGTGATGCGGGCCTTGATCGCATCCGCCGTCGAGATGGGCGTCGCCGGAATCGCGTTAACGAGTGCCCGTTCCGAACTTTGTGGCGCCGCATTGTCCGTCGACTTCGGTTGTGGACCGGTGGCACTTTCCTGCTTGGGGGATGCCGGTTCAATGCTGATTTCAGAAAGCACCGGCGGCTTTGCAGGCGGAGTCGACTCCGTCGAAGCGTTAGCCGATTCCGTTGAGCTCGATTCGGCCGTGCGCTCCGGCTCCGATCGAGTCGGCAGCTCAGAAACCTCCGATTGCGTTCCATCACCAGCCCGTGAACTGTGTGCTTCGAACGGCTTCTCGTGATCTCGCGCTGCCGCAGGAGACTCGTTGGCGTCGCCCGACACGGTCGGCTCTTCTGTTGAACGCGACACCGGCCGGGCGCCGGCATACCCTTCAGATGCACCGGACGGCGGAAAGTCCGACGCGGATCCTGAACCTCGCTCCGACGGAGTTTCGAGCGATGAATCGGGCTCCAATGGCGGACGGTCGCCGCGGGCCCGTGCCGCCGTCTGTCGGATTCGGTTCGCACGCTCCGGATCGCTCTGACGCTGAATCTTGGAATTCAGATCGCCCCGGACATAGCCCGAGTCCGACTGGGTGTTCATGGACTCGACGTATCTGGCGACCTGTTCATCCACCTCGCGCACCCGCGAATCGTCCGCGGATGATGCGGTCGGCTCCTTCGGACGCGCTGCCGCCGTGCGCGTCTCCGCAGGTGCGGGCTCGGACCGCGTGACCGGCTTATCGCGTTTGGCTGTTGCGGAACTGCTTCGACCCCAATTCCAGTCCATTTCCGAGCAACCCGACATAGCGAGCGCGCCGACGACACTGAGTGCCAGGTATGGCCGCATCATGATCCTTCTCAGCATGGTTATCCCTAACCTTTCGCGGCGGCGATCGATCGTCAAACCCGCCCTTTCCGGGATATTGTCAGGGACGGACGCCCGGGCCGCCAGTCCCATGTAATTAACCGCCATTGCGACCACCGAACTGCGACTTCGATCAACCCGCAAGACGAGGCCGCGTCGCGCTTCCCGCACAAAGCGAGACGATGAGCTTTTCGATCGCCTCCCGCGGACTGGCCAGACCGGATTTTGCTCCGAGGTCGATTTCGAGAAGACGCTTGAGCAGGTCTTCCCACTGGGTCAACGTGAATCGCTGAAGCTGCCGGCCGAGTCGATTGGCATCTGTAAAGAAACCGAATCGACGGGCAGCTTCCGAGACAGCCATCCCGCGCTCGACCGATCTCTTGGCCTCGGCGAGCCGGCGAAGACTGTAGGTCAGACCACCCACAGCGCGCCATTCGGCATCTCGCTCCAGCGCGACAAGCTGATCCCATAACTCGAGTGCACGTCGTGCGTCTGCGTCGCAGATGGCATCGGCGATCTTGAAGACCGTCTCGGCGCGCGAGGCACCCACGAGTTCTTCCACGTCCTGCTCGGTAATCTGCTTTCGCGGGGAGACATAGACGGCGAGCTTGGAAAGCTCCATGTTCAGCACGCCGAGCTGTCCGCCGACCAGTTCCACGAGCCGGCGCGCGGCGGCGGGATCCATCCGACAGCCGTAAGCACCCTGGCAGCGCGACGTGACCCAGCCGGTCACGGCATTGCCCTTGAGTTCGTTGCAGGCGATGTTGCCGCCAAGCTGATCGACGATCTTGTAGAGGCGCGTCGACGACGCCCACTTCGTGCACTCCAGCACGAGCACAGCCGTCGTCGAAGGGGACTTCGCATATTTTTCAAGTGCTTCGCGATGGTTGGAAATAAAGTCATCGGCATCCCGGACGATCACAAGTCGCATCGGCGCGAGCAGTGACGCCGTTCGACACTCATCAAGCACGTCGGCGAGATCGGCATCCGGCCCTTCATACTCAGCCAGAGCCATCTGCTCGCGCTGCGGCCCGAGAACATCCGCCATGATCCGCGCGAGCGCTTCGGATCGCAGAAATTCCTCGCTGCCGAAAATGGCATAGACCGGCGAGTGCCGGCGGGTTGTGTTGTCCTCTGCTGCGCGACTCATCTTACTTGGAACGAGCGGGCTCCGCGGTCCATTCTCCACTGTTGCCGCGATACATCTCCAGACGCGTCCGGGCACGCTGCCTGAACTCGTCGCCGGCGCCTTCCAATTCGTCGATCTTCTGCCAAGCCGCCAGGGCCGCAGGTCGATCGCCTGTGAAGAGGGCCATGTCGCCAAAGTATAACCAGGCCTCCGGGTCGCGCGGGTCCACGAGCAGCAGTTTTTGAAGGGTCTCACTCGAGGAGCGGTACTCCTTTCGTCGGGCCTGTAACAGAGCCAGAGTCTTCAGGGACGCTCGATGATCGGGTTCCGCACTCAGAATGCGGCCCAGTTCCTGCTCGGCCTGTTCGATTCGTCCCAGCAACAACAGAACCGCCGCCAGGTCATGTCGGGCCGCGTGCAGTTGGGGGTCGATCTCTACGGCCTCCCGGTATCGGGCAATGGCAAGGTCGTATTCTCCCCGCAGACGATGCCAGGTTCCCTGCTCGTAACGCGCCTGGGCCTGTCTGGCAGCGGCATCATCAAGGGTCGCGGGAGCGGCATCCGGTTCGCCATGCAGCCATGTAACAGTCGGCGGATGGGAGCCCGTTTCGCCCGATTCAGACTTCTGAAGGGCACTGTGATTTGTCTCCACAGTGCGGTCCGCAGTGACGACGGCGCGGCCATTCGTTGTGATTTCATCAATACGAAGCTGATCGTAAACCGCGCTTCCCCGATGACCGGCGAGGTCGGTCGCTACGACCTTGATCGTGACACGCCCGTGAACACCATCGGGGACCGTCCAGCAGAAGGCACCGGTCGGTTGCTGCAATTCCGCGAGCGATCGATAGCTGCCGGTCTGCTCGGATCGGTATTGCACCGTCACGGGCCGCTCTGGCAGATGATCGCCAATCACGTTCCAGCGGATGGTCACCTGCCGATTGCGATCGAAGCGATCATCCGGACGGACAGCCGTGATGCTGACCAGTGGAGCCGACGTCACCACGCGGACCCATTGCATCGGTCGCGTACCGGGTTCCGGCGGCTTTGCCGACGGACCGACCGCATTGTGCAGAACGATGTAGAACCCATACAGCCCGTCTTCCTCCGCACGAAAAGTAAGCTCGCGCTGCGCCCTCATCGCATCAGCGAGCGAGGTCTTACGCTCAATGTCCGACACCTGCGACCAGGTCTTGCCCTCGTCGCGGGTGTACCAGAGTTCCGCACGGGTAATGGGACCGCCGGATTCGTCAGCGTGATAGCGGACGGCGAATTCCTGCGTGCCGACAGTTGGAATCGTTCGCGGATCGATCGCAGGCAGCACCATGTCTCCGCTGGCCACGCCCGCTGCACCGATTGCGAGCAAGAGGGCCTGCACAACCTTGAAGCGCCAACCAAATGCTGCGGTATGTCGTTTCATGCGGCGGACCACCTCCGAGGATGGATCGCGCGCAGCGGTCTGCGGCGCGCGGATTGTTCGGCTGCGCTGATTATCGGGCATATCGACCGCAAAGAGCGCCAGGCTTCACCCTGCCTTCGCCTGCAAGCGAAAGATGCAATTTTCAACATCAGGATGCTTACTTCGATCGCGCGGTCTGCCAGCTAGCGGACCTGGATTTGCCTCTGGGCGACTCTGTTTTCAATACTGAAAGCGGCGATAGCTCAGGTCGACGTTCGCGGTAAACGATGTACCGGTGCCGCGCGGCCCCAAGTGGGCCGTTGCGGACGGAGGGGAAAGAAGCAAGTTTTTCGTGGGGGGACTGTGTCGTGACCGCTTCGCGCGTGCTCCGGCGACTCGGCCGAACCTTGTTTGTGGGCGCCGCCGCCGTCCTGATGACCGGCTGCGGAATCACCTCGTCGCAGATGGGCGATGCCTCGCCCGCGGTCATGCCACCGCCGCCCCCCTATCGTTACGAACGCAGCTACCGCAGACCGGAAGCCGCGCCGCCTTATAGATACCAGCGTTCCGTCATCCCGCCGGATCAGCCCGCCAAGCCGGTCGATGCCACCGAAGAGATGCAGGAGCGACACCCGTCGATGTGGAAGCGTAAGCTCCGGGCGATGTACGCATCGATGTGATGGATTGCACGCACAGTCACGACAGGCGGTCGGGCTCGTGCGTGATAACTCACCCAATCAGCTCTTTCGAATGACGATTGTCTGCCCGCTGATGTACCGACAGGCGGGCGAGAGCACCAACTCCACGAGGCCGGCAACCTGATCGGGCTCCAGACGCTCGGATGCCGGAAAATCCGGGAAGACACTTCGCAGCATGTCTGTATCCACGGCGCCGGGGGCAATGCCGTACACGCGAATGCCATGCGGCTGCCCCTCGACGGCCATGGCCTTCGTGTACGCATTTACGAACGCCTTGGCAGCACCATATGCAGCGAAACCCGGGAAAGGATCCTCCGCGGCCACGGATGAAATGTTCACAATTGCCCCGCCGCCCCGCGCGCACAAATCGCCCCACACGGCCCGGGTACACAGATAAACGCTACGAATGTTGGTGCGGATGATGGTATCGAAGATACCCGGCTCAAGTTGCTCGATCTTCGCCAGCGGTGCGATGCCCGCGTTGTTGACCAGCAGGTCCACGGGGCCAAATGCCGCGTGGGTTTCGTCGACCAGGCGCTCGACCGCGTTCTCATCCGTCACGTCTGCGACGACCGAAAGTGCTCGGCCATGATCCCGCTCGATCCAGCGCTGGGTCTGCTCGAGCTGCTCGGCCGTGCGCGAGGTGATGGCTACCTGGGCGCCCGCAGCCGCCAGCCGTCGCGCTATGGCGCTGCCGATGCCCCGGCCCGCCCCGGTGACGATCGCCGTGCGGCCTCGAAGTCCGGATGATGTCTCCGCCTGGTTGGACATGCACTAAACTCTGCTCCGGTCATCTCAGCAAATCGCTCAATCGGATGCACCGTCCTGCTGCGATCAGCGTTCCTGCGGTGAATCAGCACTCGACGCATTGGGGAGGCCGATCGACAGAAGCTCAATCCGTCGTCCCCGGCGATCGGAATCCTTCACCCTTGAATGACTGCATTCACAACCACCCGCACAGGCCGTACGGGTGCCGATGCACAGACTGCGAATCATCCGGATCGCGAGATAGACAACCGCGGACGCAACCGCGACCAGCGCGATAATCGTTTGAATCATGGCATGGGATTCTAGCGTGAGAATGGATTTGCAGGAACGGCGGCCTCGTGCGACTACCCTGCACGTTGACTTCTATGCAGATTGAGCAGCCGGCTTCCCGCCGCCCTCCGCGGCCTTCGCAGAGCGCTTTGGCAAGCGCGCCTCTTTTGCCTGCAGGATCAGCCCGAGCAACCAGATCGCGACAATCGAACCGAAGGTAATTCGAGGTTCTGCGAAGACCGATGCCCGCAGGTCCGGCCGCTGTGCGCACAAGAGCGTCGTGGCGCCGAGTACGGCAAGGATTGCACCGAGCAGCCCCATCCAGACGACGCTGAAAACGCGAAGTGCCCAGTAGGCCAGCACCGCGCCGAGGATGCAGCCGGCCAGCGGTATAAGCCAGCCGACCGGACCGAGGGCCTTGAGTTCCTCCATCAGCTTTTCTTTGAACTTCTCGTACTGCACGGCCGCCTGGTTATGCAGCTTTTTCACCTGGTCCTCGGCCGTCGGCAATTCGGTGATCATGCCGTCTTCGATCCGCTGACTGCCCTGGTCGTTCGCCGGTAAGTACCGTGTCAAATCGCCGCGTCCCAGCTGCAGGGTGACCGCTGCTAAAAAAAGCACGACCACCGATCCACCGGCCAGCCAGATTCGATACGTTCGGTAGGCGAGCACGGTCAGCAGCACACCTACCACGGCCATGCTGATCGGTCCCGGCGTACCAATCCATTCCGATGCCCGCCAGCCGATCCAGCCGCCCAGCAGAAAGGCGAAACACGAGACGACCATCCGCTCGGACCTGGCACTGCGAAATGTGAGGAACAGCCCCGCTGCGATGGCTGCGATGCAGCTCACGACCAGAGGCGCCGCCAGCTCGAGTGGCGGCACATAGTAGTGCAGCAACTCCTGCAACGTCTGTATCCAGGCCTTGTGATCGACCGGCGTCGTCATGCTCTTTCAGCCCAGCGCCCGTACTGCTCCGAAATCCGTCTGCAGACAGGACTCCGTCGCCCTGCCCGTAGAGTATTACGAGGAGCGGCGTCAAAGATTTCGGGCCGATGCCACGCCACGGTGCGTTTGCCCCATCTGGGCGTCTTAGAATAGCTCCGGCCAGTGGGAAATGCCAATTTTCGCCACTGCTTTCGCTGCCCCGGAGGCGGCCCTAGCCACGCAGCAGGCGGCTTTGAGCGGGCGTCTGCATGACGGCGGGCATGGCGACGCGGTCGGGCCAGGTCATGATGTTGACGTAGGAGCGGTTCATGTCGATCCGGCCCCACTGGCGGTACATCGTCTCCAGAAGGGTGATTTTCTGATCGGCCGTGATCTCCGTCCCGAACTCCTCGCCCGGGGCGCGGCCCCACCAGATGCGACTGGTCTCCAGCTCCGTGCTCAGCTCGATGTACGGCTTGCTGCGATCCTTCCTTCCGTTGTGATTGGCAACGATGACACTCGATAGCTGGTGACGGAAAGGCCGATCGGTCAGCAGCGCTGCCAGCTTCAGCGCGGATGCGAGGTCTGCGCCTTCCCATGCTGCGCCGACCGGAGGCGGGTCTGCGGCGACGCCTTCGACCAGCAGCATTCCGCCGCCCCGGCAATCCGCCAGGTCGTAAGTGCCCGGCAAGCGTACGCCCTCGATATCTACAAGATAACCATGTCCCTGATGGCGAACCCAGGCCATCGGCTGACGAAACTGACACTTGATCGAGACTTCGCCGTTCGGTTCGACCCGCACGCGCTCGACCGCTCGAACCCAGCCCACGCGCGGATCCGCCAAGGCAGCCCCAAGCCGCTCAGCAAGATTGCGATCGAGAAGGCGATCGGTGGATTGCAGGTTGATCCGCTGTGCGAGCGCGTCGAGCACATGGCGGTTCTCGGGAATCCGCAGCCACATCGGCAGATCAACCCACTTGAGCATGAGGGCCCGATCGTAGCGCGGCTGCGCGTGGACATAACGCTCCATCCGGGCGAAACCCATCGAGAGCAGCACGGGGAGCAGAATAATCGAACACAGCGCCACCCATCGAACGGCGGGCCATCCGGCCAGAACCGCCCCCATCCGCGCGGCCCCGCTGCGTACAGCGGCAACGAGTATGTTCTCAGCAGTCGCGTCTGTTTTCTTCGATCGTGCCAAACGATTGATCCTGGGCCAAGGGGTTCTGGCTCTCTGTTGCGAAGCCATGCCGGCGTTAATGCTCACGCGCGCTCTTCGGAAACTTCCGGCGCATCGCCATGTCCACGATGTACTGACAAAGGTACGGAAACGACAGACCATCCCGTGCGGCGGCCTTGGGCAACAGCGAGTGGTTGGTAAAGCCGGGTATCACGTTGACCTCCAGCAGGTACGGCTGCATGCGGCTCGTATCAACTCGCCAGTCGGCACGGGAAAAATCCCGGCAGCCCATACCCATGTGGGCCTCCACGCTCATCCGCATCATGTGGTCGAGCAGGTCCTCCGGCAGGTCGATGTCGAAGACATACTCCGTATCATCATCGACGTACTTGGCCTGGTAGTCGTAGAAGTCCCGACGGGTGCGAATTTCGATCGGCGAAAGGGCCTGCTCGCCGAGAACGCCAATCGTTATTTCCCTGCCGGGGATGTATTCCTCAATCATCGCATCGCCGTAACCGGCCAGGACGGAATCGACCGCCGGTCGGAACTGACCGAAGTCGCGCACGAGGTGACAGTTGAGACTGCTGCCCTCTTTGACCGGTTTGACGAAGACCGGCAAGCTCCAGCAGGCCATGGCCTCGCGAACCGTCTGCGGCGTGGCCACCGTGTAGCGCGGCGTCGGCAGACTGATCGCCTCAAACTTCTTCTTGCAGAGATACTTGTTCATCGCCAGACTGCAGGCGTCCGATGGTGAACCACAGTAGGGAATCTGGCGTCGTTCCAGGATTTCCTGCACCTGTCCATCTTCACCGAAGCGGCCGTGCAGGGCGATAAAGACACAATCAACGTTGCGCGCCAACGCACCAAGATTGTCCGGGCCGATGTCTTCCAGATACACACTGTGACCAAGCGATTCGAGCGCGGTAGCCACCGTCTTGCCGCTGCGCAGACTGACCTCGCGTTCGCCGCTCGGCCCGCCGGCCAGCACCGTAATGGCCAGCTTTTGAAAGACGGTCGTTCGCGTGATCTTGCTCGCGTCAAACCGGGTTGTGGTGAGTGTCACGATCGGACTCCTTTCCGGACAGCCCTCGCTCGGGCCGCGGTCTCGCCGCAATTCCTCACACCTTCGCGGCCGGTGTGCACCGAACCGAATGTTTCCGGCGGCTCAATGCGTCGGCGGGCCCGCCGGTCACTTTCTCCAGCTCGTCGGACCAGATCTTAACCTCCGGTTCCAGCCGAATGCCGCAATGTTCCTCCACCCGCTGCGTAATCAGTTGAATCAGGTCGATCACGTCCCGCGCCTTACCACCGGGATCCGCGAGGACAAAGTTCGCATGGCGATCCGAAACATAAGCACTGCCAAGGCGCTGCCCCTTCAACCCGGCGGCGTCGATGATCTGACCGGCAGAGCGTCCATCCGGATTTCGGAAAATGCAGCCGACGCTCTGGGCGCCGAGCGGGGGCTGCGTGTTCTGTTTGTACATCCAGATTTCCCGAAAGAGTCGATCCAGCTCAGCCGGGTCGATCGGCGTCAACTTGAAGGTCGCACCGACGACGCAGTCCCCATTCAAGGCACATTGACGATACTCAAATTCCAGATCATCCCGGTCGCGCGTGTAGGCCTGACCATCCGGGCCGATCACATCAACCTGCTCCACGGCCGTTGCGATCTCGCCGTACTTTCCGCCGCAGTTCATGCTGATTCCGCCGCCGACCGTCCCGGGAATGCCGGCCAGATGCTCAAGACCCGAAAGCCCCTCCCGCACAAGCCGCCGCACCAGCTTGGTCATATCCACACCGGCGCCGGCGAACACGCGCCTGCCGTCGATCTTCACATCGATAAAGGCCGGCCCATCGAGTCGGATGACCGCGCCGGCAATTCCCTCGTCGGCGACGATCACGTTGGCCCCCAGGCCGAGAAATCGGATGGGCATTCCCGAGTCGCGGCAGCATCGAATGATCGATGCCAGCTCCTCCGTGCTGCGCGGAGACATCAGGTACTCCGCCGGGCCTCCCAGCTTGAACCACGTCAGCGGTCCGAGCGGAGCGCGGCGGCGACAAACGGACTCAGGCAAGTCGTCGAACCAGCTCATCCGAAATCTTCCATACGTCGCCGGCGCCCATCGTCAGCACCACGTCGCCGGCCCGGGCATGGGTCATTACGTGGTCAACGATCTCTTCGTGGCTCGGCAGGTAAAGCGCATCGCAGCCGTTGGCGCGAACCCGGTCCACCAGGTGGCTGCTGGAAATCCGTGCCTGGTCGGCCTCGCTATCGCGCACGAAGTAGATGTCGGGCACGAGCAGGTGATCGGCCTGACCGAAGCTGCGGGCAAAGTCCTCGAGCAGGAAACGCGTCCGCGAGTGCTGATGCGGCTGGAAGATCACCCACAGCCGCCGCCCGGGATGGTGTTCGCGGATGGTGCGGAGCGTGACACGGACCTCGGTCGGATGGTGGCCGTAGTCGTCCAGCAGGAGGATGCCGCCGACTTCGCCACGGAGCGTAAGGCGGCGATCAGCGCCGGAAAAACGACTGAGTGCCGCCTCTATGGCATCCGTTGAAACCCCGGCATGATCGGCCAGGGCCGTGGCCACGAGTGCATTGCCCACCTGGTGCCGGCCCGGTAGCTGATCCAGACAGGCCCGCAGCAGCCGCACACCGTGCTTCAGCACGTCAAAATGATAACAGCCGCGTCGCGCCTCCAGGCCGACGGCCTGCCATGTGGCCGCGGATTCAACGCCGAAAGTTTCAACCGGCGCGGCGACCCCGCGTACCGCGCGGGCCACGTTCGGATCGTCGGCGTTGGCGATGATCGCGCCGTCTTTCGGCACCTGCCGTGCCAGCGCCCCGAACGCGTCAACGATGTCATCCATACCTGAAAAGTAGTCGAGATGATCTTCCTCGATATTGAGGATGGCGGCGTAGGTCGGTGAGAGATTCAGGAACGAACGGTCGTACTCACAGGCCTCGACGACAAAATGCGGGCCGTCGCCGACGCCGCTGGAACCTTCGAGCTGGACGACTTCGGCGCCGACCACGAAAGTCGGATCCAGCCGGGCCTGTCGAAGAATGTAGGCCGTCAGGGCGGTCGTCGTGCTCTTGCCGTGCGTGCCGCTGATAGCGATGCCGGTGCGAAGCCGCATGACCTCACCGAGCATCTGGGCATACGAAAAGACCGGCAGCCCCCGCCGCTTCGCCTCGCCGTATTCCGGATTATCCGGTTTGATGGCCGCGGAGGCGACCACGAAATTGCAATCCGTGGGGATGTTGATCGGCGCCTGGCCGATGCGAATGGTCGCACCGAGATCTTCCAGCCGCCCCTGCGCCTTGAAAGACGCGCGATCCGAACCACTGACGATTGCACCGCATCGAAGCAGAACGCCGGCCAGACCGCACATGCCGGACCCTCCGATGCCGATCAGGTGAACGCGCTTGGCAGCGTAGGGGCTGGTCCAATGCTGACCAGCAGCGCTGTGCACGCGTCGCGTGGCAAGGAGGGAATCCGATTCGAAGGCGATCCGCGATGATCCGATCAAACTCGACATGCAGGACTCACCTCCGTGTGAGACCGTACCGGTCCGCAATCGGCGATCCAAGGTGGTTCTTAGCCCGTCCGGACTACCAGCGATCCGGCAAAATTTGCGCCCCCGGCGGCAGTCAGCGGCGCACAGCTCCATGGGCCGCATCGTACCCAGATACGGTACCCCATCGCAAGCAGTTCAAGGGTGATTTCACCCCCTTTTCGAGGCCCAGGCGAGCAAGTCCTGACTTCCTCGCGCCACCGTACAGGTATTCCGGACGGACAGGGCAGCGGCAGGAACGGCATTTCAATCCAATGATATCGGGTGAAAATCAGGCATTCCTTGAAGGTGCGACAAGGCGATCATCGGCCGCGCAGGAGCGCCGAAATGGAGCATACGAAGCATGTTCGTGTGTCGAGAATCAACCTTCAAGCTGAACGCTGGCCAGACCGCTGGGCACGTCGTCGCAGAACTCGAAGATCTTGTCGAGGCCGGTCACGAGGAAGACGCCCCAAGCCGAAGTGCTGATGCCGCAGAGCTTGAGTCGGGCGCCGGAGGTGGTCATCAGCTTGCGAAGCTTGAGCAGCTTGGCGATGTTCGAGGAGTTGAGATAGTTGACGCCTGAGAAATCAAGCACCACGTGAGTGCCCGGCCGACGCTCGGCCGTTTCCTGAAGCGTGTTCAGGTCATCGGAGAAAAGGGGATCATCCTGCAACTCCCCGAGAAGGATGTTCTCTGACCAGTCCTTGATCGACATGATGCACCAAGACCGCCGGGCGGTATTAACTGGGAAGGTCACACCGGGCCACGGCTCACCGACGGTAAGCCCCTGCTGATGTCGGTCCTGCATCCTGCCTCGCGAGGCACACGCACCGTCCGACCAGCGTCCGACACCCTACCGACCGGGCGGAACGTTGTCAATCAAATCCGTCTTTGGCACATCATCAAAGCGCAGAAAGGGCGAAATCCGCTGTACCGTGCGCGGGCCGATTCCTTTGACCTGGGTCAGGTCGACTGGTCGTGTGAAGACGCGACCCGAGTCTTTGAGCTGGTCGCTCCTCCTTGCGGACTGCCGCCGTGCGAGATGTTCTTCCCGGTGCTCCACCAGGTGCCGCGCTGTCGATTCTCCGAAACCCGGCAACTGGGCAATCTCGTACCATTGCGCTGAGTTGGGATCGATCCGTGTCTGCACCCATTCTCGATCGGTGGATGGCAACGCTGCCGGAACCTGCGACAACGAATACGACCAGGTCAGCACAAAGAACGCCACGACGAGCCCGAAAGTGGTGCAGGCCTGCCGCAGGACATGCGGGTCGGGTTCGCGAGTTGTTGCGTACAGTCCCATCATGAATCGTCGCGTCTGATATTACTTGATCGGGCGACGGTCGCACCAGCATGGTTTTAATCCCGCATGCGATTTCTGCGCTGCACAGAGCGAAAATGAACCGCACAGATGTTGCTAACCATTTGTCAGACAAAGGGTCTAAACTCACCGATGGATCGAGTACTGCGCCTGATGAAGCGAGCGACGATCCTTGCTTCGCATGGCGTCAAAATCTATCATCGAGACAGCATCCGGATGACGGGGGAATCGAGTTCGCGAAAGTCCTGAAAGATGTCCATCGTGCAGTCCATGACCGGCAGTCTCCTCTTTGGCCACAATGCGTCGGCGGTTCGGGAACACTCCCCGGTTGCCAGCCATGATGAACCCACGCACTCGCGCGAACCTCTTCAGCTCGGACGGCTCGGTCCGGAACGAACACATGAAGTGTTCTGCAAGGTGCTGATTGCGATCGGCCTGGCTGTTCTGATCGGCTGGCTGGCGATGCAGCGCGGTACCGTGGATCGCTGGTTTCGATGGCCCGAGACCCATTGGGGTAATCTGTTCTGGATTCAGTCGCTCCTCTTCGGCGGGATGATGTACGCGGCGCTGGGCTGGCGCCTGGCCCTCTGGCGGCGCTACCGGCCGATGGCCGGCGTATCCGACGCACACCTCCCCTCGCTGACGGTCATCATTCCCTGTTTCAACGAAGGCCCGCTGGTGGGCGACGCGATTCGTGCGGCGGCGGCCAGTCGATATCCTGCGGACCGACTGGAAATCATTGTCATCGACGACGGCAGCACGGACGACTCGTGGCGGCACATTCTTTCCGCGTCGCGGGAGGTTCGCGATCGCGTGAACATCCTGACGCTGCGCCATCCGAAGAACCTCGGCAAGCGCCGCGCGCTGTACCTCGGCTTCCAGCGCGGCAGCGGCGAGATCGTCGTCACCCTCGATTCCGACAGCATCCTCCAGCCCGACGCGCTGCGAAATGGCGTGGCCCCGCTGGTGCGCGACCGCCGCATCGGCTGTGTCGCCGGCTGCGTTGAAGTGCTCAACCCCGACGAAAGCGTCTTCTCGCGGTTCCTCAAGTGCAGCTTCAGCTTGTCTTTCAAATTTGTACGCGCCTATCAGAACGAGTTCCGCGGCGTCTTCTGCACCCCTGGAGCATTGAGCTTCTATCGTGCTGTGGAAGTTCGCCACGTGGCGGATGCGTGGCTGAATCAGCGCTTCCTCGGCTGCGCCTGCACGACGGGCGAGGACCGCGCCCTGACGAATCTGTTTCTCGAGCGCGGCTGGCTGACGGCCTATCAGCAGAATGCGGTGGTCCGCAGCCGGATGCCCACGACCTACGCGGGGCTGTGCGGCATGTTTCTCCGTTGGGCGCGGAGCAACGTCCGTGAGACGGTCGTGCTGTTCCGGTTCATGTTCACAAGGTTTCGAAGGGAATATCTGCAATCTTTTCGATTCAACATGCTTCTGGCGACGATGGCCCTCGTGCTGCCGCCGTTGTTGATCGTCAACAGCTTCATGATGCTCCTGACGCGCGACGACTACCTGACGCACCAGATCGGGATCGTGCTGACCTATTCGCTGCTCTTCGCGTTGATCTACTACGTCAACGAGCGCGACAGCGACTGGCTCTGGCTGATTGTCTATGAGTTCTTCTGGGTGACGTGCCTGTGGTGGATCCTGCCGTACGCATTTCTGACGCTTCGCAATACCGGCTGGCTCACCCGCCGCGCCGACGTCGGAGTTGGGAATCCAAGCCGGGAACGTTCGAATCCTGAGTCCTGGGTCCCGGGGCTCGGGACCTGAGGCGCGAGCGACGGGTATCGGTCGATCACGGCGCTCACTCGTCGTCGGCAGTGGGCCGGGCGCTGGCGCTTCCGGCTCGGATGGTGCTTAGTTTGCAGCCGGGAGGGTGAGGGTGAAGGTCGTGCCTTCGCCGACTTTGCTGTCGACGCGGATCGTTCCATCCTGTTCAGTCATGAGTTGCCGGCTGATGTGAAGCCCCAGGCCGATGCCGCCGCGCTCGGAGCGGCTTTCGTACTTCTTGGTGCTGAAGAAGGGTTCGAAGATTTTCTCGAGATGCTCCGAGCAGATACCGCAGCCCGTATCGCGCACCTGGATCTCGATCCGGCCTTCGTGCACCGGCCGGGCTGAGATGCTGAGCCGCCCCGGCCTGCCGAGCATCGCCTGCCGGGCATTGAGCACCAAGTTGAACAGCACCTGCTGAAGGGCAACCGGGCTGAAGCGTGCCTTCAGGTGATCGTCGACGTCGATCGACAGCGTGATATCGTCCTTCGAGAGATCGCGCACCAGGCAATCGATGGCATCCTTGACGACCGGCGCGATCGGCGCGACCGTCGGTCCGGCGCTGTCGTCTGCGGCCATGCCCAGAATCTTTTCGCAGAGGGTGGCCAGTCGCAGTCCGCTGCCTGCGGCGCGCTCGAGGGCCGTTTTCATCTGCTGCGGTTCACATTTCTGCAGGGCGTACTGGGCGTGCGTCACGAGCGGCGTGAGCAGGTTGTTGAACTCATGTGCCAGGACCGCCGAGACCGTGCCCAGTGTCGCGAGCCGCTGCAGCCGCTGGACCTGCTCGGTCAGCGCCGCGAGACGATGCTCCAGTTGATCCAGGTGGAACTGCACCTCGTTCTGGGTGTCGGAGAGATCGATGTTCATCGACGGATCATTCGGCATTCGGAGGAGCCCCGCGTCCGGCACGACCCCGGGCCGGAAAACGGCCGGGCCGGTCTGCCTACGAGCGTGTTATCGGCAGACAGAGCGAAGCCCTTGACTGCAAAGCCCGGCGGAAAGCGGCCTTCCCTGATCCCGATCTTACCGGGAAAATCCTGCGCATGGACATACAGGCGGCTCTTGATGAGTTGATCCATCTTGCTGAGCAGATCGGTGTCGACATCCGGCGCGAGGCCCTGGGCGGCGAAGGCGGCGGCCTGTGCGTGCTTCGCGGTCGGCGCGTGCTGTTTATCGATACCTATGCCGACCTTCAGACCCGATACGACAAGACGCTCGCGGCACTGGCCGGACTGCCGGAGATCGAGGCGCACTACATTCGTCCCGACCTGCGCGATGCACTGGAGCGCGCACGTCGGGAAGCCGGTGATTAGAAACACTCTCGGAATTGCCGTGGCAACACTTCCACGCTGACTATGCATGGGGCGGGACGCCTGTACCGCCCGTACCATCCAAACCTGTCGCATAAAGAACAATCCTTCGAGCTGCTCGCGGCGGTGTCCTGCTGTGCGAGAAGAGGATTCGATGTACAATCTTAGCTTTTGAGTGGCAGGACCTGTGAGCTTCCGCCCGAGCGCGGACGGCCATCGAGGAAAAAGCAATGACGCTGATGATGAGCGTCTCGGGTGTGCGAGGGATCATCGGGGAGACGATGACCCCGGAGCTGGCCGCCGGCATCGGTGCGGCCTACGGTACGTTTCTGGGCGGCGGAACCGTCGTGCTGGGCATGGACTCGCGTCCTTCCGGCGAGATGGTCGAGTCGGCGGTCAAGAGCGGGCTCCTGGCCGCCGGGTGCCATGTTGTCGAGTTGGGTATCGTCACCACGCCGGGGACTGCGCTGATGGTGACACAGCGGCGAGCCCGCGGCGGCATCGTTGTGACCGCCAGCCATAACCCGATCGAGTGGAACGGAATCAAGCTGCTGACAAGTCAGGGGCGAGCGCCGTCCGCGAATACGGCCGAAGAGGTTTTCTCCCTCTATCGAGATCAGCGTGCCCGTTACCAGGGCGTCGATCGGATCGGGCGTCTTGAACGGGACCTGAGCACGAACGATCAACACGTGGCGGCCGTGCTGCGCGTGGTGGATGCAGCGGCCATCCGCCGCCGCCAGCTTCGAGTCGTGCTCGACAGCGTCAACGGTGCCGGCGGGGCCAGCGGGCGCATGCTGCTCGAGTATCTCGGATGCAAGGTCACGCACGTTCACGCTGAGCCGACCGGACAATTCACCCATCCGCCGGAACCGACTGCGGAGAATCTCAAGGGCCTGTGCGAGATCGTCTCGAAGCAAGGCGCCGACATCGGATTTGCCCAGGACCCGGACGCTGATCGACTGGCCATCGTGGACAACACCGGACGCTACATCGGCGAGGAATATACTCTGGCACTGGCAGCGAAGTTCGTTCTCGGAAAGACACCCGGCGCGGCTGCGGCGAATCTTTCCACCTCGCGGATTATCGACGACATCGCCCGCGCCGCAGGTTCGGGCTGCATCGTTCATCGGACAGCCGTGGGCGAGGCCAACGTGGCCGACGCGATCGCGGCGCATCGGTGTGTGATCGGCGGTGAGGGCAACGGCGGGGTGATCGATCCGCGTGTGGTCATGGTGCGCGACAGTCTGGCGTCGATGGGGCTGGTACTCAACCTGCTGGCGGAAGACTGGCGACCGCTCTCGGCGATCGTGGATGAGCTGCCGCGGTACGTGATGGTGAAGGTAAAGTACGAAATGGACCGCAAGCAGATAGATACCTGGCTGCAGCGCATACGCCTCGATCCGCACGGCGGAAAGACCAACGATTCCGACGGACTGCGTATCGACTGGCCGGACGGCTGGGTACATGTGCGGCCGTCCAACACGGAGCCGATTGCCCGGGTAATTGCCGAGGGGCCGGATGAGGAATCGGCACGAACACTGGTAAAGCGGGTTGCAGATTTGCGATGAAGAAGCCCGCCTGCTGGCTGATGAAAACGGAGCCGGAGACGTACTCGATCGACGATCTGGCGCGAGACGGACGCACCTGCTGGGAGGGCGTCCGTAATTATCAAGCACGCAACTATCTGCGCGACGAGATGAAAGTGGGCGATCTCGTGCTGATCTATCATTCCAACGCTTCACCGCCGTGCGTCGCCGGTGTGGCCAGGGTCGTCCGCTCTGCCTACCCTGACCCGACGGTGCTGGATCGAAGGAGTCCTTACCATGATCCCAAGGCGACAGAGGATAACCCGATTTGGATGATGGTGGATCTGGCCTTCGAGGAGAAGTTCGCTCAGTTCGTCACGCTCGACGCACTCAAGAAGGATAAGTCGCTCACCGACATGCTTGTCCTGAAGCGCGGGCAGCGATTGTCCATCATGCCCGTCTCAGCGACTCATTTCGAAGGTGTCCGATCGATGGGCAAGAGATAACCGGCATCCTACTTACATTGCGCCGTCCCTGCTGAATTCGCAGCCGCATGGGTGCCTCCTGACTGCCCATGACGCACTTGACACATCTGCGGTAAACTCCGCAGTGATGAAGGACGACGCGACGGAACTTGAAACCAGCCAAGTCGGCACGGCTGTAAAGGCAGCCGAATCGAACACGGGCGACGGGCCGTCCGCGACCGGCAGCACCAGCGCTCCAACCGCATCGGGCCATGCGGGGGCTGCGACTTCTCCGTCGCCGGTAACGATCGCAGCGGGTGAACGCTTTCGCGCACCGTCACGCCTCGTTGGGGCACAGTCGAAGATTGAGAGCGGCCGTGCGCTGCTCCTGCTGACGGCGTTGTCGCTGCTGCTGTGCTGCCTGATCTTTCCTGATATCGGCTGGTGGCCGCTGGCGTACGTCGCACTGGTTCCATGGCTGGTCGCGGTTTGCACGGCGCGTCGGGCGAAGCTGGTCTATTTCACGAGTCTGCTGCTGGGGCTTGGCTACTTCCTCATCAATATCCGCTGGCTGATTCCAGTAACCTTGCCGGGCTACTTCGCCCTGTGCTTTTACTATGCAGTCTTTTTTCCACTCGCCGCGTGGCCGATCCGCCACATGTACCAGCGTCACGGGGTCTCGGTGGCCCTGACTGCCCCGATTGTGTGGGTGGCCACGGAGTACCTCCGCTCCATCGGACCGCTTGCTTTTCCGTGGCTTCTGATAGGTCATTCGCAGTATCAGTTTCTCACGCTTATTCAGATCAGCGATCTGGTCGGCGCGTACGGGGTGAGTTTTCTCGTGGTGATGGTCAGCGGCTGGATCACCGATCTGCTCATCCAGCCCATCCTGATCTGGCGGAGCGACCAGGCCACGCGACTGCCACTTGGAACACTCACCACGCTGACGCTTGTGCTGGGGGCGCTTATCTACGGCAGCGCACAATCATCGCGTCGGTACTTCGTCCCCGGCCCGAAGATCAGCATCGTGCAGCACGATTTTCCACTTTACGTCGATCTCGAGCAGGCCGCGCGAACCTCGCAGGATTCAATCCTGCAGGGCTACCTCGAACTGACGCGTCAGGCGGCTGAGACACGATCGGACCTGATCCTGCTGCCGGAAGCGGCCATGTACGGGTCTATCAACACACAGTTCATCGAGGCCACGCCCGATGATCTCGCTGAGATGCAGCGCCGGCGATACCCGCCCACGTATCAGGATGGCTTTCTGCTCTGGCTTCAGGGACACAGCCGTCGAGTACGCGACAGCTTTCAGGCGATCGCCGATGCATCCGGCGTGCCGATCGTGCTTGGTTCGTCAGCCATGGAGTGGAAGCCGACGGCCATTCCACCGCGGGTCGATGCCTACAATTCGGCCTTTCTGTTGATGCCCGGCGAAAAGAAGCCCGTGGCGCGATACGACAAGATTCATCTCGTGCTGTTCGGCGAGTATGTGCCGTTTCGTTTCTCGCACCGCTGGCTGTATGAATGGCTCAACGGCATCACGCCCTGGGGGCGGATGGGCATTGAGTACTCGCTTTCGCCGGGATCGCAGTACACGGTGTTTGAGTTTCCCGCGGCCTCGCAGGAAGGGCGACGTTATCGCGCCGCAACGCCTATCTGCTACGAGGAAATTATCCCGTACATTACGCGCGATTTTGTGCGCGGTGACCAGGCCGACGCCGATCGCAAGAACATCGACCTGCTGCTGTCGATCAGCAACGACGGCTGGTTTCTGCACTCCGCCGAGCTGGAGCAGCATCTGGCCGGCGCGGTTTTCCGTGCCGTGGAGAACCGCATCGCCATTGCCCGCAGCGTGAACACCGGGGCCAGCGCGATCATTCATCCCAATGGGAAGATTCACGATCGCGTCTCCTTTCCGACGAATCGACTCCAAGCAGTGGACAATCTTGCCGGCTCGATGAATCGATTGCATGAGTTTCTCCTCCGACTCCACGAACTCGTCGAACTGCCGGAGAAGTACACTCCCCTTCGGCAGGAGGTGGGTCGCTTTGTGGCCATGGATATCCGCAAGGATCTGCAGGAGCTCGGCAACGAGTACCTGTTCATCGCTGAGCGACTGGAGCGGATGACCGTCTCACTTGGCGGGATCAACCCGGAGCAACGTGCTCGGGCCGTCGCCGATCTGAAGAGCCAGGTTGAGCATGATCTGGACACGATCGAGCGATGGAAGTCAAAGCCCCACACGGCGCCCGGTTTTCGAACATCGCAGATTCAGTGCGATCCACGAATCACGCTCTATACCCGATGGGGTGACTGGTTCGCCCAGGGCACCGTCGCCCTCCTGGGCATGATGCTTTTGGACTGGTTCCTGCGTAGAATCTGGCGCGCACGGACGCACCATCGTCACAGGGAGGTCGTGGCAGATGCATGATGCAAAGAGACTCGTCAAGGAATACGACGCCGGCCGGCAAGCGATACTCGCTCACTTTCGTACCGCAGTAAAGCGCTGCCTCGCATCCGCGCGAAGCAAACGCGCGTGTTTCCTCTTCCTCCTTCTGATGATCTCACCGATCGGTTGTGTCTCCCCGCAGCGAGAGACGATCTCGCAAGAACAGGCCGTGAGCTTTCGCGAGGATGCGATTGCCTTTCTCTGCAAAGCCGCCCTTTCAGACGAGCCATTGCTGCGGATGCAGGCCATCGAGGCCTTTCAGGATGTCGCGCCCCGCGAAGGGATCGCCTACCTCGGAGAAAACCTCCGCAACGGATACTCTGGCATTCGCTTCGCGGCCCTGATGGCCCTGGGGACCATCGGCGATGCGAACTTCATTGAGCAGATACGCACCAGCGCCGAGACCTCCGACGCCAACGTGCGCATCGCGGCGATTTACGCGCTCCATCGACTCGGCGATCGCCGGCGCACCGGGGAATTGGCAGAGATGCTTCTGAAAAGCCCGGATGCCCGCATCCGTGCGAATGCCGCGCTGGCAATCGGCCGACTGGCAGAACCGCAATCCGCAAAAGTCCTGCACATGGCCCTGCCGCGTGAGAAGAAAGATGTCGTCAAGATGCAGATTCTCGAGGCGCTGGCCATGCTGGGCGACACGAACGGGATCGAGCGCCTCAGCTTCTACGGCTACAGCGCGGTTCCGGATCAGGCGGCACTTTCTTTGATGTTTCTCGCCAATGCCCGTCCGGCGGAGGCCGAGGAACTTTTCCGATATCGCCTCGACGTGGCGGATCATCCCGAGATCAAGCTTCAGGCGGCGCGCGGGCTGGGTCGGCTCGGTTATGACAGCGGCATGGACACGGCCCTGGCATACCTTTTCTTCAATTCGCCCGACCGCAAACGTCAGAACGACCCACCGGAGCAACAGATCGTCCGCATCCGTGCCCTATCAGCGCTGGCGCTGGAAGCAATCGGCCGACCTGACGCACTTGGTCCGCTGCGCCGAGCGTTCGATCAACCGGGTCAGCCCGATCTGGTTCGCATTGCAATTGCCCGAGCGGCGATCTGGATCATCGACCATCGACCGGATTCGCCGCGGCTGAACCATGCCACGCGCCGGGCGTCGGCCGAGCCGGAAGAATTGCCATGAACACAATGACCCGCGAGATGAAATCAACGTAGACAGTTTGATGACTGATCCGGATATCGACGGCGGCGGGGGTGCGGCTATCCGCCATCGAGCCGGCCGAACCCATCGACCGAAAGATGCGCTGGATTACCTTTGCCATCGTGGTGTATCTGATCCTGGCGCTGCAGGGCGCGGTCGCGCCCTACCTGGCCCTGCACACTGTCTGGCCGGACTTTCTGGTGATCGTCGGCGTCTATTTTGCCCTGACAGCCCGGGCGCCGGATGCGATGCTCGCCTGCTGGATCATCGGACTGATGACGGACCTGGCAAGTCTCAGCTATGGCAACAGATCCAACATCGGCATCCACGCGCTGTGCTTCGGACTGCTCGCCGTCGGCATTGTTCGAATCCGTGACTTGACCTTCCGCGAGAGCATCTGGAGCCAACTTTTCTACACGTTCACCGTCAAGCTGCTGCTGGCGTCGGCCGTCGGGCTTTACATGCTGTATTCGATCGGCGCGCTGGATCGATTCGGCGAGGTCTTCAACCGGAGTTTCTACGAGGCGGTCTATACGGCAGCCCTGGCCCCGTACGGTCACTGGCTGTTGCGACAGTTTCGCGGTCCGCTCGGCATTACCGCTGTTGAACGATGGGGAGTAAGATAGACGTTCGTTGATCAACCGCGGCGTTGATATGAAATCATCCGTGGATCCGACGGTGACTTCTCGTCGGCTGCGCCTGCAAACCACCAACCCCCGATCACTGCTGTGTTCGAGCGTCGTCTCAAGATCATCCTGGCCATCCCGATCCTCTGCAGTGCAGCCATTGTCTGGCGTCTGTACGAGCTTCAGATTGTCCGGGGACCCGATTTCGTCGAGCGAATGGATACCGCCCTGCTTGCACCGAGGACGTTTCTGCCGCCGCTCCGCGGTCAAATCCGCGATCGCTACGGGCGAACGCTCGTCTCCGACGAACCGGCGCACGACGTGACGATCCACTACGGCGCTCTCAGTATGAACGAGGCGTTCCTGTCGCGCGTCGCGGCCGTCCTGCGGCGCCAGGACCCTGCGCTGGCCACGGCCGACGCCTACACCCTGCAGCATGAAGTGCACCAGCGTATCGCACGGATGTGGCTGACCCTTGAGCGTGTCAGCGGCGTCCCACTGATGGAGCTGCGCCGCCGTCGCGACGGAATCTGTCGCTCCGTCGAAAATCTACGACTTCACATCTGGGAGGCGCGAAAGCGACAGGGCTTCGATGAGCCGGTCGCAAAACTGCGCCTGCGCGAGGAGGACCAGTTTCATCCGATTCTCTACGACGTGCCGCCTGCTGTGCGCACCCGCATTGAGATTGAGCTGTCGAACCTGCCCCTTGTGCGAATCGAGCCGTCCGTCCGCCGAGTCTGGCAGCCCGAGGCCCAATCGCTCTGTCATGTTCTGGGCCGTCTCGGGCAGGTCTCAAGCGAGCAGATTGAAAACGACCCCTGGGGACAGGATCGACTCGCCGGCTACCGGCCGGGCGATCTGGTCGGCGTCTCCGGCGTGGAGCGCCTGGGAGAAGCGATGCTCCGAGGAAAGCGCGGCTACGAGGAGCGTTATCTGGACGGTCGGATTCGAAGCGCCGCACCGCCGATCGACGGGCTTGACGTACAACTGACGATCGATCTCGATTTGCAGCAGCGTGTCACGGATATTCTCGTCGACGCCGTTGCCGCTCAGCCGCCTTCCACCGGCGCAAGCTGTGTCCTGATCGACGTTGAATCCCGGGAAGTCGTCGCCATGGTCAGCGTGCCGACGTTCGACCCGGAACAGCTGCGGACGGATTACGCCCGCCTACGTGATGATACCCGCCATGTACCGCTGCGATTCCGGGCGGTCGGCGAGGAGTACCAGCCCGGATCGATCCTCAAACCGGTCTCGCTCCTGGCGGGACTGGCGGCTGATGTGACCAGTCCCGCACAGACGGTTTTCTGCGACGGCTCCTTCATTCCAGGGTCATCTAAATGGCACTGCTGGACGCACTGGCGCGGCATGGCCGGGCACGGCGACATCCGCGCAGAGGAGGCCATCCAGCACAGTTGTAATGTTTACTTCTACTGGCTGGGTCAGAAACTCGGTGCCGCTCGCCTGACGGGCTTTTATCGCTCGTTTCTCTTCGGGCCTGTCGGCACCGGAAGCGCGAAAGAAGCAACGGCGACAGATGCGGGGAAGATCCGCCGCGGAACCGGGCTGATTGAGGAGCGCAGCGGCATCATTCCGGATCGGGCCTGGATTCGACAACATGCCCGCCGCGACTTCCGCCCGGCGGACGGCCGCAATTACTCGATCGGCCAGGGCGAGATTCAGATCACGCCGCTGCAGGCCGCGGAGATCTTCGCGACGCTCGCGGCAGGCCATTACCGCGAATCGACCCTGATCGCCAACGATCACCGCGAGCGACCTGCGCTGACCATACCCGGCGTCGAGCCGGGCGACTGGACACTTGTCCGTCGCGGTCTTTTTCGCTGCGTCAACGAGGAAGGCGGCACGGCGTACAAGTATGTACACATGCACGAGGTCGATATCTGCGGCAAGACCGGCAGCGCTCAGTGCGTGCCTCGCGTGACCCGCCGCCGCTACACCTTCGAGCTGGCCGACGGTACGACGAAATCCATCGTCGCACCAACGATCGAAGCGGCACGCGAGGCGCTCGAGGTCCCTGCGATGATGAAGCCGGTACGCCGGGAGATCGTCGAGACCTGGCCGCCGCGTCATCCGGACAAGGGCGAAGTTCCCACGCATGCATGGTTTGCTGGATACGCCCCGTACGACAAGCCGTCGATCGCGATGGCCGTGGTCATCGAATACGGCGGCGGCGGTGGAGCGACGGCCGGCCCGGCAGCCCGTGCGATCTTTGAGGAACTGCTTCGCAGTCCGCGCGGTTATCTGACATCGAAGTCCATGCGATCACCGCGAATGACGAGTGCCCGACCATGACGCGCAGCCACACGCCTCTGCTACCGGCCATCGGATGGCCGATTCTGCTGTCCGCCCTGATGCTGACGGCCCTCGGTCTGCTGGGTGTATATGCAGCGGAGGTCGACGCGGAAGGACCGGCCGTACAGACGACCCGGCAGGCGATTTACCTGGTCGTCGGTGTCATTGGACTGTTGGCGATACAGGCCGCGGCCTATCGTCGACTCGGGCGATGGTCGTATTTCATGTTTGGCGTGACATTGGTCTTGCTGGTCCTGCTTGTCGTGGCGCGATACGTCCCGATGGCACCACTGATCACGGCACGACGGAGCACCTACCGCTGGATCGACCTGGGGCCGGTGAGTTTTCAGGTTTCTGAATATGCCAAGGTCGTGTTCATCCTCGCCCTCGCGTACTACCTGCGCTTCCGCACGAATTACCGAACACTTTCAGGCCTGCTGGTGCCCTTCGTGATGACGCTGGTTCCGCTCGGGCTGATTCTCAAAGAGCCGGACCTGGGTACGAGTCTGCTGCTGCTGCCTACGCTCTTCGTCATGCTTTTCGTCGCCGGCGCGAAGAAGCGGCATCTCGCTTCGATCGTGGCGCTCGGTCTGGTGGCCGCTCCGGCCTTTTATTTCTCGCCGCTGATGAATGAGTATCAGCGTGACCGCATTCGCGCTGTCTTCCGACAGGACGAGACCGACGAGAAGTGGCGTCTGAACGCCGGCTATCAGCTCAATCAATCCAAAATCGCCCTCGGCAGCGGCGGGCTGACCGGTCAGGGCTTCGCCTATGGCGCCTTCTTCAAGCATGATCTTCTGCCCGAGGAGCACAACGACTTCATCTTTGCCGTCATCGGCCATCAATGGGGCTTCGCCGGCTGCATGGGAGTGCTGGCGTGTTACCTGGTCATCATCGGCTGCGGACTGACGATCGCCAGCATGACCACCGACCCGCTCGGGCGGCTGCTCGCCGTCGGCGTCTGCGTGCTCATCGCCGCGCAGGCGATCATCAACATCGGCATGACGGTCGGTCTGATGCCGATCACCGGAATGACGCTGCCGTTCGTCAGCATGGGCGGCAGCGGTCTGGTGGCCAACTACCTCGCGATCGGCTTGCTCATCGACGTGGGCCGCCGACGTCCGATCGACATGGGCCCGAAGCCATTTGAGTTTGATGACGAAGATACCTGGTAAGGGAAAAGGACTGCTGTCAATGATGCAGTGAGAAAACACCCAAATTTTTGACAATCGGATGCGCGAAACGATATGCTTGAAAGAGTCAGCGAGTACAATGAGGCAGAGCGACTAAGTCATGAGCATTCAACTCGACATCGATCAAGAACGCATCGTGGCCTTCTGTCGCAAGTGGAGGATCATCGAATTTTCCCTGTTTGGATCGGCCCTGCGCGATGATTTTGGACCGGACAGCGACGTGGACGTTCTCGTAAGCTTCGAGCCGGACGCGCCGTGGAGTTTGTGGGACCTGATCGACATGAAATACGAGTTGCAGGATATCTTCGGCCGTGAGGTCGACCTCGTGGAGAAGAAGGCCCTTCGCAATCCGATCCGTCGGCGTGCCATTCTTTCAACCCATCGGGTGATTCATGCCGCCGCCCAAGGATGACCAAGCCTACCTCGCGGATATGTGCACTTATGCGCGCGACGTAGTGCGGGCCGTGCAGGATGTAGACTTCTCTGCTTACCTACGTGACGACAATCTTCGCCTTTCCATCGAACGCCGAATCGAAATAATCGGTGAGGCGGCGCGGAATGTTTCCGACGAGTTTCGCGCGGCCCATCCCGAGATACCTTGGCGCTCGGTCATCGGACAACGGCATGTACTGGCCAACGCCTACGGTGAAATCGACCACGAACGCATCTGGCGGCTTGCGATCGAAGGATACCCGAACTGATCCGGCTTCTCGAACCATTGATGCCGCCTGAACTCGAGCCGTAAGGGTCGTGAAGTGCACCTCAAACATTTCACGTTCGCCAGTTGATCTCGTCGAGCGGAGGCGAGCATGTCCAGGAAGAAAAGCCAGCACCTCTCCCACATCGATGCCCGCGGGAAGGCACAAATGGTGGACGTCTCCGCCAAAAAGGTCACGCGGCGTCGCGCCGTCGCAACCGCCGAAGTGCGGATGAGGGCCACGACACTGGCACGCATCGCCTCCGGCAAGTTGCCCAAGGGCGACGTTTTTTCCGTTGCCCGGCTGGCCGGAATTGCCGCCGCCAAGCAGACCGGCCTGCTCATTCCGCTTTGTCACCAGCTCCCGCTGGATCATGTGGACGTGCAGATCGAAGCGTGCCCGCCGGATCGCGTCCGCATCCGTGCCGAGGCCGTCGTTCGTGCCCGAACGGGTGTCGAGATGGAGGCCCTGACGGCCGCGGCGGTCGCGGCACTGACCATCTACGACATGTGCAAGGCAGTGGACCGCGGGATGGTGATCGGTCCGGTCTGCCTCGAAGAAAAGTCCGGCGGCCGATCGGGTCGATGGCAACGGACGCTCGTGTCCTCACCCCCTCGCAAGCGAAAAACGTAAGTCACCGGCACCACTTCCTTCCGCTTTTCAAATCCGTTGAAAGTCCGAACGGATATTGTGTCGCGTGCGGCGCGGCCCTTAGAATCCGGCAGCTCAGCGGGTTTCTCCATGCAGACACGAACGAATACGCTCTCCGACCTGACCAGCCCGATCGCTTCTGCGCTCGACCGCGTCATCGAAGTTTTCGATGCTGAGCTGCGCACCGATCTTGGCTTCGTAAACCACCTGGTCGAGCAGGTGCGGCGCTACCGCGGCAAGCTGCTGCGTCCGCGACTGTTGCTCTTGGCGGCCCGCGCAACGGGTGATCTTCGCCAGGAGCACCTCGTGCTGGCCGCCGTCGTGGAGATGGTTCACATGGCGACGCTCGTCCATGACGACGTGCTCGACGAGGCCGATGTCCGCCGGAAGGGCGCCACGGTCAATCGCATGGTGGGCAACGAGGCGGCCGTCCTGCTCGGCGACTACCTGATCTCCCATGCCTATCACCTGTGCAGCAGTCTCGGCTCGACGCACACCTCACGGCGCATCGCCGCCGTGACGAACACCGTCTGCGAAGGCGAACTCATGCAGATCGCCCATCGCGGTAACTGCGAACTGACCGAAAGCGATTATCTGGAGATCATCCGCCGGAAGACAGCCGTCCTGACCGGGCTGTGTTGCGAACTCGGGGCCTGGGCATCGGGGGCAGCGACGGAGACAGTCGAGCACCTCGCCGCTTTCGGTACCGACCTGGGCATGGCCTTCCAGATCGTCGACGATCTGCTCGATCTGACTGCCACGGAGAACGAACTCGGCAAGACCGTGGGGCGCGATGCGGAACTGGGCAAGTGGACCCTGCCGGCCATTCACTATCGTGATCATGCCGACGGTGAGGATCGCGCGAAGATCGTCGCTGCCATGAGCAAACCCGGTGACAAGACCGGGCGATTGCGTGCCATTCTCCTGAACGAGAGCGGAATGGTAAAGGATGGAGAGCGAGCGTCTGCCGCCGGTTCGATCGACTACGCCATGGACACGGCGCGGTCGTATGTGCAATCCGCCCTGGCGCACCTGGCCGATCTGCCGTCGAGCGATGCCAAGGATAGTCTCACCGCTGCGGCGGAATACATCGTCACGCGGCGAATCTGAACTGCGGGCATCACTCCTGCCGACTGCTTATTAACCCTGATGACATCTGTGGGACCGCTCTCCCGTTCGGTCTGAAGAACTGTCCTACATCAGTTCTTTGAGAGGTACTTACATCATCCCGACGATCAGTCGTGTGCACAGTCGTTGCCCGCCGCCGCGGGAAAGGCCAGGGCCAGCGCATCAAGCCGGTGCCATTGTTCGGCAATTCGCTCACGAATGTGCTTCAGATTGACCTGGCTGCCGGTATAGCGCCGTTGCCTGGCTGCGTATTCCTCCAGCGGCGTGCCGTCGGGACGTACGTTGATGCGGTATCGCACGCCGTCATAGACCTCGTACAGCGGGAACAGGCCGCAGCCGACGGCGTGGCGCACCAGGTCGACACTCTCCTCGGCTTCGGATTTCCAGCCCGTCGGACAGGGCGAAAGCATCAGCAGGAAGCGAAAGCCGTGCATTCTCCTCGCGGTGCGCACCTTGCGCAGGAAGTCATCGCGATGTGCGACCGACAGCGTCGCCGCGTAAGGAATTGCATGGGCCGCCATGATGCCCATGATGTCCTTTTTGCGCTCCCCCTTACCGAACGGTGACGTTGTTGTGGTGATGCCCTCAGGCGTGGCGCTGCTGCGCTGACCGCCGGTGTTGCCGTAGATCTCGTTGTCATAGCAGATATAGATGAGGTCTTCGTTTCGCTCGGCCGCCGCGGACAGAGTCGCCAGGCCGATGTCGTAGGTGCCACCGTCGCCGGCCCAGCAGATCACCGGCGTGTCCTGGCCATTGAGCCGCTCAATGGTGACGAGACCGCTGGCGACCGCAGCGCTGCTGGCAAAGGTCGTTGCCGCGACCGGCGCACCGTAGGCCGAATTCGGGAAGGCGCCGGCGGTTACGATGCCGCAGCACGCCGGAATCGCCAGCATCGGCCGCTCCACCCCGAGTGCCTGGTTGAGAAGTTGCAGTCCCAGCGACATGCCGCAGCCGGCGCAATTGGTGTTGCCGCAGCGCAGGAGGTGCTCACCACCGATATGCCACGCCTCGGCCGGGTCTTTCTCCCGATCGGCGCACTGTTCGAGCCTGATCGGTGTCACAGTGCCACCTCCTCCCAGACGGGCTCGGCCTCCGCACTCCGTGATGAGAGATCATCGGCGATGCCGCTCAGGCAGTCCTCCGTGACATCGCCACCACCGAGACCTACCACGTAATCCTGAAGGAGCAGATCGCTCCGGCCGCGTAAGCTGGCAGCGACCTCCTGCCAGAAGATGCCGCCCGAGCCGGGCGAATGGTTGCGATCCAGTACGCCGACACGCTGCGCAGTTGCCGTGGCGTCTCGCATCTCCTGCCTCGGGAAGGGTCGAAACAGCTTCACGCGGATCATGCCGAGGCGTTCGCCGCGCTCCCGACGATGTTTCACGAGGTTTCGGAGCGTTCGAGCCATCGTATTGCAGGCGACCATGATCGTGCTCGCGTCCGTCGTCTCGCAGGTCTCCAGTGCACCGACGGGCCGCCGACCAAATAACTTCTCGAACTCGTCGATCGCTTCGGTCAGCACCTCCGGCACGCGCAGCATCGCCTCCTGAATCTCGTGCCGCATGTGCGCCGTTTCGCGCGGCCAGGTCAGCCCTCCGAAGGTCATGGGGCGTCCGGTGTGGAGTCGATGGGGGACGTGACACGGCGGGAGGTAGGCGTCGACCTGCTCCTGGGTAGGCAGATCGACCACCATCTGTGTATGCGAGATGACAAACCCATCGAGCGCCACCAGCGCCGGCAGGAGGATGCGGCGGTCTTCCGCCACGCGGAATGCCAGCAGGATCGTATCCACGAGGTCCTGATGCGAGTCGGTGTAGAACTGCATCCACGCCGCATCGCGGAGCGCCAGACTGTCACCCTGGTCCACCCAGATGTTCCACGGAGGACCGAGGGTGCGATTGACCGCGAGGAGCACGATCGGCAGTCGATAGTAACCCGCGGCGAAGACGTTCTCCGTCATGTAGGAAAGACCGTTGGCGCTCGACGCGGTGAATGATCGTGCTCCGGCCAGGGACGCGCCAATACAAACGCCCATGGCACTGTGTTCCGACTCAACCGGTACGACTCGTCCCTTGCTGAAGGAGTGTGCACTGAGGTACTCGATGATCTCTGTCTGCGGGGTGATGGGGTAAGCCCCGGCGCAGCAGCCGCGCGCCGTGCGGTTCGCCTCGCCGGCCATGGCCAACGTGCGACCGGCTGCTTGATTTCCTGTCACCAGAACACGAGGCATGTCGCTTCCGCCTTTTTTCGCCGTCAGAGTTCCGCCATGTAGATAACGCCGCGCGGACACTCGCTCGCACAGACGCCGCAGCCCTTGCAGTAGTCGTAGTCGAAGTTGTATCCGTCTCCGTTGCGCCGCAGGATGCCCTCCGGGCAGTACGTCACGCATCGGTCACACTGGTTGCACACGCCGCAGCTCATGCAGCGCCCCGCCTCCTGCACGGCTGGTTGCACGCCGGAAGTAGAATCCAGTCCGAGCCGGACTTCCTCGAACGTTCGTCGTCTGCGAGTTGCCGGCAGGTGCGGCGTACGTCGCGCCGGAGCGTGCGTGAAGATGTGCATGTGCATCCGCTCATAGCCCGCGACGGGGCGCTCGCCGCGCGGGAACAGGTCCTCACCGGTCAGCGTGCGATGGATATGCCACGCCGCACGACGACCGCTTCCGATGGCGGCTGCGACCGTGCCGTCGTTCGTGGCGAAGTCTCCGCCGAGAAACACCGGCGCGCCCGAGAGACCCAGCAGCCGCTCGCTATCTCGAATCTCGGCGCCTTCCGGAAGGATGGACAGGTCCGCCGACTGACCGAGCGCGAGGATGACCCGATCGCAGACCACGTCGAAGTCGCTGTCTTCGGTCTCGACGGGCACGGGGGTGCGGCGCCCCGATTCATCCGGCGGACCGAGCATCATGCGCCGACAGGTAAGCAGCACTTCGTCACCCACGTGTCGTAGATGCAGCGGGGCAACAAGCTCTTCCAGTTGGATGCCCTCTTCGATTGCCTCCTCGATTTCCTCACGAATGGCGGGCATTTCGGCGCGCGACCTGCGGTACAGGACTCGAACGCTTCGCGCGCCGACCCGCAGGGCGGAGCGCGCGGCGTCCATCGCCGTATTGCCGCCTCCGATCACCACCACGCGCAGCCCGCGGAGCGAGACTTCACCTTGCCGCACGCGATCGAGGAAATCGATACCCTCCTCAACCACGCCGGGCCGCAGACTGCCCAGCTCCAGGGAGCGAATCTGCTGAAGACCCGTGGCAACGAAGACGGCTTCAAACTCTCGTGTAAGCGCGAGCAGACGCGTCCGGTCGATGAAGCATCGCGTCTGCACCTTGACGCCATGCTGAACGATGTAATCAATCTCGGAATCGAGAACCTCCGGCGGCAGCCGATACGCAGGAATGCCGGTCCGCAGCAGGCCACCGAGTTCGTCACCGCCTTCGAAAATCGTCGCTTCGTAGCCGAGCAGGGCCAGGTGATACGCGGCGCCGAGACCAGCGGGACCGGAACCGATGACGGCGACTCGTTCATCTCGCCAGGGCGGCGTTGGCGATGGCCGGCGCCCGTGGTCGGCGGCATAGCGCTCCAGATCGCGAATCTGTATGGGCTCGTCGAACAGACTGCGATTGCAAGCTTCCATGCATGGAGCAGGGCACACACGGCCACAGACGCCGGGGAGTGGAGTGGTTTCGAGCAGGATTGCCAGGGCCTCATCCGAGCGTCCCGCCGCGACGGCCTGAACGAATCCCTGTATGTCGTTGCCGGCAGGGCATGCGCCGGAACAGGGCGAAAGCAGATTGCGCCGATGGGGTCGCCTCGTGGCCCAGGAACCGGTGCGTATCGGCGAAGGCCGACCGAGGTCTTCGTCGAGAAGGTCGGGCGGCGTCGCAGGTGCCGGCTTCGTTTGAATTACTGCACGCTCACCCGGAAGCTCCGCGCCGCGCACCCTCTCATATGCCTCGCGGGCGGCCTTCAGATTGCCGCCGCTGAACTTGAGATCCGCCAGCGCCGCCTCCACGGCCTCCCACGGCTCGTTGAGAACCTTGAGCACCGCGCCAAACATCGTGGTGTTGACGATCGGCACGGTTCGTGTGCCGAGCGAATGAGCGAGCGCGATGGACGTGGCATCGACGGCGGCCACGCGTCGGCCGGGAAACATCGAAGCCAGCGCCTCCGGCGGCGACGACGCATTCAGAATCAGCCAGCCGTCGGGCTTGAGATTCGACGCCACGCTCGGAGCGATGAGCGTGCGGTCCAGCACGATCACATGATCCGGCTCACGGACCTGATTGTGATTGGTGATTTCCTCGTCATCGATTCGGATGAAGGCCTGAAGCGGCGCCCCGGAGCGCTCGGCGGCATAGACACCGAACGCCTGCGCAAAACGGCCCCGGAGGAAGGCCGCCGTGGCGATCAACTTGGCCAAGGTCACGCCACCCTGTCCGCCCCGGCCATGGATGGTCATCTCGATCATGCGGCACCCGCCGGCGCGGCCGGTTTGCATGCACGGCACGTTTCCCCGCCCGCGCCGCGAAGGAGGACAATCCCTGCTGCCGGATAGCAGCACGCGGCGCGGGTACCAACCAGCGCCCACCTTCTAGCAAGAGTCGTGCCGTCGAGGCCGATCGGGTGCGGATGATGGACGCTCGCGATTGCGGATAATCGAAGGTATCGCGGATTCGGGCTGCCGTTGATGCGGAGTTTTCCCCGTTCGGGATGATGGGTCCGGAGTTACAATCGCATCGAATCGTCCTGCGACGAAATGCACCATTGCGGTCCGGAGTCCTTGTCCATGAATCTTCCTTCGTCCGGCGGCGGCTGGCCGGCCATCCGATACGTGCTCTCGCTCGCCGACAAGGTGGGCTGGCGACGGCTCTGGAGGGCCATGCACACGAAAAATGCCTGCAAGACCTGCGCGCTGGGCATGGGCGGTCAGCACGGCGCGATGAGTAACGAATCCGGCCACTGGCCCGAAGTCTGTAAGAAATCCTTTCAGGCCATGGCGGCCGACATGCAGGACGGGCTTCGGGCCGAGTTCTTCCGGCGCTACGGGATCGCCGAATTGCGAACGATGTCGCCCAGAGAGCTGGAGTCCGCCGGGCGGATCGTGCAGCCACTCCATGCCGCACCGGGCGATACACATTTTCGCGTCATCGACTGGGACCAGGCCCTCGCGCGAATCGTCCAGCAGCTGCGAGCCACGAATCCGAACGAGGCCTTTTTCTACTTCAGCGGCCGGTCATCGAACGAATCGGCCTTCCTGCTCCAGCTTTTCGCCCGGCTTTACGGCACCAACCAGGTGAACAACTGCTCCTATTACTGTCATCAGGCGAGCGGCGTAGGGCTGACGGACACCATTGGCACCGGCACCGCAACGATCACGTTGGAGGATGTAGAGCACGCCGACCTTTTCTTCCTCCTCGGCGGCAATCCGGCATCGAATCATCCGCGGCTGATGCGGACCCTCATGCAGCTCCGCCGCCGCGGCGGGCAGGTCATCGTCATCAACCCGATGCGCGAGACGGGCCTCGTGAATTTTCGCGTGCCTTCGGATCTGCGCAGTCTCCTCTTCGGCAGCGAGATCGCAGGGCTGTACGTCCAGCCGAACATCGGCGGTGACATCGCTTTGCTGACAGGTATTTCCAAGGCCGTCGTCGAACGCGGCGGCGCCGATGAGGGGTTTATTGCTTCAGCCACCGACGGTTGGCCTGCCTTTCGTGAACACCTGCAGATGACCAACTGGGATGACATCGTGCGAGCTTCCGGCGTCGATCTTTCCACGATCCGCCGTGCCGCCGACCTGTATCTCGCGTCGAAGAATGCCGTCTTCGGTTGGACAATGGGCATTACGCATCACGTTCACGGTGTCGAGAACGTCCACGCGATCGTGAACCTCGCCCTGCTGCGAGGAATGATCGGCCGACCGCATGCCGGCCTGCTGCCGATTCGCGGACACTCAAACGTGCAAGGCATCGGCTCCGTCGGTGTCACGCCGAAACTCAAGGATGCCATCTTCGATCGATTGCAGTCGCATTTCGGCGTCAAGCTGCCCACGATGCCCGGCCACGATACCATCGGCTGCCTTGAGGCGGCCGCGCGCGGCGAGTTTCGCATCGGCGTGTGTGTCGGCGGCAACCTCTTCGGCGCGACACCGGACGCCGCCTTCGCCTCGCAGGCGCTCGGCGGGATCGACACGGTCGTCTATCTCAGCACGACGCTTAACACCGGCCACGCCTGGGGTACGGGCCGAGAGACGCTCATCCTTCCGGTCCTCGCCCGTGACGAGGAGCCACAATCCACGACGCAGGAGTCCATGTTCAATTTTCTACGCTTCAGCGACGGGGGCGTTCCGCGGCATCCGGGTCCGCGAAGCGAGGTGGCGATCATTGCGGAGATCGCCCGTGGCGTGCTGGGTGATGCCGGCCCGGTCGACTGGCGATCGATGCAGCAGCACCACACGATCCGTCAGGCCATCGCCAAGATTATTCCCGGCTTTGAAAAACTCGCGGAGATCGATGCGACGAAGCAGGAGTTTCATATTTCCGGTCGCATTCTGCATGCTCCGAAGTTTCCGACGCCAACAGGCCGGGCGCAATTCCGCGTGGCGCCTCTCCCGGAGCTGCCGCAGGCCGATGGCAAACTTCGTCTGATGACGCTACGCAGCGAGGGACAGTTCAACACCGTCGTGTACGATGAGGAGGACATCTACCGCGGCCAGGAGCGGCGAAACGTGATCCTGATGAACCAAGAGGACATTGAACGGCTCGGTCTGCGCGTGGACCAGACGGTGATCGTTCGGAGCGAGACCGGTGAGATGTGCGGCATTCTCGTCCGTGCGTTCGAAATCCGCGCCGGCAATGCAGCGATGTACTTCCCCGAGGCAAACCTGCTTGTGCCACGCGCGGTGGACCCGCGTTCAAGAACTCCGGCGTACAAATCAATCGACATCGAGATCGTGCCGCAGCTTACAACGGCGGTACCTCTGACGATCGAGCGGAAGAACTCACCACCCCGGCGAGAACTGCGAGCGTGCTGAAGATGCACGCGAAGCCCGAGGCGGTATGGCCGGGTGGATTGCTAAGGCGATTATTCAATTCGAGTTAGAATCAGCAGCCGACGACAGTTCTCGGACGCTAACGCTTTACTTTTCAACCCAGTTCAGATAAGATAGAACACCTGCAAGGGGAATCTGGCAGCCGTACTTGTAAGCGGAGGGGAATAGATGTCGTTATTGTCTGTTCGTAACATTTGCGCAGCATCTCTCGCTATCGTTCTGATCAGCACGACCGCGGTCCATGCGCGACCGGGATATGGCAACTCGTGCATCCAGTGTCATGGCAGCGGCGGCTTCGGCAACTCCGTCATCGGTACGATGCTGAGTATCGAAGGAACCAGTTTCGCTGAGATACCTAACGACGCTTTCGGTGATCCCGATCGGGGCGAAGGACCTCTGCCGACATACACCACCACGCCGGGCAGCACCTTTGAACTCGTGATCCAACTGGCTGATCCATCTGGGTCAGGATTCACGCCGAGTCGTTTCGCCGTCGGCATCAAGAATATCCATCGCACCGACCCGGATTTTCAGGCCGGCGACCCCGATCCGTTTTCCTGGCGGGACAATCAGCTCCTGCTCGTCGGAGCACCGGATTTCGGTGATGTCTGGCCGGATGATCCCGCACCGCTGCCGACGAACGCGAGCGAATGGACGCTCTATACCCACTGGACAGACGTGCAATACTACGCATCCACCGGCGACGGCGGACACGAGTGGAACGGACCGGTGACGTTGACTCTGAGTGTCACCGTCCCGGGCGGCGTGTTGCCGGGCTGGTATGACATCGAGGTAACCACCGCGGGGTGGGACTACGAACACATTTCCGGCCCCTTCGCTTTCGTGGATCAGACCAACTTCTATCTGAATGTCATTCCCGAACCGGGGACGTGGCTTCTCGCTGCCAGCGGAGTGGTTCTGCTTCTCAATCGACGCCGCCGCTGATCATCACCGACATCGGCATCAACGCGATTGTCCCGCGAAAGCGGGATGGGTGCGCTCAGACTTCAGCATTACGGAAGCTTCGTATCCCAACCTTCATCGCGACCAGTCCGGCACCGAGGCCGATCGCGACAATACCCGCCAGCACAAGTACCGATAGCGGATCGAACCGGGCCAGATCGCCCTGGCCGACCAGCCGGTAGCAGATGGTCCCCATCAGGGCAACGTTGACCGTCACGAGGATCACCGAGGCGATCAGATTCACCGTGCCACCGAGTCCGGATGCCACTCTTCCGGCACTGGATTCATGGAAACTCGGGAGCCGCGCGCCCAATCCGACGGCCAGCCCGCACAGGCCCGCGCAGGTCGCCAGCGTTGCCGCCGCCTGGACGATCGCCATCGCCGGCGGAAGATCCAGCGCCCGAATCGAAAGAATCGTCACGATGACCGCCGCGAGTCCGCATACGGTCACGGCATAGATGAACTTGGACCACAGAACCCGGCCGCGCGGCATCGGCCACAGTCCGACCAGCCACATCTGCCGGCCTTCCAGACTGATCATGGGAAAAACGAACCGGCTGGTAAAGGTGGAAAGAATGAGCGTGACCGCGCCGTTGTTGAGGAAGCAGATCAGCGCCTGCCAATGCAGACTGAAGCCCTCGGGCCGGCTGCGCGGCAAGTAGAGCAGGTACAGCCCGAGCAGACCGAAGAGGATGACGAGTTGCGACCACTGGGCCGGATCCCGAAGAAAGTGCCGCATGTCCTTCAAGACAAGCATTCGCATCTGGAGCGGCAGGTAGAAGAAGAACAGGTTCGTGATCTTGCGCGAGGCCCGGCCTTCGATGGATCGCGAGCGCCCACCTGCCGTCTGGGCGCTTGCAAATGCCGGAAGTAGATATCTCCCTACACAGGTCACCGCCGCCCAACTTAAGAAAAGCCCGGTCGCCGCGGTGACGCCGAGATAGAAGAAAGAATCCGCCGGACGGTTCTCCATGGCATGGCGGATCGTGTTCGTCACCCAGGTTGACGGCAGGAGCGCCGCCTTGAGGTACTGCATCTCTCCAAGAAACTCCTGCAGCCAGGTCGCCGAATCCCGCGATGAGATTCCCCAGAGTCGTCCCCACCACAGAACAAGCAGCCCGATGACCACGACGCCCGCTGCGAAGAGCGTGCGGCGCGCCAATCGGGGCAACCAGATGGCCACGACGAGCGCCGTGATCAGCCCGATCGCGCCGGGGATCGGCACGAATGCCAGAAACGACAACACGAACAGGGCGTAGAAATGCCACGGCAGGCCGAGCACGTTCCCGATCGCCAGCATGAGCGGCAGACCGAACAGCACGAGCGACCAACTCGCGAAGAAGAGCGACTCGAGATACATGATGATGACGACATGGCGCGGACGTGCCGGGGTCGTCAGCAGAAAGGACGGCTCCTGTCGGGCGAAGAGCGCGCTGTAGACCAGCACGGCCGCGGAAAACGCCAGCAGCACGGTCATGGCCAGGACGAACACGTGAAACACAAGCGGTATCGCCACGACGGCCTGCTGCTCAAACCGTCGCATGAACGTGAAGACGTAATCGAAGACGGCGTACAGCGAGACCCAGATGACCGCGAGGAAGAGCAGAACCAGCATCAGTCGCAGCGGCGACTGATCGGCCAGTTGCCGCACGCGATTATGCAGAAGGCGAAGCTTGAGGCGCACGAGCAGTCCCAGTGAGCCCGGACGACTCCGGTCCGTCGCTTCGAACGTCATCGCGGTAATGCTTGCCGGCAGGTGGGTCATGAAATCACTCACGCCGTCAAGCCCATGCGCTGGGCTTCGGCGTCCGGATCCGGCTGCGTGAGTTCGAGGAAGATATCCTCCAACCGATGCTCACGCCGAGCGCGGGCTTTCAACTCTTCCAGGGTGCCGCAGGCGATGATCCGCCCGTGATGGATGATGGCAATGCGGTGGGCGATCGTCTCCGCGATGTCGAGTGTATGGGTGGACATGAAAACCGTCAGCCCGGCCTCGGCTCGCTCGCGGAAGAGTTCCTTCACGATCCGGACGGTCCGCGGATCGAGCCCGACCATCGGCTCGTCGACGATCAGCACCTTCGGCTCATGCAGCAACGCGGCCGCAAGAACGACGCGCTGCTTCATGCCGTGCGAGTAACTCTCGGCGAGCTGATCCGCGAACGGCGTAACCTGCAGGCGGTTCATGTAGTGCCGCGCCCGGGCTTCGATCGTCGGTGCGTCCAACCCGTACATTCGCCCGACGAAATCGAGGAACTCCCGTGCTGAGAGTTTCTCGTAGAGGTAGGGCTGGTCCGGCACATAGGCGAGCTGAACCTTGACATCCTGATCGTCCATCGCCATCGGCCGGCCGCAGACCTCGATCGTCCCTTCATCCGGTGCGAGCAGTCCGGTGATCATCTTGATCGTCGTCGTCTTGCCGGCCCCGTTGGGCCCGAGGAAGGCGAAGACCTCTCCCGCGCGCACTTCGAAACTCACGTCGTCCACGGCGCGCAATCTGCCGTAGCACTTGGTCACGCGGTCAAGCCGGATGGAAATCGCCTCAGTCATGCGCCTGCTCGTCTTTCTTCGTCGCATGAGGGCCGTTCGCACGGCCTGAAAACGGAGAATCCCCGCCGCGGATGCGAATGATCGTCGTGCGCATCCGCTCTTTATCGAACGGTTCATCCTCAATGCGCCAGCGTCCCAGAAGCGGAATACGCACCTCCTGCACCAGCACGCGCCCCTGATCGTCCGCCCATGCCGTCGCACCGTCGGTCTCGATGCGATAACACTCCACCTCGCGGCCGCCGATCCTGATCGTCTCCTGTCCGGTGACAGTCACCAGTTGGGTTCGAAACTCCACCTTGCCGCCGGTCATCATGGCAAACGGATCGAGCAGCCGAAGCCGCCAGCGCTGACCGACGTGCAGATTTTCCAGATGCGTAAAGGGGCGAAGCAGTTCACTCAACCCCTCGCTCAAGCGCCAGTCCAGCGGCAGTATGGTGGTCACTTCACCGATACGCGCCGTACAGGCGAAATCATGCCCCAGCCGCTCACCGCTGACCTCGATCGGCATGCCGGCGCCGTGGAGCTTGAACTCGAACTCCATCAGACCACCGTTGTGCTCGTACGTCAGATTTGTGTCGACGAGCAGCCGGCCGGCGGCAGGGAGATAGCTGCCCAGCCCTGCGAGATCGATCTCCGTCACGCTCTGGACTGTAACCAGCTGCGGGCCGGGCGTGTGCGTGACCCAGGTGGTACCGATTCGTTTCCCGGCCTCGTTGGAGATTCCGCACTGGTATCCACCCGCGCGGCTCCATTGGTTGGGCGCGTCCTGCGCTGTCCAGTACGGCAATACATCGCGCCGAACCAGCGCGGCCATGGCTATCAGCCAGATCACAGTGATCGTAATGCCGAAGAATCGATTCATGCTTCAAGGGGCGTTCCTGTGGCGGCCTGTGACCGGCATCCAGGCGGGATGAGGGTCTTTATCCAGCGGCACCGATTTTATGGAGCCGTCACACACAGGGTCAATTCGACCCGTAATCTCCACACGCAATCATCACTTATCATCGACACGTCTGAATCGCTACGCGAACGATTGGACCAATGCCCGACGGATCGGATACCCTTCGCCACTGGTGGGCGTGATATCGACCCTCCGCAGGAGAGCACCAGCCCGCGAGGATGATCTTGCCGCTTACAAGCCGTCCATCCAGCCAAGCAGCCACCATCGCGTCCGGCGACGGGCGACCATCGGCGCTGCGGCGGCCGTTTGTCTGTGCGTCGGCCGGTATCGGCCTCGTGCTTCTGCTGATTCTTTATACCCTGATGCGAACGCCCGGTTGGTATGCTCCGCCGGTCATTGCCCCGGAAGAGCGTCAGGCCGTCCGAAACAATCTCATCGACGCCGAGCAGGCCTTCACCGAGAGTGTGCTCAATCTCGACGTGCCGTTCATCTACCACCTCTATCAGCATGATGTGAATCGCTGGATCGCCATGCGCCGGGAAATCTATCCGCTGATTGATGAACTCGCCCCGCCGGTCCTGCAGGAACCCTTTGTCGTCTTCGAGAAGGACCGAATCACGCTCGCAGGTCGCTACCAGACCGCAGGCGTCAGCATGGTCCTCTCCTGCGACATCGAAGCCCGCTACGATCACGATGCAATCGTGCTGAAAGCCCGATCCGTCCGCTGCGGTTCGATCCGCATGCCGATCGGCTTCGGCCGCCTCGGACTCTCGCACGCGATCGAACGCCCGGCCGGCAAGACCTGGCCCGGCAGCCCGCGAATCTCGGGAGACTTTGTCAACGGTCTGCGGATCGACGCACAGGCATGGTGGAAGAACGGCGGTGTCGACTATCGCGTGGTCAGCTTCGAAGTGAAACCCGGACAGATCGACTTCGGAATCCAGCCCCTGGGGCGTCATGCCTCACGGCAGCGCAGCGACCAGCCCGATTTCTGATCTTCGTCGCGGACAAGCTCAAAGCGACCTCGCAACAACCGGCCGCAAAACTGAATGCACCATCGCTCCACCGAATCGCTCAGCTCGGCCGGCTCGCGGTCGTAGGCGACCGGTCGATCGACCCGGCAGGTACCCTCGTCGTGGCGCGTCACGTGGCCACGATCGCCCGAGACGGGGCCTTCGTAGGTGAGATATGCGCGTCGATGGTCTCCGATACGCCGGCCATTTAACACCGGTGGCCAATGAAGTGACGACGCGGCGGTAGCGCCGGCAGAAACCGATTCGGGCGCAGTTGGAAATTTCCACGTCGCCAACCGCTCGCCGGACTCGATCATCAGATCGAAATGCAGACCCTCCCGATCTTCGTGGCGTAGGACCACGAAGCGCCGTTCGGATCGATCATCGTTGACTTCACCCATCATTCGCTCATGTTCTGCTGCGGACGATCAGTCGTTCGATGTCGCCCAACTGAGTCGGCCGCATGGCCATGATCGCCCTCTTGCCTGCCATGCCCGCCCAGCGGTAGCATCCCTGCCAGTAAGGGGTATGTGAATTGATAGCGCCAGAACCCGGATTTCGCCGATCCATGATTACCATGCCAAGACGCTCGACCGCACGCATGTTCATCCTGCTGCTGGCCCTGATTGTATCGGGTTGCGGCAAGCCGCGCGCTGAGTTTGACGAGATCATGGCCACCGGTCTCCATGACTACGAACAAGGCCGCTACCACGAAGCGCTGAGTATGTTCAAGCATGCAGCCGAGGTGGACCGCGAGCGTCCCGAGCCGTCGTACTACTTCGGCCTGTGCTACATGGGCATGGCTGATCAGCATTTCAGAAATGACAATCTCCCTGCGGCCCTGCGCTGCTGCGATCAGTCCGTCGCCGCATTTGATGCCGCCATCGGCGCCTTTCCCGGCTTCAGCAAGGCCGTCCAGGGAAAGGCGGACGCGCTCCGCCTGAAGGGCAAGCACCGTGCCGCGCTCGATATCGCCAACTGGGCGGCCACCCAATCCGGACCGCAGGCCAAGATGCTCATCCTCAAGGGTCGCCAGCTCGCGCAGGCCGGTGACATTGATCGCGCCGAACTCTCCTTCAAGCAGGCCACCAGCGTCGAGCCGGAGAATGCCGCCGCCCACGCAGAACTGGGACTCTTCTATCTCCGCTGCGGCAACGATCCGGCAGCCATACGTGCCTTGCAGAAGGCCTACGATCTGGACCCGGGGGCGCCCGGTGTCGTCGCAGCCCTCGCCCGCCTCGGTGCCATGCCGGAAGAATCGCCCGCACGCTGACTACGAATCCTCGCCATTCTCGCTCGAACAGCCCGCTTATCGGTGCCGGTACGCCTCGGAAGTCGATATGGCCAGTTCGATTTTCTTCCAGCAGCCGATCGCCGTGCGTTACAATGACCCTGCACGGTTCGATGAAACCATCGAAACGTCGTCGGACGGGGAATGGACGATCATGAAGCGGCAGCGCGCAACCCTCGGCAACTGGCTGGTACTTTGCGTGGCCGCAGCCATGTTCAGTGCAGCAGCATCCTTCGCCTGGTCGGACGAAATCCCCCTGCAGCAAATCATCGTTCAATATCGCATCGGCACCGACCTGAGCGGACGCAGCGCCGCTCGCGGTCCGGATCGCATGAATGCCCTTCGTGTGGCGACTGATACGGAACTGACGTACTATCGCGAGATGTCCGGAGATGCCCATGTGCTGCGCCTCCCGGCGCCGTTGCACGCGGATGAAGTCGCCGCCATCGCCGAACGGATCGCCCGTTTACCGGATGTCGCCTACGCCGAGCCGGACGGCGTGATGACGCTCGCCATGAGCCCTAACGATCCTGAGTACGGCAATCAGTGGCACTGCTTCGAGACCTACGGCATGAACGCGCCGACTGCCTGGGATATCACCACCGGTTCGACGAACATCCGTATCGCCGTGCTGGACAGCGGGATCACCGAGCATGTTGATCTGGCCGGCCGCTGGATCGGGGGATACGACTTCATCTCCAGCGCAGCGTGGGCCAACGACGGCGACGGACGAGATGCCGATCCGCGAGACCCCGGCGACTGGGTCAATGCCAACGAGTGTTTTCAGGGATCGCAGGCACGTTCGAGCAGCTGGCACGGCACACATGTCGCCGGAACGATCGGCGCGGCGGGGAACAACGCCCTCGGAGTTACCGGCGTGAACTGGAACTCGACCATCATTCCCGTGCGCGTCGTCGGAAAATGTGGCGGGCTCATCTCCGACATTGCCGACGGCATTCGGTGGGCGGCAGGCCTGACGGTCAGCGGTGTGCCCGACAATCCGCACCCCGCTCGCCTGCTGAATCTCAGTCTGGGCGGCCCCGGCGTGTGCAGCCAGACTTATCAGAACGCGATCGACGCGGTCAATGCCATCGGGGCCATCGTGGTCGTGGCGGCGGGCAACAACGCCGCCAACCTGAATACCAACACCTACCAACCGGCCAATTGCAGCGGCGTCATCACGGTGTCGGCAACCGATCGCAGCGGAGATCGCGCGATCTACAGCAACTACGGCGCCATTGTAAAAATCGCCGCGCCCGGTGGTGAGAACATTCCCATTCTGCAGGATGGCGTGTTGTCCACTTCCAACGCCGGACCGACCTTCCCGACGACCGACTCGTATCGTTACTCTCAGGGAACCAGCATGGCAGCGCCACATGTATCCGGGGTCATTGCGCTTCTGCTCTCCCTTGATCCGATGTTGACTGCATCCGAAGTCCTGTCGATTCTGCAGACGACCGCGCGCCCTTTTCGTGCCGGCAGCGCCTGTAACACGTCGAATTGCGGAAGCGGCATGCTCGACGCCGGATCCGCAGTCGCATTGATCGCCCCCGAATGCCCGAACAACTGCTCCGGCCACGGTGTCTGCATGGCCGGCAAGTGTGTCTGTGAAACCGGCTGGAGCGGCGTGGACTGCTCCAAGCAGGTTGTACCCGTGCCTTCCGCATCGACATGGGGTCTTGCGATGCTCTGCGCGATGGGTATTGTCTCGACCATCCTGCGATCATGGCGCAGGATCGAAGCAACGTAACACGAACAAACTCAGTGCACCTGAAGATACCTGTGGTACCGGTCTCCTGACCGATAGGAAGATCTGTCCCACAACAGTTCTTTGGGAGGATCATAATATCGTGGCGACTTTCACCCTGCCGGTCTGGCAGCGACGCGGGCCGAGGTCTATACTTCTTTCGTCCGCAGAGTCTCGGCGAACGAAAGTCCATCGCAACGGGATTCGCGCATGTCGTCACTCGATGCTTCAACACGACACACGCTGCTTCAGATGGCGCGTGAGGCCATCGCCTCCGATCTGTTCGGCACGCCACCTTCCGACCGGCTGATCGTGCCTTCCGACCTGCCCTGTTCCGGAGTCTTCGTCACGCTCCGAAAGCAGGGGCGGCTGCGCGGCTGCATCGGGACTTTTGAATCGTCATCAGACCTCGCCCGAACCATTCGCACGATGGCCGTATCCGCGGCTCACGACCCTCGCTTCATCGAAATGCCGATCGGGGCCGACGAGATCAGCCGGCTGGAAATCGAGATTTCCGTATTGTCACCGCTGAAGAAGATCAGCGATCCGTTGGATTTCGAACTCGGGCGGCACGGCATCTACATCCGGCGGGGCTTTGCCAGTGGCTGCTTTCTGCCGGATGTGGCTACTGAACACGGCTGGTCCCGCGAGGTATTTCTGTCGGAATGCTGCACGCACAAGGCGGGGCTGGAGCCGACGGCGTGGAAGGACCCGACCACCGAGATTTTCGTCTTCACCGTGGAAAAGTTCTGCAGCGATGCGTGAATCAGCAGCGCCAGGGGCAGGATCAGGACTGGTTCTTCTCGATGCCGAATTTCTTGACGCGATAGCGAAGGTTGTCGCGGGAGATACCCAGGGCCCGCGCCGCTTTGGATTGGTTCCACCCGCTTTCGCGCAGGGCCTTGACGATGAGGGCTTTCTCGTAGCCCCAGAGACTTGATTCGGACTTGTTGTTCTCGGTCAGTGGTTCGTCGCCGACGATCTCCCGCGGCAGATGGCTCGGCGAAAGCGTGGCCCCGTCGGCCAGGAGCACGGCGCGGTCGATGACGTTCTGCAATTCGCGGATGTTGCCCGGCCAGTGATAACTCGCCAGAAGTGCCATTGCATCGTCACCAACGGCCGGGCGGGGACATCCCAGTTCCATGCTCGACAGGTTGATGAAATGGTCGACGAGCAGCGGGATATCCTCCCGGCGCTGCCGGAGCGGCGGCAGATTGATCGGAAACACATTGAGCCGGTAGTAGAGGTCCTCGCGGAAGGTGCCCTGCTCCATGGCCTCGCGGAGGTTTCGGTTGGTCGCCGCGATGATTCGCACGTCCGTGCTGATGGTCTTGGTGCCACCGACGCGGACGAACTCCTTTTCCTGCAGGACGCGCAGCAACTTGACCTGCGTGCTCATGGAAATGTCGCCGATCTCGTCGAGAAAGATCGAGCCGCCGTCCGCCAGCTCGAATCGGCCCATTTTTTCGGCATGCGCGCCGGTAAAAGCCCCCTTCTCATGGCCGAACAGCTCGCTTTCCAGCAGCGTCTCCGGCAGGGCCGCGCAGTTGATGGCGATAAACGGCTTGTCTACCCGCGGGCTGGCCATGTGAATCTGCCGCGCCGTCACTTCCTTTCCCGTACCGGTCTCTCCGAGCAGCAGCACGGTGGCGTTGCTTCCGGCGACACGGTTCACCATGTCCAGCACCTGCCGAAGGGCCGCCGAGTGACCAATGACCGGCGATGAGACTTTGAGCGTCTCGCGCAGGCCGCGATTTTCCTTGACCACCTGCTGATGCTGCGTGGCGTTGTAGGCCCCGCTGGCGGCCAAGTTGGCGAAGATCTGAAGCAGGGCAAGGTCTTCGTCGTCATAACCGGCACCGCCGATCTTGTTCAGAACTTCAACCACGCCGATCACGTCGCCCTTCCAGATCAGCGGCGCGGCGATCAGACCACGCGTCTGGAAACTGCTCTTGGCATCGATGCCCCGGAAGAAGTCCTTGTTATCTCGCACGTCGGAGACCACGACCGGCTTGCCCGTCGCCGCTACTTTTCCGGCGATGCCCAGCTTGGCGTCGAACTCCTCACCGATCAGTGCTGGACCCCTGTCACCGACCGCCGCCATGAACACCAGGCGATCGCGCCGACGATCCAGCATCAGGACGCTCGAGGCCTCCGACCGAAGCACGACCGCCGCCTTCTGGGCGATCGCCTGGAGCACGTCGCTCAGATTCAGCGATGCGTTGATCGCCGCCGACGCCTCGACCAGGGCCGCAGTCATGCGTGGATTCAGGGAACGGTAGCTTGGGGAATCTTGCGCAATCACGTGAGTGTTTCGATGACAATCCGCACTGGGGCGGTCCGGAAACGACTGCGGGCACGTCCGCAAAACATTGCAGAAGCATACAGGCAACCGGCTGTGTCGTCCGCTCAGTGCCGTAACTTCTGTAATCAACAATACTTTTGACCGGGTGGGGTTGTCAAGGGTAAATTAACCCACGCTGCCGATACTTTCGGGATTCGAGCCAATACAAGACCGGTAGAACATGCTGGGGCCTATGTGCGTAAGAATGGCAGGTAACAGGTGAACCGACGAGAAGACCGGAGTAGCAGCGCTTCGGATGAAAGCTTGCTGGCCGATTTCCTCGCGGGAAGCCAGGCCGCTTTTGAACGGCTGGTTCAGCGCCACAGCGACGACCTGTTTCGGTTCGTGGGGCGGTTTATTCGAAGTGCCGCCGCCGCCGAGGACGTTGTGCAGGAGACCTTCGTTCAGGTCTTCCAGTCGGCGTCGGGTTTTGATTTATCCCGACGATTTCGACCGTGGCTGTACACCATCGCAGCCAACAAGGCGCGGGATCACCTGCGATCAAAGGTGAGGAAGAAGGAGTTGCCGCTGTCGCCGGCCGGAGGTTCTGACGACGCGGAAGGTGCGAGTTATCTCGATTTTCTTTCGGATGATTCGTCACCGCCCGAAGCGGCCATGGAGGTGGAGGAAACACGCAAGCGCGTCGGTGAAGTCGTCTCCCGGATGCCCGACAACCTTCGGGAGGTCCTTCTGCTGGGATACTTTCAGCGATTCGCTTACAAGGAGATTGCCGACATCCTCTCGATCCCCCTTGGCACGGTGAAGAGTCGACTGCATGCCGCCGTCGCCCACTTCGCCGAGCAATACAAGCGGCTCGAAAAAGAGGAAGGCCGATCGATCCAGCGTTAACCCGGACGACCGGCTTCGGCAGATGAAACGAGAACCATGACCACACGATCCGACGGCATTCAGGAATCATACGACCCGCGACAGCCCGCGGAACTCATCGGCTACGCCCTCGGGCTTTGCGACTCGGACGAACGACGGCGCATCGAGGCCGCCTTCACGCAGCCCGGCGAACTGGACAAAATCACCGCCCGCGTCCACCGGCTTCTTGCCCCGCTCGATCTGGATCCCGAACCCGCTGTCCCAACTGATCTTTCCGCACGCATCCTCGCCCGAATCGACCGCGAAAGCGGCATCCTCAAATTCCCTCGCGCTGCACAGTTGCCGTCCGCTGCGGAAGTTGCCGGTGGCGGCCCGCTCCTGCCACTTCGTGAGCTGGTCGGCCTGGCCGCTGCCATTCTGCTCTTCATCGGTATCCTCGTGCCCGGCTATCGCTCGGCGCGAACCGCCGCCCAGCGAACCGTCTGCGCAAACAATCTGCGAATGATGGGCACCGGCTACGCCGCCTATGCCGAATCGAACGCCGGCCAGCTTCCTTTCACCGGAGCGATTCCCGCCGGCTCGGCGTCATGGGCCCCGTCAGACCGCACCGGCATCCCGCACATCAGCAATTCGCAACACGCGTTCCTGCTGGTGCGTGGTCGGTTTGTCTCGCCGTCGGCGTTTGTCTGCCCCGGCCGGCCGAACGACTTCGCCGCCGACGCCGACGCCCTCGATCACTTCGACAACTTCCCCGACCTGCGAAACAACAGCTATTCGCTCGATCTCGTGACCGGCCCCTGGCGGCAGAACGAGTTCGAACCCGACATGCCGCGGGCCGCCGACATGAATCCGCTGGTCAACGATGATCGGCGACTGATCTCCACCGGCCAGGCGCCGGATAATTCCCAGAGCCACGGCCGGTTCGACGGGCAGAATGTCCTCCGCGCCGACATGCGCGTTAACTGGTTCCGCACGCCGCGAGTCGGCATCGACAACGACGACATCTACCGGGTCGTCGGCGTTGAGCGCTACACGGGAACGGAGATCCCCAGCTTTCGCAGCGATGCCTTTCTCGTCCCGTAAGCACACGACAAATATTCCTGCCGCATCACGATTTGAAGCCGATGGATTGCAGTCCTTCGGCTGCTTCGCTTTAATCCGTTCGCAGGGTTTCAATTGCGGAGCGCAATAATGTCCACGGCATGGGTCTGGGAACGAATCGAAATACGCGAAGGCGACCTGACCCGAATCGCCTGTGATGCCATCGTCAACGCCGCGAATACCTCGCTGCTCGGTGGCGGCGGTGTCGACGGCGCCATTCATCGCGCTGCCGGCCCGGCACTGCTCGCCGAATGTCGGAAGCTCGGCGGCTGCCCGACCGGCGAAGCGAGAATCACCCGCGGCTACGATCTGCCTGCGAAGTACGTCATTCACACCGTGGGCCCGGTCTATCACGACGGCCGACACGGCGAGCCGGAGCTGCTTCGGTCCTGCTATGCCCGATCGCTGGAGCTGGCCGCGGGGCACGACATCCGCACGATTGCCTTCCCGGCGATCAGTTGCGGTGTTAACGGCTACCCGCTGGCGGATGCCGCGCGGATCGCCCTGACGACGACGATCGCCTTTCTGGAAGCGGATACGCGGATTGAGAAGGTTTACTTTGTGTTGTTTCTGCCGGAGGTTTTGTCCGCGTACAAAGCCGCGTTCTTGGAATTGCGAGACGAGCAGGTCTCGAAATGAAGATTGCAGCGACAGCGGAACCGGATGTTTTCTCAATCCTGGCCGATCAGTCGCAAGAAATCTGGTTCAGTTAGAACTCTCACCCCCAACTCCCGCGCCTTCTCCAGCTTACTCCCCGCGTCCTCACCGCAGATGAGGAAGTCGGTTTTCTTGCTGACGCTGCCGGAGACTTTTCCACCGAGGTCTTTGATCAATCGTTCGATCTCGCTGCGGGAATACTTCTCCAGCGTGCCGGTTACGACGATGGTCTTGCCCGCCAGGGGCTGTGCGCCGCTTGTCTTTCGCCGCGGCTGCTTCATGTTCACGCCGGCGTCGCGGAGGGCCTGCCAGGCCTTGCGGCCGGCACTGCTGGCGAAGAAATGGCGAATCGACTGTGCGACCTCCGGGCCGACGCCTTCGACCTGTTGCAATTCCTCCTCCGACGCCTCGGCAATCTTCTCCATGTCACCGAAGTGCTCGGCGATCACCTCCGCCGTGCTCGCGCCGACGTGGCGGATGTTCAGCGCCGCCAGGACGCGGGCCAGCGGTTGACTCTTACTCTTTTCAATGCCTTCGAGCAGCTTGGCGACGCGCTTCTCGCCGAGCTGCACCGTCTGCTTTTTCACACCTTCGTCCGTCTTACGCTCCTGCTCGAACGTCAGCCCGGCAAGCTTTTCGCACCAATGATGCTTCTTCTCACTCGCCTCATCGACGAACTGGTACAAATCGGCGAACGTATGCACCCAACCGCGATCGACCAGTTGCTCGATCAGCGCCTCACCGACGCCCTCGATATCCATCTGATCCCGACCGCAGAAATACTTCAGCCGCTCCTTGATCTGCGCGTCGCACGACGGGTTGATACAACGGATATAGACGCCGCCTTCGTCCTTCTCCACCGCGCCGCCGCAGACCGGGCACTTCGTCGGCGGCCTGATCGGCTTCGCGTCGCGCGGGCGCTTCTCCTTCACGACGCGCACCACCTGCGGGATGATCTCCCCGGCCTTCTCCACGATGACCGTGTCGCCGATGTGAGCGTCCAGCCGCGCGACCTGATCGAAATTGTGCAGCGAGGCGTGGCGCACGGTCGTGCCGGAAAGCTGAACCGGCTCCATCACCGCCCGCGGGGTGATCGTGCCGAGCTTGCCGACCTGAAAATCCACCGCCAGCAGCTTGCTCTCGCCCTGCTCGGCGGCGTATTTGTAGGCGATGCACCAGCGCGGGTACCGGCTCGTCGCGCCGAGCATGTCGCGCTGATCGAACCGGTCGATCTTGATGACCAGCCCATCGGTCTCGTATTCCAGCGCGTGCCGCTTCGTCTCCCATTCATGCACGAAGCGCACGACCTCGTCGATGCTCTTGCACATCTTCATGTGCCGGCTGACGGGGATGCCCCACTCGCGCAGGCGATCGAACAGTTCGCTCGCCCGCGCGAACTTCGCCCCGACGATCTCGCCGAAACCATGAGCCATGAAGGCCAACCCGCGATCGGCGATGGCCGCGGAGTCGAGCGACTTGAGCGTGCCGGTGGTGGCGTTTCGCGGATTGGCAAACGGCTCTTCGCCGGCTTTGACGCGCAGCGCATTGTGGGCATCGAAGGCCTTTCGCGGCCAATAGACCTCGCCGCGCACCTCGATCACCTCCGGCCAGCCGCGGCCGCGCAGCTTGAGCGGGATCGCCCGGATGGTGCGGAGGTTCGCGGTAATGTCGTCGCCGGTGCGGCCGTCGCCGCGGGTCGCCCCGAGTACCAGCGCGCCGGCTTCATAGCGCAGGGTCGCCGACACGCCGTCGATCTTCGGATCGACCAGGTATTCATATTTCGCCCCCTCGAGCCCTCGGGAGACTCGCCCGTCGAACTCGCGCAGCTCGCCCTCGCTGTAGGTGTTGTCGATGGACATCATCGGCACGGCGTGGGTGACGTGTCGAAAGCCCTCAATCGGCTTCTCGCCCACGCGCTGCGTCGGTGAGTCGGGCGTAATCAATTCGGGATGCGCCGCTTCCAACTCCTTGAGCCGGGCAAAGAGCTTGTCGTACTCACGGTCGGAGATGGCGGGCCGACCCTCGACGTAGTAGAGGTGGTCGTGATGGTTGATCTGCTCGCGCAGTTCGACGATCTCTTTCGCCACGGGGGTCACGGTGTGCTCCGTCGCTGGTTCCTGTTTGCGTCGCACCTCAGTACTCGCTCTCGGGTCTCGGTGGCGGCACCACCTTGTACACCAGTCCCGAGTAGCCGTCCGGTGTCTGTGCACCTTCGCGGATCATGGCGATGCACTCCAGACCCTTCGGCGGCTTGTTCGGCTCCATCGCCAGGCGATAAACCATGGTCTGGACGATCTCCGGGCGATAGCGCAACTCCAGATGCAGCAGGCCCCGCGCATCGATTGACTCGACCGGCGGGTCGTAAGAGCGAAGCTCACCGAAGGCGATCCGCTCGAAGTTCATCAGTTGCTCATGTGCCCGGAAGGGAACCACCACGTAGCTTGCGGACAATTGCTCCAACTGCTCTCGGGCGATGACCTCGTTTCGCTCGGCGTAGTATCGCGCCGCCTCCACGATGCCTTCGATCGTGCGATGATACGGCGCGGCCACGATCGGCAGCCGCGTGCGATAGAGAAGCATCGACCCTTCGGCATCGTCGCAGAGGATGGCCCGCGGTGCATCAGGGGCATGGCCGCGCCCCTGTTCGTACTCCAGGATGCGCCCTGCGACGATCGCCGTTCGCAGGTCGAGCGGATGCGGCCCCTGCCGGGTGATCTCGCGGACGGTATGAAATCCGGGATATGCCAGGACGGCGCAGACTGCCGCGCATGCGAACCACCCGGCCGCGCCGCCTTCCGTTGAATTCGCGGAGCGTATCCGGCAGAGCAACGCCCACAAGCCATAGACCAGCACGATCGACAGCCCGAGGCCGGCATGATCCAGCCATCGACGCTGGGCAATGGCCAGTGCGGTAAAGCCGATCGCCAGCAGCGCCACCGTTAACTTGACGCCGCAGGACATCTGCCTGCCGCGAAGAAAAAACGGAAGCGCTAGCAGCAGGCCGTACGGCATCCAGCCCAGCCAGTCGTGCATCGGCGCAAGCGATAGCTGATCACCCGCGCGGGTCCAGAGTGGTTGCAGCTCGACGATGTGCTCCGACCAGCGGAAGAACTCGGGCTGAGCAACGGGACCGAAGACTTCGTCATATTCGAAGGCCAGCCAGACACCAAGTACCAACATGCCCGTGGCGAACCACAGCCATGAGCGAATCGCCGGCAGCCAGCGTTTTGATGCGCGCGGCATCGATCCGTATGTCGCGCCGGAGGGTAGCATCAATGCCAGTAGCGCAAGGGCTACGTGAAACGCGCTGATTCGGTCAACGGTGGACGTGACCAGCGCCGGCCAGTTCTCGACGAGGTAGCCGATCAGCACCATGAAGAAGACGCCGCAATTCCACTCGAAGCGTCGCAGTGCCCAGCCGGACCGCTCATCGCGCCCGGCGTGATAGGTTGCATACGTCGCTCCGACCAGAATCGCCAGCCAGACCGCCATCGCCTGCGGCGCGATCCAGATCGCCAGCCCCGTGCAGAGACCGCTGCACATCACCGCCGCGAAGGATGGAAGCCCACGCCGACCGTCGCTGCCAGGCATCGGCAGCCAGAGGAGAACGGCCAGGGCAAATAGAAACTCCAGCAGGCAGTGGTGGTCAGGGTGCCCCAGCGCGAAGGCCCGGTGGAAGGCAGGCGAAACAGCGAGAAGCAGACCAACCAGCACGGCGGGTGGCCATCCGCCGGCACGGGTCAGCAGCCGCATCACCAGCGCGAGGTAGATCGCCCCCAGTGCGACGGGCAACCACGCCGCTGTCCGGTCCAAACTCGACTGTGGATCCCCACCGAAGAGAGGACCAGCTACACGAGCCGCAGCGACGAGGAGGTAATCCATCGGAGCCGTCCAGTGCAGCCGCCCGCCGAGAGGATGGTTGATCTCCGGCATGAAATCGATGCGCCGCTGCCGGCCCTCAAGGATCTCCCTCGCACGATGCAGCCGCATGTAATCATCGGGATCGATGAACAGGATGCCGGAATCAGTGAAGACCGCTGGCGATCGCAGCCCCTCGATCCGCACCCCCAGCGCGACGACCAGCAGCATGAGGATGGGACCGACGAAACGGTGCATTTCAAACGGCTCTGGCTGTACGGGGGTAGCTGTCCACCAACGGCAGTGACTCGATGCTCCAGTTGCAGCATAGTCTATCGCGCGCGAGCGGGCCGTGCGCAAAAAGAAAGCGCCGAGATTCGCTAGGAATACCCGACGCTTTCCGGAGGGGAAAGAAGCCGTGCCTCTTTTCGGCTCCTGATTAGACAAGGGCCGCTCGCCCTCGTTAGGTATGATCCGATTTTCTCCATGGCCGGCAGCACGGGCTACCGGCCTGCCACGATTCCGCTAGCAATGCGCGTAACCGCAACTGTGGCACTTTGTGCAACCCTCGCCGGTATCGAGCACGCCGCCACACTCCGGACACTTGAGCTTGTAGGTATCTCTCGGGGCATCCAGGCCGGCGATTTCCTGAAGTCGGTTGGCCGCCGCAAGGGTGCGATCTTCACCGTCGCCGTGGCCGCCGTTGCCATGATCGCCGTTTCCATTCCCGCCGGTTCGCTTCGTCCGGCCGCCTTCCAGCTCGCTCGGATCAACTTCGCCGAGCAACAGGGACCGCAGACCGTAGCGCTCCTTGGCGCGAACGTACTTCTTGAGTCCCTGGGCAAGACCGTCGCCGAGGGACATGATCCGCCCGTCTTTCGTGGGGATCTGCAGCGACGAACCGATGCCCGACAGCTGCTTGATGACGTGGTTGAGCCGTCCGCCGGCGCGGAGCCAGAGACTGATCATCCGGCAGATGGCCTCCAGATCACTCGTGGCGATGTCGCCGCCCTTGCCGAGCTGGGCGAAGACTTCCAGCTCGCGCTGCTCGTGCGGATCGACGGTGATCTGAATGTGCATGTTGCCGAAGGGTGTCTGCTGGCGAACGCGGATGCCGCTGGTGATCGACGGCAGCTCGCGCGGCTCCAGCAGCGGGGGCTGCTTCTTTACTTCCGTCACCCGCTCACCGAAGAGGTTCGTCTCCGTCGTGATGCGGGTGTGTTCGCCTTCGTTCTTCACTTCGATCACCTCGCTGACCGGCAGATCGGCCTTCGCCGTCATTTCCTTGTGTTTCTTCTCGGAGTCGGCCAGGGCCATCGGCTGGCTGGAGCGACACCCGTCGCGGTAGACGGTGACGCCTTTGCAGCGCAGGTCGTAGGCCATCCGGTAGATCTTCTCAACGTCGCCCGGATCGGCGTCGTGGGCAAAGTTGATCGTCTTGCTGATCGAGGAATCGCAGTGCTTCTGAAAGGCGGCCTGCATCCGAATGTGCCACTCCGGCGTGATGTCGTGGGCACAGACGAAGACGCGCTTCACGTCCTCCGGCAGGTTGTCAATATGAGCGAGGGTGCCTTCCGTGGCGATCTGGTCCATCAGTCCCTCGCTGTAAAAACCCCGCTGACGAGCGACCTGTTCGAAGGTCTCATTGATCTCGATCATGGGGGACTTGCCTTCTTCCTGTCCCTTGAGGACGTTTCGATAGAAGGCAAGACTGAACATCGGTTCCACGCCGCCCGAACAGTCGGCGATGATGCTGATCGTCCCCGTGGGGGCAACCGTCGTCACGGCGCTGTTGCGCATCGGGCGGTGGAACGTGGTATCCCAGATGCTGTTGGCCCAGTTCGGGAAGCTGCCGCGCTCCACGGCGAGCTTCTCGGAGTAATTGTGGGCCTCGTCGTTGACGAACTTCATCAACCGTTCGCCCCAGGCGATGCCCTCGTCGGAGTTGTAGGCCACGCCGAGCTTGTAAAGCGCGTCGGCAAAGCCCATCACACCCAGGCCGATCTTGCGGTTGGCCTTGCAGATGTCGTCGATCTGCGGGAGCGGGTAGTTGTTCGCATCGATGACGTTGTCCAGAAAACGCACCGACTCGTGCACCGTCTCACGCAGCGCGTCCCAATCAACCTGCGCCTCGGGGGTGCAGGAATCCTTCACAAACAAACCGAGGTTGATGCTGCCGAGATTGCACGCTTCGTACGGCAGGAGCGGCTGCTCCCCGCACGGATTCGTCGCTTCGATGCGTCCGACGTGCGGCGTCGGGTTCGCCTCGTTGATGCGATCGATGAAAACCACGCCCGGCTCGCCGGTCTGCCAGGCGTGCTTGATGATGATGCCCCAGATGTCCCGACGGGTGTAGACGGGCGACTTGCCGTCGTACTTCTCGACCGGGATCAGGTCCTTGATGCTGTAGGCGTGGATGTTCACATCCCGCGGGATGTAGAACTCCTGCCCGTTGCGGGGATTGCGGGTCAGATGCGGTGAATCGGCATTCTTAAGGAAGCCGTTCATCCACTCGTCCGTGATCTTTACGGAGATGTTGTAATTGGTGAACTGGGTCAGGTCCTGCTTGGCATACAGGAACTTCACGATGTCAGGATGATGAACGTACATCATTCCCATGTTCGCGCCGCGACGGAAGGCGCCCTGCTGGATGGCATTGGTCGCCTCGGAAAAGGCCCGCCAGAAGGAGATGGGCCCGCTCGTGGTGCCGCCGCTGGACTTGATGAAGTCCCCCGTCGGGCGCAGGGCATCGAAGGCGAAGCCCGTACCGCCGCCGGCCTTCTGGATCAGTGCGGTGTGCTTGATCGAATCAAAAATGCCGTCGATCGAATCGGGCACGGGAAGGACGAAACAGGCGCTGAGCATCCCCATCGAGCGGCCGGCATTCATCAGCGTCGGGCTGTTGGGCATGAACTTGCGGGAGGTCATGAGCCGCTTAAATCGCGTCTTCCACTCGCTGCGGCAGGCCTCGTTTCCGCCGTACATGACTTCCACATCCGCCACCGTACGGGCAACCCGCTCGAACAGGGCGTCCGGCGTTTCGGTGCAGCGGCCGGTCTCGTCCTTCTCCAGGTAGCGGGCGCGCAGAACGCGCGCGGCATTTTCCGTCAGACCGTACTGGTCATAACGGGAAGATTGAGCGACCTCCGTGTCGCGAAGGGTGATTCGATCCGTCGAAAGCGTTACCATAGTTCCCACCGATTTCCCGAAAAATGCCACCGGTACATGCCCGGCGACTGCGCCACGCAAAAACCAGCCGCCGACGCCCGTGCCATCGAACACGACTGGAGAATTCCAAACTGCCCTGCGATTGCGACCTCGAAACGGCCAACGATTCCGACAGCCATCCCCTTGCGGCTAGGCCTCATGCGGCCCCGCATTAGTGCAGGCGTCGGAAGTCAATTTCGGGTCGTCCCCAACGACAACTTGAGGACAAGTTGTTTAATACCCCAAGATGTAGTGGGTGTCAACCAAAACTTATCGAAATATTGTAGTTTCGTTAAGATCAGCTTTCCTGACCGCTTACGGTCAAATCGCCCAGTTGCTGCGGATTTGAGATCGGTTCTCTCACAAGTTGCGTCGTCGTTTGACGTTGTCCTGCACGGAGATTCTCGGACGTAACCGTAACGTTCTGCATCATCCCGGAAACGCTCGAGTTACAGTAAAAAACGTGTGGGATTCTCCGGCAATTGGAGTGCAATGACGCCGTTGCATGTGCAGCGGTGGAGGCCCGGCCGACCACAGCGCCGAGGACAATGTGCCGACGTGACTCGACACGACGACAACAATCGCGAGCCCTGTCCCCTGTGCGCGGAAGTGGCGCCGCGATTCTTCCGGCGCGAGGAGCGCGCGTTTCATCTCTGTCCGTGTTGCGACCTCGCGTATGTGCCACACAGATGTCACTTAAGCCCCGACGCCCAGCGTGCTCGCTACGCCGCGCACCAGAACACGCTTGACAACGCCGGGTACGTGGCGAGATTCGAAGCATTGCTCGATCCGTTCGCCCGACACACCCGCGATGTGCGGCGCGTGCTCGATTACGGCTGCGGCCCCGGGCCGGTGCTGGTGGAACTGCTACGTCGGCGGGGATATGACGCAGAGGGCTACGACCCCTACTTTGCAGCACAGACGGATCTGTCGCGACCCTACGACGCTGTGTTTTCCACGGAAACCTTCGAGCATCTCGCGGATGTTGATGGTGAAATCCGGCGAATCCTGGGGCTGATTCGTCCCGGCGGCTATCTGGCGGTGATGACAGAGCTTCATCGGGGACCGGATTCGTTCACAGACTGGTACTACGCCCGCGACCCGACGCACGTCGCCTTCTATTCGTCGAGGACATTCGAGTACATCTGTAAGCGCGATTCGCTGGTTTCGTTGTTTCGGAACGGGCGGAACATACTTCTGTTGCGAAAAAGGGAGGTTGGTCCTTCATGAAACACGTGACGCAAATCATCCCGAACGGCACGCTGGCGATCGCCTGCGTCTTCCTCTACGCGTCCGCACTGCGCGGCGAAGACCCTTCGAGCGTCAAGTCCGCAGTGGATTCTCCCGCTCTCGCAAAACTGCATGAAGAGGCAGCAGCAGTCCGGCCGCTGTCGAAGTCACGTGTCGCACGGGACTTTCTCGCGGCTGTCGAGCATCTGACTCCCCCTTCGCCTCGCAAACTGTATCGCGATGAAGCGCGCCAGTTCCATTGCGAGTCATCCGCCTTGAAGCTGACAGCGCCGGAGCGAGAAAAGCTGGAAGAAGTGCCCTTCACGGACCTGCTTTTTTACTACACGAAGTACGGCACGCCGCTGGCCTACGTGCGTCCGCTGGAGTTGCTGGGAGAGAGCGGCATCAAGACCATCCGGGGCAAGCGCATTCTTGACTACGGTTACGGCACGGTCGGCCACTTGCGGTTGCTGGCTGCCTGCGGCGCGGATGCCGTGGGCGTCGACGTCGATCCGTTTCTGCGTGCACTCTACAGCCGGCCGGACGATCAGGGCAAGCTTCGTATCGACGGAAAAAGTGTCGGAAGCGTGACACTCGTGGATGGCCGATGGCCCGGTGACCGCGCCGCGCGCGAGTCCATCGGCATTGGCTACGACCTGATCCTTTCCAAAAACACGCTCAAGAACGGCTACCTTCATCCCGAGCGAGAAGTCGATCCGCGGATGCTCGTCGACCTCGGCGTGAGCGAGGAGGAATTTGTTCGCGCTCTGTATGCATCGCTCAAGCCCGGCGGTCTCGTGATGATTTACAACCTCAGTCCGGCTCCTTCTCCGCCGGACCAACCGTACAAGCCCTGGGCTGACGGTCGTTGCCCGTTTCCGCGCGCAATGCTCAGCGAAGTCGGGTTTGAAATTCTGTCGTACGATCAGGAGGATTCCGCTGCCGCTCGCGCGATGGCGCGGGCATTCGGCTGGGATCAGGGCCAAGGGGGAATGGACCTCGAAAACGATCTCTTCGCTCACTATACCCTTCTGCGGCGTTCAAAATAGACATCTACCAGCGCAATCGCTGGGCTGTGAAAATAATCCCAAGTGGAAAATCCGGTTGGAATTCACAGGCCAAAAGCCCCATAATATCGCTTTCGGGAGGGGGTTCTTCCCGATTTCATCTTCTTGGAAAGGGGTAAAGCAAATGTCGATTCCGAACCCGCGTTTCTATGAACGTCTCATGAAGGACATCCGCTACGTTCTCGGGCACTTTCCGACGCGAAACTTGGTGCGATTGCGCGCCGAGGTGAGACAAGGCGGTGTCATCCGTCATACCTATACGGACAATGATGGCCGCGGCTGCGTCCTGAACGTGCTCTCTCGGGGGATGCCGCCGGGCATGCAGATCACGGACAAGCCGTCGCTCGTACGGTTCTTCACCGGTGGATTCAGTGCCGCTCACATGGGTCTGCCGGAGTACCAGCCCGCGAAGTACCTGGTGAAGATCTGGGACGGCAATCCGGAGGCCATCGAGCGTTACGGTACCGCCGTCCCGCTCTCGGAGGAGGTGCTGATCGAGATTCTCAACCAGGTGATTCGCGAGCGAATCGCACTGCATGAGCAGGAGCGACAGGTCCGCACCCGGGCGCTGGAGCGCCTTCAGACCAGGTCGGCACGAGTCGAAGATGGAACGCGCATGAGCAATCCGGGGGGCATCTGATTCGATCGGGCGCTGTGATTGAATCGGCGCTAAGCATGTAAACTTTCAATACGGCCCATGGCTGAGGATCACCTGGTCATGGGCCGTTTTATTATCGCGTGATCTTCGGCTGCTGCTTCATTCAAGCATGCCTGCCGAAGCTGTCCTGAAGGCCGAGGTTCAGGATTTTCTGGATGAGCTGGTCGTACCGAATGCCGGCTGCTTCCGCGGATTCGGCAAAGTCCTCTCCGTATGCAATGTTGGGATTGGGATTCGATTCGAGCAGGAAGACCCGTCCATCCGCAGCCAGTCGCAGATCGAGCCGCGCGTAGCCGCTCTGTCCGAGGATGTGATAGGCGCGCCGGCAGAGCTTGCGAACATAACGCGCAGTTTCCTCGGAAAGATTCTCTGCCGCAGCCGTCTGGATGCCGCGCTCCTTCTGATAGCGCAGATCCCACTTGACCTTGTCGGTGGCGATCGGCAGGGCGCCGTTGGCCAGATTGGTGAAATGCATTTCCCAGATCGGCAGCGTCTGCAGACGATGATTGCCGATGACACCGACATAGAGCTCGCGTCCGTCGATGTATTCTTCCGCCATGGCGTCCGCCTGCAATTGCTCGTGAATAAAAGCCACGCGCTCGCGCAGCTTGTCATCGTCCTGAACCACCGAGGCCTGCGAAATACCGACGGATCCGTGTTCGGCGACGGCCTTGACGATCAGCGGAAACGAGAGGCGGGCGGGCCTGCGAATGACCTTTCCGCGCGGGAAAACCGCGAAATCCGGCAGCAGGATACGATGATAGCGCAGGAGCTTTTTGGTCAGGGCCTTGTTGTCGGAGAGCACGAGGCCCCGGGGGTTGCAGCCGGTGTAGGGCTGGCCGGTGAGTTCGAGGTACCCGAGAACGTACGGGACATAGGTCCCCAAACCGCGGAATTCTTCGAGGAGGTTGAAGACAATGCTCGGCTGGAAATCCTTGAGTGCCTCATCGATGACACCGAGCTGGCTGCCCACACCGAGCGGTAGCGTCTCGTGCCCCAGCTCACGGAGCGTGGTGAGCACGTCGTATTCCATCTTCCAGGGCGACATCTCCTTTTCGCTGATTCCCTCAACCGACGCCGGAGGAATCAGGTCCTTGTCCATCAATGCCAGGACGCGGAGCTTTTTCATCGTCGTTTCCGCCGGTCGCCACGCTACAGGGCGATCTGGTGATAGCCGCTGTGCAGATAATTCATCGTCTGAACAGTCAACAGAATCGCAGCTTCCATCCGCGTCTGGTCCTCGCCGCGGGCCACGCGGAGCTTGAGCTCCCGGCAGCGCCGCGTCATCTCGCCGAGGACCTGGTCGATCCGATACTGGTATTCCCCCGTCCAGCGGGCTACCAGTTTTCGGAGCTCTCTTCGGTTGCGACGCAGGAATCGCACGGCCAGTTCGTTGCCGGCATGATCCGGCGCATCGGTGAAGAGCCGCCGCAGATCGCGGTCGTAGAAATCCGGATAGTCCGTCCCGTAGCGAGCGCGTTTCTCGTCGTAGTGCTCCTTGAGCGTGGTGCGCAGATGACGAATGTGATCGACCTGTGTGCGGCGCCGAAGTTTGGGCTGCTGACCGCCGACCTGCTTCATCAGGGCATCGACGTATTCGAGCTTTTTGAGCGCCGGCCAGCCCTTGTAGCGCGTCCGCCAGTCGAAACCGGGCGTGAGCCAGACGGCAAAAGTCTCAGCGAAGTCCTCCACGGGATGGCTCTGGGCATACCAGGAATCGAGATGCAGCACGTAGCGCTTGCTGAAGGGCTTCGGCATGTAATACTCAGGATATGGTACGGAGGCCTTGCCGAAGACCTGCCGCCAGCTCTTGAGCCGGTGGAGCCGGTAAGCGTTGTCGATGGCGTGCCCGACCTCGTGGCGCAGGATGCGCATGCACCAGTCGCGCGTGCCGCCTTCGACCTCCAGCATCATCCGTTCTTCGAGTTTCATCAGCCGGGGATGGGCCAGGTAGAATGGAATCGCCACGCCGGCGACACCATCCGGTGTGAACCATTCATCCGACAGCCAGAAATGCGGGCGGAAGACCAGGTTCTGTGCGGCCATCTCCGCGTACAAATCGCGGACATAGTCTTCCAGATCAGAATTGCGTATGCTCAGGCCCAGATCGCAGAACCGCATCTCCAGCAGTTGCTCATCGGAGAAGCCGATCCAAGGCGGCTCGTCGCCCGTGCGACGGCGCCGTCGCGAAGGAGCCGGCGGCGAGCTGGAGCTCTCCGAGGTCGTCGTCACCACAGAATGCTCCATCATCCAGACCCACGATGTGATCGATTGTGCCTAGGAGCGCGAGACCAGTGAGCGGGCGGCTTCGTAGGCCGCCTTGTTCGGTTCGGTGAACCCCTGAATGCCCAGTTGCTCGCAGAGCTTCGCGTTGTTCTTCGCTTCGTTCAGCAGGTACTTTCGGAGCTTTTCGACGGTTTGCGGGTCGGCCTTCGGACCGGCCACAATTACCATCTCCGGCACATCGATCGTGTGTCCGACAATCTCCAGCTGATCCTTCGAAGGACCGGTGATGGGATTGCCGCCGGTGTCGGGCAGTCTGGAATATACAACCTCGTCCACCACGCCGGCGTTGATCGTCAGGTCCCAGACGACGAGCGTGGGAACGCGATCGCCGGCGTAAAGACGGCCTTCAATGGGTACCGCAACAGTGGTCGGCACCAGTTCGGGCAGCAGCTTGTTGACCGGCACACCGCCCTTTTCCAGCGCATCGCGAACGGCCCAGTCCGTGACGGCGTCCCGGTGGTGACCGAAGGCAAAGCGCTTGCCGGCACAGTCTGCGATCGACTTGAGATGACTCTTCGCGCGGATGACAATGTGCCCCTGTCGAGTCGTTTTGCCCAACGGATTGATCGCAGTGGCCAGGAGGGTGAGCTTGCTGGTGTCTTCGATCTCGGCGTACTCGGCGGCCGAAAGAATGGCAAACTCGATGTTGCCGTGTTCAAGCTGCACGCCGATCGCACGACCGTTTGACTGGGCCGGAAAACTGATCGGGTAGTCCAGCTCCTTCTCCAGTGCCATGTGCAGGGCTCGATACTCCGCAGGAACACCAAAGAGATCGGCCTTGGTCGTGCCGAATTCGATCACTTCCGTCTGCTTCTCGCAGCCGACGGCCGCGTGCATCAGGAACACCAGCGCGAGGAACGTGCAAGTGCTTCGCATGACAAGGGTCTCCAATTGCAGGTCCTGCGGAGGAACGCCGAGCACCCGGGGGGGGCAGGGCGGACACAGGCCTGTCACGATCCGGCAGTATAGCTGTGGACGTGGGGAGTGCTCAAGCAAGCCGAGTCGATCAGCAAGCGGCACGATCCAACTGAACCAGCGAGAAAAACTCACCAAAGCCAGTCCGCTCGGCGGCTGCCGTGGAATGGGGCCATTTCATCAGAACCTGCACGTCCCTTGCGAGCGTGGCGGCGCCTTGTTGAGCCGCGGCGGGTGCGGGATTGAGCGACACCCGATCACCACCCTCGATCGAAGGCGTCGAGGCGCTGGCCGTAAAGTTCAGAATCTCGCCGGCATCGGTGAGGAGCGTCCCCTGGCGGGAGGCGGGACGATAGACAAGGACATAACCCTGCATGAAGGCGTACTCCGGAGTGGTTCCTGCAAATGAGATTGCACCAGGAATCCATTCCTCGTCGCGCGGTTCGGCGAGATGTGGTCCGCGCTGCCTCCATGTCGAATATGTACCCGAAGCAGGATACCTTGCCACGAACGGAATGCACGCAAAAAATCGGGTTGATGCAGCACCGCGCGCTTTGCGATCATGTAATGCACGGGCAATTTCCGGGATCAGCCCTGTCACTGCTGGTCGGCCAGGATTCAGTTGATTATCAGACCCCCAGATTGCCGGGGCTTGAACCGGCCATGTTGAATCACTAGGATAGATGTTGTATGAGCCACCGCGAAGTACTCATGTCAGCTCGAACGCGACCCGCTTCCACGGGGCTCGGGACGAGCGCGCCGTGGGTGAGCTGTTGCTGCTGTTGTTGTCGATACGGCAGAGGAGGAACCTCCTGAAGACAGCCGCACAACTCTGAAGTTCGCCTCGTAGCGGACGAAGTGTTTTAAAACGGCTCTCGGGAAGGTTCCTGAGGGCCGTTCTTTTTTTATATCGCACGACATCGTCGTGCATGGAGAAGGAGTCGTACCGGTGGGACTGCCCGTACTTCAGGGTGCACAACGTCCCCGTGTCGGTGAATCCAGCCATCCGCAGGAACTGGTGGAGTGGAGCTTGAAGCACTTCGCCGGCCGACGGATGGAAATGAGCACGTCTTTCGGCATGGAGGGCTGCGCGCTGATCGACATGTACGCCCGACACGGCGTGCCGCTGGTCGTTTTCTATCTCGACACTATGTTTTTCTTCCCCGAGACGTACCGGTTGCGCGACCGGATGATCGAGCGTTACCCGAATCTCGCTTTCGTCAATCGTGGCACGACCCTGACGCCGGATGAGCAGGAGAAACTGCACGGCCCGGAACTGTGGAAGTCGAACCCCGATTTGTGCTGCCGTATTCGTAAGGTCGATCCGATGTACGATGCACTCGCCGGGGTCGATGTGTGGATCACGGCGTTGCGCCGAAGCCAGTCGGAGACCCGGGCGAACATCCGGGTTCTGGACTGGGACTGGAAGTATCACGTGCTCAAATTCAGTCCGCTGGCCGGTTGGAGTCGCCGTGATGTCTGGAGCTACATCCAGACGCACGATGTGCCGTACAACGAATTGCACGAGAAGGGCTACCCGACGGTCGGCTGCACCCATTGTACGATCCCCGTGGAGAATCTGGTGGCGGGCGAATACAGCCGCGAGGGTCGGTGGGCGGGATCGGCGAAGAAGGAGTGCGGATTGCACGGCGAGGGGATCTGAAGGTCGAAGTGCCGAAATCCCGCAAATCGAGTTTTTAGTCGGAGCGAGCAGGAATCATGGCGGATCAGGACGCGAAGAAGGAATCGAAGGTGGAAGCAGTCAAGCGCGGCAGTCGTCACCTGCGCGGCACCATCAAGGAGACGCTCGCCGGGGAGGCGACGCACTTCGACGAGGCCGATGCCAATCTGCTGAAGTTCCATGGCAGCTATCAGCAGGACGATCGCGACCAGCGCCGTGCGCTTCGCGACAGTGGTCAGGACAAGGCATACATTTTCATGGTGCGACTGGCCATTCCCGGCGGCGTGGTCACGGCCGATCAATATCTCACGCTCGATGGATTGGCCGACAGCCACGGCAACGGCTCGCTGCGCGTCACGACGCGACAGGGATTTCAGTTTCACGGCGTCCTCAAGAAGAATTTGAAAGCCACCATTGCCGCCGTCAACAAGGCGATGCTCACCACGATTTCCGCCTGCGGCGATGTGGAGCGGAATGTGATGGCCTGTCCCGCGCCGCTGGATGATGAGCCGCATCGACTGCTTCGGGAGACGGCCCGCGAGATCGCCGTGCAGCTTCGACCGGCGAGCCGGGCGTATTACGAAATCTGGCTGGATGAGGACGAAGTCGTCAACACGCAGGAGGAAGAGCCCTTTTACGGCGACACGTATCTGCCTCGGAAGTTCAAGACCGGCATCGCGCTCGACACGGACAACTGCGTGGATATCTACTCGTATGATTGTGGCCTCGTCGCCATCGTCGAGGGCGGCCGCGTCGCAGGGTATAACGTTCTCGTCGGCGGCGGCATGGGCATGACCCACGGAAAGGCGGATACGATGGCCCGGCTCGCGTCGCCGCTCGGGTTTGTATCTTCTGAGCATGCAATCGAGACCGTACGGACGGTCGCTGCCATTTTCCGCGATCATGGCAATCGCGCAGACCGGCGACATGCGCGGCTCAAGTATCTCATCAACGAATGGGGGATGGACCGCTTTGCTGCGGAGTTTCGCGGTCGGGTGTCGTTTGCGCTTGCGCCGTCGAGGCCGTTACCTCCGCCGGCCTATCACGATCATCTAGGCAGGCATGCGCAGGGCGACGGCAGGTTTTTCTATGGGGTGTTCGTTGAAAACGGTCGAATCGTCGATCGCGACGGCGTGCAGACGAAAACGGCCTTGCGAGAGATCGTCGAGAAGCACCGGCCGGGCATGCGGCTGACACCCAATCAGAACGTTTTACTCACGGACCTGAGCGAAGCGGCGATCGACGACATCGAACGCATGCTGGCTGACCACGGCGTGAAGCTCGTGAGTGATCTGTCCGCCGCGCGGCGCTATTCGATGGCCTGTCCCGCGCTGCCAACCTGCGGACTGGCGATGTCGGAGTCGGAACGGCTCATGCCGTCGGTCGTCGATGCGTTTGAAGCGGAACTCGATTCGCTCGGCGTTCGTGACGTGCCGATCACGCTGCGGATGACGGGATGCCCCAACGGCTGTGCCCGGCCGTACACGGCGGATATCGCCTTCGTCGGTCGAAAGCCGGATGTGTATCACGTTTATGTCGGCGGCGGGCTCGGTGGTGACCGCGTGGCGGACCTCTATGCGGCAGACGTGCCCACGGATCAGCTCGTGCCTGCGCTGCGACCCTTGCTGAAGAAATGGGTCCGCGAGCGAAGCGGTGACGAAGGACTGAGCGATTTCTATCAGCGCCTCATTGGACACGCGGCACCCCGCGAGCACATCACTGGGGCGGAACAACCGACGGTCGGCTCGCTGTCGCTGACGGTGCTGCCATGATCGAACGGCTGCTGTACCTCGGCGCGACGCACAAGACGGCAGCGCTGACCGTCCGCGAGCAACTGGCCACGGGACCGGAGCGCGTGCCGGGATTGCTGTCGGAATTACGTCACCTCGCCGATGAGGCGCTCGTACTCAATACGTGCGGGCGTTTCGAGATTTATCTCGTCTCGTCGTTGTCACGGCAGAAAGACTGGCCGGCATGGCTCGGGGCGATCCTTCGTCAACCTGCGTCATCGCTTCTTGAGCATTTGAGCATGCGTACAGGTAAGGATGCTGTCGGACATGCCTTGCGCGTCGCCGCGGGGCTCGAATCACGCCTCATCGGCGAGGATCAGGTTCTCGGCCAGGTACGGCGCGCCTTCGATCTCTCGATGCGACAGCGCGCCGTCGGCCCCATGCTCTCGGCGCTTTTCCGCGCCGCCATTCATGCCGGCCGGCGCGTGCGCACCGAGACCGAACTCGGCCTCCAGAGCCGGAGCTTTGCCCGGCTCGCTGTTGAGGTCGTTCGCAGCGAGCTGTCGCGTGAACCAGCCCGATCCACCGACGGGATGATTGCAAATGCAAGAACGATCCTCCTTCTCGGCACGGGGAGTCTGGCTCGAGACGTGGCGGAGGAATTGAAGCGAAACCGGTACACGCGGCTGCGGTTTGTCAGCAAACATATCGGTCGAGCGCAGCAGCTCGCGGCGGAGTATCACGGGGAGGGCTACGGCCTTGACGCCCTGCCGAGTTTGCTGCGGACCTGCGATGCGGTCATCGCCTGTGCGTCGTCAAGTCATGCGTTGATCGCGCCGTGGATGTTCGAAGGCGCGGGCGTGGTCACAACCGTGTGTGCTGAGAAGTGGTCGGATCGCACGGCGCCGCTGACCATCATCGATCTCGGCGTGCCGCGAAACGTGGACCCGGCCGTAGCGGCGCTGCCGGGCATTGTGCTCCGCGATCTGGACGCGATCCAACCTCCGGAGGCCGAATTCGAAGATTCCGTCAGCGCTGCGGAGCAGATCGTCGATCACGAATTGCGTCGTTACCTCGACTGGTTGCGCGGTCGGGCCGCTGCACCGCGCATCACACAGTTACTATGTTCCGCCGGCCCGGCTGCCGACACGTCGGATCGCGCGGTACGGCGCGCGTTGCATCAGCGCATCCTGCAGCTCAAAAAGGAGGTCGCCGCATGAGACGCACGGCGCTGATTCTGGCAGCCCACGGAAGCCGTCATGAGCCGACGGTCAACGCGCTCGTGTGCGAATGGGCTGCGTTGCTCTGTTCGTTTCGGCCGGCGGGGACGCAGGCCACTACGTGTTGCGCGGCGTTTGATGAAGTGGTCGCCGCGTTTCATCAGGGAACGCCGACGTTCGCGCAGGTTCTGGATGACCTTTCCGCCGAACGCGTCGTGGTTGTGCCGGTGATGAGCAGCGAGGGGTATTACTGCAACGAGTTCCTGCCGGCGGAGCTGGCGAAGAATCGGCGCTATGCCGAGGTGGAGTTGACCATCACGAAACCGGTCGGCCTACACCCGGACATGGTCGGGCTGGTCGAGACGCGGGCGCTGGAACTGGCGGACGAGTTTGCCGTGCGTGCGGGGACTTCATCGCTGGCTGTCGTGGGGCATGGTACGAAGCGCAATCCTCAGAGCCGCGTCGCTACCGAGCGCCTGGTCGATGCCCTGCGACTTCGAGGACAGTTTGCCGAGGTTCATGCGTTTTTCCTCGACGAGCCGCCGGGCGTGGAAGAAATCCGTCTGCGCATGTCCTGCCGCGAGATTCTGGTGGTGCCGTTTCTCATCAGCGGAGGACCACATGCAACGAGGGACATTCCCGTGCGGTTCGGCGCTGCTGTCGATCCAGAACAAGGCCCGCCGTTTGCTGTCGATGTAATGGGGCGACCCATCCTCTGTGACACGGCCATCGGCACGGATGCCCGAATGCTGAAGATCATCTCGTCACTTGCGTCGGAAGCATTGTCAACGGAGCTGCACGATGCGAATCACTCCTGTGCTCCTCCGAAACTGACTACGCGAAGCATCCCGCGACGGGACCACGTAGCGATGGTCCTGGGAACGCGCGGCAGCAGACTCGCACGGTGGCAGGCCCAGCATGTGGCAAGATTGCTTCACGGGCTGGGCGCAGCAGTTGAGATTCTCGAGCTTTCCACGCTGGGCGACCGCGTCCTCGATCGGGCCATCCGCGATCTGCCCTCCGACGCGCCATTTACAGGTGACATCGAAGAGGTACTTCTTTCCGGCGAGATTGATCTCGCGGTTCACAGTCTCAAGGACCTGCCGGTTGCCAAAACCCCCGGCCTCGCCATCGCCGCCGTCCTGCCGCGCGGATCAGTGACGGAGTCACTTGTATCGCACGATGGACTGACTTTGTCGCAGTTGCAGCCGGGCGCCACCGTCGGCACAAGCAGTCCGCGGCGCGTGGCGCAATTGCTGGCAGTCCGACCAGACCTGGTCGCGCTGCCGATCCGCGGTGCCGTCGATGATCGCGTACGTCAGGTGCGAGGCGGAGCTTTCGACGCGGCGATCCTCGCCACGGCCGGCCTCGAACGACTCAGCATGCTGGATGCGGCAGCGGAAGAATTGTCGCTCGATGCTTTTCTCCCCGCTCCCGCACAGGGAGCCATGGTCGTTCAGTGCCGTTCAGATGACACCCGGATGATCGACTTTTGCCGGGCGGTGGATGACAGCGCCACGCGGTCAGCGGTCACGGCGGAGCTTGAATTCCTCCGACCGTTTGAGCACAGCGAGACATTTGTCGCCGCGGCGCTGGCAAAATGCGAAGGTGCTCGTATTACACTCCGAGCACGGTTGCTGTCGTTGGACGGACGGTTTCGACGGGATGTTGTCGTAAGTGGAGTTCATCCGATCGAAGCCGCGCAGGCGGCGCTCGCGCGCTTTGACGAGATAATCGAAACACATCCGGAGCCGCAGCGATGAAGTGCGATGCAGGAAAGGTCTATCTCGTCGGCGCTGGGCCCGGCGATCCGGGATTGATCACGGTCCGCGGGCTCGAACTCCTGCGGCAGGCGGATGTCATCCTCCATGATCGGCTCATTCCGCACGAGCTGCTACGTGAGGCACGGGCCGATGCAATCATCACCGATGTGGGAAAGTTCCCCGGCTCGCATCGTCTCGCGCAGGACGAGATCAACGCCCTGCTGATCAATCATGCACGCGCCGGGCGATGCGTCGTGCGACTCAAGGGAGGCGATCCCTTCGTATTCGGACGCGGGTTCGAAGAGTTGTCTGCGTGCCATGATGTCGGCATCGCGTGTGAGGTCGTCCCCGGTGTTTCCAGTGCCGTGGCAGGCCCGACTGCGGCGGGCATTCCCATTACCCATCGCGGCGTCGCTCGGAATTTCGCCGTCGTCACCGCGCGCACGGGTGAATCGGACGATGCATCTGATCTGGACTATGCGGCACTTGCTCGCATTGACACGCTCATCGTCCTGATGGGCCGGGGCAATCTGCGCGAGGTTGCCGCCGGGCTGACTGCCGCGGGGCGCGATGCTTCAACGCCGGTCGCATGCATTGAGCAGGCCACTACTTCGGCGCAGCGCGTCGTCGCCGGCGTGCTTTGCGACATCGCCGATCATGTCGATGAGGCCGGCCTTCGTCCTCCTGTAGTCACGGTCATAGGCGAGGTCGCGCGATATGCCGGTTCGACGGCCTTGCCTGGCTCAACGAGCGAAGTCCTGTCCGGGCGAGTCGTCGCCGTGACTGGAACGAAGACGATCAATCAGCATCTGCGGGCCTCCTTGGAGCCGCGCGGTGCGAAGGTAATCGAGTGCCCATTGATCGACATCGAATTCGAGGCCGCCGATAAGGCAGCGGAAATGCTGTCGCATTTGCACAAATACGACTGGCTGGTCTTCACGTCCGTACACGGGGCGCGCGGCTTTGTAAGTGCCATGCAGCGATGCGCGATGGACATCGTAACGCTGAGAAGCGCGCAGATCGCTGCCGTCGGCCCGTCCACGCGAGACGAATTGTCAGCATACGGTTTGCGCGTTGACTTCATGCCGACGAGATTCTGCGCCGCCGCGCTGGTTGAACAGCTTGGCCCGCAGGTATCCGCCCGGCGCGTGCTGCTGCCGTGCGGCGACCATGCCCGGCCGGAACTTGCGGAAGGACTCTCCACGGCCGGTGCATGGGTGGATCGGCTGCTTGTGTACCGCAACGTGCCGCATCGGCCCGCGGCGGAAATGCTGGAGCAAGCCGGCGCGGCGGATATCGTCGTGCTCTCAAGCCCGACGGCTGTGAGACAGTTTATCGAGGTGGGGTTGGCGGCGCGCGGTGTGAGCATCGCGTGTCTGGGTCCGACCACGGCCTCGGCAGCACGACGCGCAGGTCTTCCTGTCAGTGTTGTTGCCGAGGACCATCGCGCCGAAGGTATGGTCCATGCGCTGGAGGCGTTCTTCAGTTGTTGTGAGGTGTTGCCATGAGTGAGCGAAACTCATTTTTCTCGGCCGGCGGGGACGCCGGTCGCTACGAAACGTCGTCCGGCAGCTACAGTCGAAAGCGGCGTATTCGCGGGAGGGCGGGCCTGCGCGACATGGTACGAGAGACGTCGCTGTCGGTGCGCGATCTGATCTGCCCGATGTTCATCGCGGAGAATGCCGCGGACGCCGGACCGGTGGCATCAATGCCAGGCGTGGTGCGACATCGGCTGGATGATCTGGAGCGCGAGATCGAGCAGGTGGCCGCGCGGCGCATTCCGGCGGTGCTGCTTTTCGGGATACCATCGCACAAAGACGCGCAGGGCAGCGGGGCGTACGACAGCAACGGCGTGATTCCTGCGGCGATCCGGCGGATCAAAGCGTCACGAGAGGACCTGATCGTCGTCGCGGACGTTTGTCTGTGCGAGTACACGGATCATGGCCACTGCGGCATCGTGCGCGAGGATCACATCGACAACGACGAGACACTGCCGCTGCTTGCAAAGGCGGCGGTTGCTTATGCCGACGCCGGGGCGGACGTGGTCGCGCCCAGTGCAATGATGGACGGCCAGGTCGCCGCGATCCGATCCGCGCTGGATGCGAACGGCCGCCACGAGACGGCGATTCTTTCATACGCGGTCAAATACGCTTCGGCGTTGTACGGCCCCTTCCGTGATGCGGCGGCCTGCGCGCCGAAGTTCGGCGACCGACGCAGCCATCAGATGGATCCGGCCAACGTGCGCGAGGCACTGGCCGAAGCAGAAGCGGATGTGGCCGAGGGTGCGGATCTGCTCATGGTCAAACCGGCTGGGGCCTATCTTGACGTTATCGCGGCGGTGCGACAGCGATGCCCGCAGGTACCGCTGGCGGCCTATCAGGTCAGCGGCGAGTACAGCATGATCAAGGCGGCGGCGGCCAACGGGTGGATTGACGAGCGGCGTGTTGTGATCGAGACGCTGACGGCCATCAAGCGCGCCGGTGCGGATATCATCATTACTTACTTCGCGAAGGATGCGGCGGAGTATCTGCATTCGTAATCTCATGATGACGCGCAATGACGAACTCTGGCGGAGTGCTTTATCGCTGATGCCCGGCGGAGTGAGTTCGCCGGTGCGCGCCTTCGGCAGTGTGGGGGGCGTCCCACGGATCATCGAGCGCGCACAAGGTTGCCGATTCTACGATGTCGATGGCCGCGAATACATCGACTACATCGGCTCGTGGGGGGCGATGATCCTCGGTCACGCGGCCCCGCAGGTCGTGTCTGCGATGACGGAATGTCTCATGGGCGGCACCTCGTTCGGCACGCCCTCGACGATCGAGATCGAGCTGGCGGCGGAGATCACCTCGCGGATGCCGTCGATCGAGAAGATTCGCTTTGTGAGCAGCGGCACCGAAGCAGTCATGAGTGCCATGCGCCTGGCCCGCGCCGCCACCGGTCGCGAGCACATTATCAAGTTCACCGGATGCTACCACGGCCATGCAGACGCCCTGCTCGTGCAGGCGGGCAGCGGCGTCGCCACCCTTGGCCTGCCGGATTCTCCGGGCGTCACGCGCGGCAGCGTCGAGACGACCCTGACGGCACCCTACAACGATCTTGCCGCGGTGAAAAAACTGTTTGACGCGCATCGCGGCCAGATCGCGGCGGTCATCATCGAGCCGATCGCGGGCAACATGGGCGTCGTGTCCGGCGACGACGAGTTTATTCACGGCATCCACGAATTGACGACCTCTCATGGCGCGCTGCTGATCTTCGACGAAGTGATGTCCGGCTTTCGCGTCGCGCCGGGCGGTGCACAGGCGCACTACGGCGTCACGCCGGACCTGACCACACTGGGCAAGGTCATCGGCGGCGGTCTTCCGGTCGGAGCGTACGGCGGGCGAGCAGAATTGATGGACCTCGTCGCACCGGCCGGGCCGGTCTATCAGGCGGGCACGCTCTCGGGCAATCCGCTGGCCATGACCGCCGGACTCGCCACGCTCAGGGCACTCGATGATCAGGCGTATGCGGCGCTGAGCGGCGTATCAACTGAACTACAGACCGGGCTGGAGCAGGCACTTCGTGCGGAACACGTCCCGGGCATCGTGCAGCGTGCCGGGTCGATGCTTACGCTCTTCTTTACCGATCAGCCGGTGCGCAATTTCGCCGACGCCCGGGCCGCGGATCATCGACGATTCGCGGCTTTCTTTCACGCCATGCTCGAGCGCGGCATACATCTGCCGCCAAGCGGCTACGAGGCGTGGTTCGTAAGCACGGCGCACGATCAGGGTTCGGTCGAAAAGACGCTGATTGCTGTGCGAGCGGCATTCCGCGACATCCGATGAGGCCGCGACCATGATGCTGCGTGATTACAGGTACCGCCGCGCCCAGTGTTCAAGAAAGAGAATCGCCCAGAGCTGGCTGCCGAAGTCGATCCACGGTCGGCGCTGTGCCCGCAGCATCCAGCGAAGTCCGCGGGCGTCGAAGATTCCGTGTGAGGTGAGCGCCCCGCCATCGAGCAGTGCTGCCGTTTCGTCCAACAGACCGCGCTTGAACCAGCGGCGCACGGGAATCCGGAAGCCCATCTTCGGTCGGTAGAGCAGTTCGCGCGGTACGTAGCGTTCGGCGACCTTTTTGAGCAGGTACTTTCGCACGCCGCCGCAAATTTTGAGGTCCGTCGACAACGAGGCAGAGAATTCGGTCACCGCGTGATCAAGCAGCGGCACGCGGCATTCCAGACTGCACGCCATGCTCGTGCGATCCACCTTCGTCAGGATGTCGTCCGGCAGATACATCCGCAGATCGACGTACTGCGCCGCTTCGACAGCGGGCCAGCCGCGAGCGACGGCATGTGCCCGATGTTGCTCGAAGACCTCACATCGCCCCATCGTGTCGGCGCGGTAGGACTCCGTCAGTAGACGGTGCATCAGCCACGGGCTGCAGAGCACCTGGTGCTCCTCGTGCTGATGCAGCGGCGCATGCGACGCATTGCGAAAGCGTTTGAGAAACTTTGCCTCGGGCGAGAAGATCGCGCCGGACGATGCGACGATCGCCCGATTCCGCAGTCGGCGAAGCCGCCCGCCGTCGGCAGCAGCTTCGAGCACTTCTTCGTATCGACCGTAGCCGGCGAAGCTCTCATCGCCGCCGTCGCCGGTCAACACCACCTTGACGTGGCGCGATGCAACCTCGCAGACACGATAACAGGCCAGGGCGGATGAATCGGCGAAGGGCTCATCGAACTGTCCGACCAGCTTTTCGATCGCCTGCATCGGGTCAAGCCGCACGTGTTCCTCGAAATGCTCCGTTCCGTACTTGCCGGCCAGCACGCGGGCGAAGGGGAGCTGATCGAAACCGGCTTCTTCAAAACCCACGGAGAAGGTCTTGATGGGTCTGCCGGAGACCTCGCAGGCCAGTGCCGTGACCAGCGAGGAATCGACCCCGCCGGAGAGCAACGAGCCGACCTCCACGTCAGACTCCAGATGGCTCTTCACCGCGGCGCGCAGGATCGCATCCAGTCGATCGACGGCCTCTGACTCGTCACGCAGTTTCGAGCCCGAGTAATCGGGCTGCCAATAGGACGATACATCGACCGACAACCGATCGTCTTCTCCGACCCTTCGAGCGATCAATCGATGTCCCGGTGGAAGTTTGTAGATATCTTCAAAGATAGTCAGCGGGGCCGGCACGTACTTCCAGCGAAGGTAGGTACGAAGGGCTTGCCGACAGATCGCCGGTCGGGTCGGCAGGATTTCCAGGATCGCCTTCAGCTCCGAGGCGAACAAGAGCGAGTGCCCATCCCGGTAGTAATACAGCGGCTTGATTCCGTTCCGATCCCGTGCGAGCGTCAACGCGCCGGTAGATTGATCCAGTATCGCAACGGCGAACATCCCGGCGAGCGATTCGACGAAGCGCGACGCATCTTCCTCGTAAAGATGGAGGGCAACTTCACCGTCGCTTCGGGTGCGAAACGAGTGCCCTCGCGTCTGAAGCGATCCACGCAGCGCGCGAAAATTATAGATTTCTCCGTTGTAGATAAGAAGCAGGTCGCCGGTTTCGTTCGCAATCGGCTGATGTCCGCTCGCCAGATCAATGATGCTCAGGCGTCGATGCCCCAGAAATGCGCGACGATCATCCGCAAGGTAAGCGCCGCGGTCATCCGGACCGCGATGCGACAGGCAATCAATGGCCCGATCCAGACGCGCCTTGTCTTCGAGAAACTCGAATGGCAAAGTCGATATTCCGCCGAGAATGCCGCACATGCACGTCGCTACCAGGTTATCCGACGAACATCCATTGACGCCGATCGCCGGGGATGGTAAGTCGCCGCCGCACAAATGAGTAGGCCGTCATCCATCCTTCCGATTCCACGAACCGTAGCCCTGACGGCCGGCACGCGCCGATGGCCGAAGCGGTTCGAGGTCGATTGCCGCACCGAGGCGGCGCGGCCGTTGGCCGACGCCTTCGGGAAACTGTCCGGCGGCGGCGAGGGCGCGATCCGTTTGACACTCCGCGCGAGCGACTCTCCCCTCAGCGCGCAAAGTTACACGCTGCTACTCGAAACCGACGCCGTGCAAGGACAGGCGAACGACATCGCGGGCTTTCGACACGCCCTCACCACTCTTGAGCAACTCCTGTCAGAGCCGAACATGCCGATCGGTCGCATCGATGATGCCCCGGCGCTGAAGCTTCGCGGCTTTCATCTGAACTTCGAAAGCTACCGTCGTATGGATTTCGACACCGCCCTGCGCTTCATCGAAACGGCCACGCGATTCAAGCTCAATGCGTTGCTTGTAGAGTACGGCCCGCGCTTTCCTTTGGAGGCGTACCCGGACCTGCGAGACCCTGCCGCGTTGACGCTGCAACAGATCGCTCGGCTCAACGAAGCTGCGGCCGCGAGTGGCATCCAGCTCATTCCGCTCCAGCAGAGTTTGGCCCACCTTGAATACGTCCTGCGACACGAACGCTTCGCCCATCTGCGAGAACGGCCACCGAAGTTCAACCTGCTCTGTCCGATGCACGACGAGAGTCTGCCGTTGATCAAGTCCCTCGCAGCGGAGGTGATGGCCGCACATTCCTGCGGCGATTCAGCATTTTTCCACCTCGGCGGAGACGAAGCGCGAAAAATCGGGGAGTGTCCACGCTGCCGACCGCTCGTCGAAAGGGAAGGCGTCGGTGCGGTCTATGGCCGCTACATGGGGCATCTCGCACGCTGGGTCCTCGAGCGGGGACGGCGACCGATCATCTGGGACGACGTAGTCTGTGCGCATCCAGATGCGCTGGATCATCTTCCGAGGGAAACAATCATCCAGTACTGGGATTACATCGCCGTCGCCGACCCGACGCCGGTATTGATCCCGAGGATGTCACATACACAGGGAGGGCCGCGTGTCGCGCACGACTGGTCGTGGAGCGTACCAGGGCGACGTAAAAAACTGCCGACGGTCGTGCAGGATGTGATGCGAAACTACTCAAAGCCGTCACGGCTTCGGGCGTCTCTCGGCGACGACTTTCTGAAGCAGTACGGGACATACCTCGGACCCGGTTTCCCGAAGTTGATCCGCGCTCTGCCCTATCTTGAGTATTACCAGGACCGCGGTTTCGACGTGATCACCAGCCCCACCGGCATGGGTAACGGCGATACGGAAGACGGCACGCCGAATTTCGATCGCTTTGAAGCCAACATCCGTACACATGCACAGCGTTGCAACAGGAACGGTCGCGCCCTCGGCATCCTCGCCACGGCCTGGTACGACGTGCCACCGGAATTGCTCTACCAGCCGCTTGTGCGCACGGCGATGTGCGGATGGACGGGTCGATGAAACGAGCAGGCGAGCAATAGCACTTGAGTCGGCCTGACGATTCGTGTACGGCTATTTCACGGCGGCCGACAGGTCCCGATGCAGCAGTCGGTGGAAAAGCTGCTCACCGGCCTCGCGCCGTGGGGCAAGACGGCCGGCGACGTAGGCCCGGGAGCCGAGGCCGCGCTGGACGGCTTCGCAGATGTCGATGTCTTCGTGCTGAACGCGCTCGCCGACGGCGATGCTGGCGCGGTTGCGCGCCTCGGCTGAATCACCCAGATCATCAAAGTAGAAATCGAAGATCACCTCGCACCGGTCCACGGCAAGCGGACGAACGAGGTTGGTATCCATGATGCCTTCGTACCAGTTGATCATGAAATTCGGATACACCCACCAGTAATAGGCCGCCTCGCCTCGACGCACCGCCGCGGTCTTCTCGTCCTTCCCGGCTTTCATCGGGCTCCATTGCAGAACCGTCCGCCCGAAGCACTCGATCTGATAATCCTTGTAGTCGAGCACCGTGTTCAGTGACTTGTGCAGGTAGGGAACGTGATAGCCGCCGTCGAGATAATTATCGACGTACACCTTCCAGTTGCAGTTGAGCGTGTAGCTGCGCCGTTCGAAAAATCGCAGCTTCTCTAATTTCAACGGAGCGACCCGGGAGACGACGTCGCCAAGATAACCCTCCAGCGAACCGCCGGCTGCTGATCCCGACAAGTCGACGAATACGAAGTTTTCCCAGACCGCCGTTTTCACCGGTACAAGGCCGTACTGCGATTTGTCAAAATCGCGCGCACCATCGAAGTCCGGCGTGACGCGCAGTGCGCCATCGAGTCCGTAGGTCCAACCGTGATAGGGACATCGCAGCGCGTCACAGTGGCCTGCCGCATCCGTCGCCACGGCAGCCGCGTGATGCCGGCAGACGTTGTAGAAGCCGCGAAGCATGCCATCTGCACCACGCACGACCACGATCGGCTCGCCTGCCACGGTCGTCGCTACGTACTGTCCTGTTTCGCGAAGCTCATCGAGTCGGGCCGCCACCTGCCAGGTGCCGCCGAAGACGGCCCGCCGCTCCAGCTCAGCGATTTCCGCATTCGTGTACCACGGCGCAGGAATCGTCAGGGCCTGCTCCAGCGGGACATCGGCGTCGTACGAATGAATCAGCGACTTGATGGTTTCCGCCATGCGGACATCTTAACGCGGACGTGACGCGATGGTCGAGTGGATCGGGACAGAACGCGGGCACCTACCACTCGGTAATGAGGACCCGGGTGCCTTTGGCCGTTCGATCATAGACCTCGATCACGTCGCGATTGGATAGGCGAACGCAGCCCATCGAGGCGGGTGTGCCGATCTTGTCTTCGGCTGGCGTGCCGTGGATGTAGATGTAGCGTTCCTTCGAGTCGATCCCTGGCCCCGCGTTGTGTCCCGGTTCGAGCCCCCGGAGCCAGAGGATGCGCGTCAGGACGTAATCCTTGTCGGTCGGCTGTTCGGGAACCCAGACTTTGCCGGTGAACTTGCGCTCCACGAAGATCGCGCCCAACGGCGCGCCGTCGCCGATGCGATCATCGATTTCATGCCAGCCGGTCGGCGTCTGATAGGAATTGACACGCGAGCCCAGCCCCTTGGACGCCGTGGAACAGGGAAAGACGAAGGCGACTCGGCCGTCTTCAATTCCTACGAGCTGCTGCTTCGCGGCGGATACCCAGATGCCAAGTTCGCGGCCGACGCGCGACGGCCAGCCGGCGTCGTCCAACTGGCGGGCGATGCTCTCCGGCAGCGGGCGGCCGACGATCAGGGCCGAGGAATCCTTCGTCTCCATGTTGCGGCAGACGACCTGAGAGCCGGAAAGCACAAGGAAGGACAGGATGACCAGAGCGCTCCGTCGCATCATTACGAAACAGATTCTAGCGAACCGCCCGCAACGATTCAATCACAATGGGTCGTTCACACACCGTTGCCACCCTGCGGCGAACTTGCAAGCAATCGACGAGGTGGGCGGTCGCGTTTCCAGTTCACGGGTGGCTCGAAACGTGCTTTTGAATTATAACAGCCGCCATCAGCCCCGGATGATATATTACTTCGACGACATCGCCTGTTCGTCCGAGGCGCGAAAATGGTCGCACAGCCAGTTACATTCATCGTACTGGTGCTGCTCGTGCTGCTGATCGGCGGCGGCTGTGTGTTGATTCGCAGTGCCATGCGGCGCGGCGCGGCGGCTGCATCCTCGGTCGCCTGTCCGAGTTGCCGCCATGCAAATCCGGCGGATGCTCGATTTTGTGCTCACTGCGGAGCGGCGATGCGGTAGCCCCGACGCCGCCCGTGCAGGATCGCTCGAGCGGCCCTGAGGCCGGCCGCATCGCTGAGACTTATTAACTGCCGCTTTGGTTCATCCGAGAAAGGAGTGCCAACATGTCTGAGCAACCTGCGAGGCCGGTTCGCATACGGCCGTCGATTCCCGGACCGGCCATTCCGATCAAGAGCATGCTTGCCGCATCCCTGCTGGCGCTGGTCGTCGGAGGACTCGCCTTCGTCTGGTTCGTCCTGCGCGTGGAAGTCGATGCCAACGAAATCCTCGTCCTCGTCAACAAGACCGGCAGGGACATCCCCCGGGAGCTGCGCGACGAAATCGGCGACCAGGTCATCCTGTACCCGAAGCTCGTCGAGCGCATCGCGGCCGTCACCGGAGAGAGCGAGGAAGACATCCGCTCCGGATACAAAGGCATTCAGTACAACGTCTACGCCGAAGGTCGCTACTTCTTCAATCCCTACTTCTACAAACGGCTCAAGGTCCCGGCGACTTTGCTCGACCAGGGCGAAGTCGGTGTACGCATCCGGCAGTACGGCAGACCGCTGCCCTTCCCGAAGACCGTTGCCACCGAGTCGGACGAGCGCGGCCCGGTCGCTGAAATCCTCGGGCCCGGCCGGCACAACGTGAACCCGTTCGCCTATCAGGTGCAGCGCTTCAAGGCCGCGTTAATCCCTGAAGGCCACGTCGGCGTCGTGACGCTGCTCTCGGGCATCGCGCCGAAGCAGTCGAATACCTACACCGTGGAGCCCGGGGAGAAGGGGGTGCAGCGCCGAACCCTGCCGCCGGGTCTCGAGTACTACAACCCCTATCTGATGCAGATCGAGATCGTGGACGTCCGCAGTCAGAAGTATGACATGCTCGCGGAAGAGGCGATCTTCTTCCCTTCCGGCGACAGCTTCACGATCACCATCGAAGGCACGATCGAATGGGCAATCCGCCCCGATCACGTGGCTGAGGTGACCGTCGCCTATGGTGACAAGGAGAACATCCTCGAGAAAATCATTCTTCCCAACGCTCGAAGTATCGCGCGCATCCAGGGATCCAAGCTCAAGGCCCGCGAGTTCATCAGCGGGCGGACGCGAACGGCCTTTCAGGACAAACTGCTGGCGGAGCTTCGGCAGGAGTGCTGGTCGCAGGGTATCGACATCCGTGCGGCTCTGGTCCGAGACATCCATCCGCCGCAGGAGATCGCCCGCCTCATCAGCCAGCGCGAGCAGGCCGATCAGGAAATCGAGCGCTTCACCAACCAGATGAAGGAGGCCATCGCTGAGGCCCAGCTCGTCGAGCAGCAGGAGTTGCAGAATCAGAACAAGGCCATCGGCGAGATGCGCCGCGACGTGGTTACCGTGGTCAAGGAGGCCGAGCAGCGCAAGGGCGTAGCCATCACCCGGGCCAACCGCGAACTGGAGGTCGCCCGCCTGAATCTCGAAGCGGCGGAAAAAGAAGCAGCCGCCATTCGCTCCCGCGGCAAGGCCGAAGCCGATGTCGTGCTGTTTGAATATCAGGCCCGGGCCGAGCCGCTGCAACGCGCCGTAGCGGCCTTCGGCGACGGCGTGGCCTATGCACAGCAGTTCTTCTATCAGAAAGTGGCGCCTTCGATCCAGACGATCCTGACCGACACCGAAGGCCCCTTCGGTGATGTCTTCCGTGAATTGCAATCGGTACGCAGATCACCGCAGCGATCGGGAGGTGAGCGATGATGCGACGCCTGATACCACTGCTCATCGGTCTTGTCTTCGTGGCCACGGCCGCGGTGCTGGCCGTTGTGTGGTTCACCTGCCGTGTCTATGTCCCGGAGGACATGTGCGCCGTGCTGATTCGCAAGATGGGTACGCCGCTGCCGCCCGGACAGATGGTCGCCAGTGAACCCGGCCAGCGCGGCATTCAGGAGGAAGTCCTCGGCCCCGGCCGCCATTTCCTCAACCCGATCGTCTGGGACTGGGAACTCAAACCGCTGACGGTCATTCCCGCCGGCGATCCGAACACCTGGGAATGGGTTCACTCCCACAGCCAGCGACATCGGGACGCCTCGCGCGCAGGAAACTACACCTTCAAGGGACAGTTTCCGCAGGTGGGCGTCGTGACCCGGCGTGTCGGCAAGACCCGCCCGCCGGGACAGGTCGTTGTCTCGCGCGAGTCGGGCTACGAAGGCATCCTGGCGGAGTTGCTCACGCCCGGTACTTACAAACTCAATCCGTACATCTACCAGATCGAGCTGCATCCGGCCGTGGTCATCCCGACCGGTTTTGTCGGCGTGGTCACCAACATGTTCGGCGAGTCGACGAGTTCTCCACCGACGCCCGGCATCCTGACCGGCGATCGAGACGATGCCGTCGGCAAAAGTGAGCCCGACGCCGAACAAATGGTCAGTCTGGTGCCGCCGCTCGCCCAACCGGGGGAACGCGGCACGCTGCGCGACGTGCTCCAGCCGGGTGTCTATTTCATCAACCCGCGCGTTCAGAAAGTGACCCTGATCGAGATCGGTTTCAACGAGTACTCGCAGGACAAGATCAGCGAGACCGAGGACTTCCGGCTGACGTTTCCATCCGACACCGGCTTTCTGATCAAAGTGAACGTGACAGTCATCTGGGGAATCGATCCGGCCCACGCCGCGGAGATCATCAACGAGTTCGGCAACGTGGACGGCGTCATTGAGAAGGTCATCGGTCCGCAGCTCCGCTCGATCTGCCGGAACATCGGCTCGACCTATGCGGCTCGCGACTTCATCCAGGGCGAGAAGCGCGAACTCTTCCAGCGCGACATGACCCTCGAACTGCAGCGCATCTGCCGCGGCAAGAACATCGAAGTCCTGCTCTCGCTCGTGCGCGAGATCGAGGTCCACAGCCCGGAATCCGCGCCCGGGTCGGATTCAATCACCGAAGACCTCAAGCGCACGATTCAGCAGAGCTTCATCGCCATCGAGAACCAGATCACCAAGGAGAAGCAGCGCGAAGCCGCCACGGCCAAAGCCGAGCTGGAAGAAGTCAAGAAACGCGTGGACATCGCTCGTGAGACCATCCGCGCGGAGACCCGCGTGAAAGTGGCGAACATCCAGGCCGAGGGCGACAAGCAGGCCGCTGAGACCGACGCTCAGGCAGCCCTGGCCGTGGCCACGATCCAGCAGCAGGTCGCCGAACTCGAAGCCCAGCGCACCCAGATTATCGGCAAGGCCAAAGCCGACGTGGTTCGCATGAGAAACGATGCGGAAGCCGAAGGATATCGCATGCTTGTCAACGCGATGGGAAGCGCCGCGGCTTTCAACCTCTACACCTTCGCCGAAAGCTTTGAGCCGAAATCGATCCGCCTCATCTTCGCCGGGCCGGGCACCTTCTGGACGGACCTGTCGCGTTTCGAGGAAATCGGCGCTGCTCGTATCCTCCAGGATGCGCAAGGCAGTCGGTCGCCGGTGCAGAGCAGTGCGCCGAGGACGCCGCTGTCATCGGCAGAGACAGAGTAGATCGGTGAAACAATGGCACCGGCAGGTCGTTTTCCGGAGAATTGAGAATGTCGCTGCCGGTCGTGCCGCCGGATCCATCGCCCGATCCGAAGATCGCCCGTGATCTTCGGACGCTGGCCCAGTTCATCCGGATCTACTGTCGCCACAAACATCCGGACGCGCCGAAGCGGCCGCCGCGCATCCGCGGGTTTGACCTTGATGCGCTGCGCATCCGGAAACTGGAACTCTGCACGCCCTGCGGCAAACTGCTGGCGCATGCCTTCGTGAAGCGCGCACACTGTCCCTATTCGCCCAAGCCGGCATGCAAGCACTGCCAGACACACTGTTACCAGCCCGACTACCGCGAGCAGATACGTCAGGTGATGCGATTCTCCGGCCGCAAGCTGGTGATGTCCGGCCGGCTTGATCTGCTGTTCAAGCTGCTCTTCTGAAAGAAGCCCTGACAGCGTGAAATCTTTCGCCTCGCGGCGATAATAATCTCACGGGCCGCGAAGGCCACTCCGGAGCAAGGCGCCCATGAGCATGATCTACTGCCCAACCTGCGGCCGACATGTTTCGAGCCGTGCCCACGCCTGCCCCGGCTGTGGTGAACCGATCGCCCGGCGCGTCGCCGCGCGCGGTCGTGCTTCCGACGATCATGTCTACCCCGTCACGCCGACGCCGGCGCTCTGGAGTCCAGGTATCGCCGCCGTGCTGAGCTTCTTCATCCCCGGTCTGGGACAGATCTACAAGGGGCAGATCCTCAACGGTCTGCTCTGGATGCTTTTCGTGCCGATCGGTTATTACTTCCTGTGCATCCCCGGCGCAATCCTCCACCTCTGCTGCATCTACGGTGCGGCGTCGGGCGTTCCGCCACGCTGTCGCTGAGACGGCCGCGCGCGTTCGGCAGTGTCCATGTGCATCGAACGATCCACGCAAACATTCGCCGTCCGCCGGGAGGCGTGTTAAGATACGCCCCGATTAATCGGAATCTGGATGGTTCTGTATGTTCTCCGGCATTATCGACGCGATGGGTAGAGTGGCGGCCTCCCGTGAAACGCCCGGCGGCTGCGAACTGATCCTTCGCGCAGAAGGATACTGGCAAGGTGTATCAGCTGGCTCCAGCATCGCCGTGGACGGTGTCTGTCTGACGGTGACGCGGATCGAAGGCCACGAGGCGCACTTTGACGTCATCACGGAGACGCTGCGCCGTTCCACGCTCGGTCGGCTGCGACCGGGAAACTTTGTCAATCTCCAGAAATCGCTCAAGGCCGGCGATCCGATCGACGGTCATTTCGTCCAGGGGCATGTCGACGCCGTAGCCACGATCGTGCAAACCGAAAAATCCGAGATGGAATACAAGTGGTGGTACACGATGGATCCCGCTGCGATGACTTACATCATTCCCAAGGGGTCGGTAACCATCGACGGCATCTCGCTGACCGTCGCCGACCTTGCGGGCGATCGCTTCAGCACGGCGCTGATTCCTACGACGCTTGAGCGCACCACCATCGGTCGGAAACAGGAGGGCGATCCGGTCAATGTCGAGACCGATATCCTCGCCCGCACGGTCGTGCACCATCTCCATTCGCTCTCCGGTCGAGCGGAGATGACGGCCGGCAGGGGATATAATCCGTAACCGGCGATCAACCGGCCCGACGATGATGGATACGGTAGGATCGCCGGCGAACGACACGGGGCGCGCAGAATAATGACATCGGCGCAACGGAGCGAACTTTGGCCAATGGCGAACCCTGCCAGCTTGAGCGACCGCGAATCGGCATCACCATGGGTGATCCCGGCGGGATCGGCGCCGAGGTCATCATCAAGGCCCTGGCCGATACGAGTCTCCGCGCCCGCGGCCGATTTGTAATCTACGGCCTGCTCGAACCCCTCACCTACGCTGCCGACCTGGCGGAACTGTCACCCTATTGGCACCGACGCCCGCACGAAGAAGCCCGTTCCTTCGACGCCGAAGTAGTCATTGCCGACTTCGACGAACTGAACTACGACGGCCGATCGGCCTCAAAACCCTCGGTCGATGCTGGCAGGGCCTCGATGCGTTTTCTCGATGAAGCCATCGCCGACCTTCGTGCAGGACGACTGGATGCCCTCGTCACCGGGCCGATCGACAAGACCGCCTGGCAGTTGGCCGGTTACGAGTTTCCCGGTCACACCGAGCTGTTGGCTAAGCGGTTTCGCACTCGTCGTGTCTCAATGATGTTCGTCGGCGGACCGCTTCGGATTGCCCTGGCCAGTATTCACGAACCCCTTTTCGAACTGCGTAATTCCTTCACCATCGGGATGGTCTTCCAGCCGATCGATCTGCTGCATGAAGCCCTGCGGGACTGGTTCGGCATCGCCGAGCCGAAGATCGCCGTCGCCGGGCTCAATCCGCATGCCGGTGAAAACGGCCGCTTTGGAGACGAGGAAATAAGAGTGATCGAGCCGGCCATCGAGATGGCGCGCCACGCGGGTATCAACGCCGTTGGCCCCTTCCCCGCTGACACACTCTTCTATCGCGCTGCCAACGCGGAATTCGACGGTGTCGTGGCCATGTATCACGATCAGGGACTGATTCCGATCAAGCTGCTGGCCTTTGATCGGGCGGTCAACGTAACGATCGGGCTGCCTGTCATTCGCACCAGCGTGGATCACGGAACGGCCTATGACATCGCAGGGAAAAATCGCGCCAACCCCGGCTCCATGAAAGAAGCCATCCGACTCGCCATTGATCTCGCGAGGATACGCTCGCGCGGTCCACGCGCGGTCGAATCCGACCCTCCGCGCGCTTGAATCGCGTGGCCGCACGCTATCCGCCGACCGGATCAACCCACTTCAGGGCAGCATGCTGTCGAGGAACGGCTGCACGTCGAGGCCGTCGACCATGCCGTCCAGATTCGTGTCGGCCGCGCAGAGCGTGGACGAGGAGAACCCGAGCAGGTGGTCGATGAAATCATTGACATCCAGGAGCGTAACCAATCCGTCACCAGTGAAATCACCTGGGAGGACCGTGAGCTGGTAGCTCTGGGTGTCGCTGGTGGCGCAGCCGCCATCGACCTTCACGGTGATCGTGTAAGCCGAGTACGACGCGATCGGATTCGGCCACGACACGACGCCGTTGCCCGAATTGATGGTCATACCTGCCGGTGGAGAACCGTCGAGCGACCAGGTGAGCGGCGGTGTGCCGCTGGCCGTCGGCGTGGAAGACGCGTAGGCCGTACCGCAGACCGTGCTCGCATTCGCGATCGGGTTGATCACCGGGTCCTCACAGGCCGGGATCACGCTGAGATTCAGATCGTAGTGCTGCGTCACCGTGAAGGCGTTACCTGCATAGACACGAACGTAGTAATCACCCGCGGCGGGGAGCAGAACGCCCGACAGCGTCTCTGCCGAGCCGATCGGCGCGCTGTCGCCGGTCCCCAGTACGGTAGAGCCGTTGGTATCGAGAATCTGAACATTGAGGTTGCCGACGGTCAGCGAGTTGGTATCGCTGCAGCAGGCCGGACACGAACCGTTGGCATTCTGGGCCTGATTGTCGTAGGTGATGCCTCGCGGCGTGATCACCACCGTCGCCTCCCGCGGACCGTTCACCGTGAAGCGGAAGAAGTCCACCTTGCCGCCACCATCGAGACTCAAACTCGTCGTGTTCGCGGGGTTCAGACCGGTCGGAGGCGGCGGAAGCGCGCCAACGAAAATCGGCGAACCCTGTTCGACTGCGCCGATGTGTGTCGCAGCACCCGCGGAATTGTCATTCTCAAAACTGTCACCATAGTGTCGATGCATTCCGCGTATGTCGTCATGCCGAGGACCATCAAAGGTCTCCTGGAGGAACGGTTCGAGCAGTTGTTGCGAGTTGCCCGAGCAGACGTGCTGAAGGCCCAGGCAGTGGCCCAGCTCGTGCATCACCGTATTTCGAAGGAACCGATGCTGATTAGCTGAGCTGCCCCAGCTCTCCGCCATGTCGATCAACATGTCGCCGGTCTGCGGAAGATAGGCATAGGCCAGGGTTCCGCCGACGCTGAGGGTCCGACCGCAGATACGAATCTGTCCGCGATTGGCGGTGCCGCCGTTGCCCGGCCAGCTTGCGCCGTCATCCCAGTCGTTGCCGCCGAAGGTAATTCGTGTGAACGTCAGCCCGGAAAGCTCCTCCCAGCGATCAAAACTCTGCTGGATGCGGTTGATCCAGGTGGCTCGACCGCCCTGCGCCGCGAACTTGGAATCCATCTGGGCGAAGAGATTGCTCACGCCGCCGGTGGAATCGGTAATTGATGTACCATCGGGTACGAAGCTCCAGGTGATGTTCTGGGCATTTCCCTGAATGCCGGTCCAGCGCGATCCCAGAAAGTAACGCGGAAGACCGTCGCCCCCGAAAACCAGTTCGTGATAGAACTGCATCTCTTCAATCGGCGTCCCTTCCGCGAAGCAGAATTGGAGCTGTTCGATCAGTTCGGGTGGGTTCATCGCAAGGACCGCAGGCGTCCACTCGCCGTCGGGAACGCCCGGATGCGCCCCGGCCAGATAGAGATCATCACAATCCTCGGCGCTGGTGACGACCGCCGCGTGTGCCGACTGTTCAAACTCAGCCATTGAGGCAGGGGTCATTGCGTCCTGCGTTGTCGGAACCAACCAGAGACCACCGGCGGCTCCGATGCACACCAGACTCAGGACACACGGCCAGACACACTTCGAAAAACGCATCACATACCTCCAGACGATTGTGCTCAAGCTCTTGCGACGATGCCCGCTGCCTCCAGTGAGGACGGACCCTCGACCCACGATCGAGAACTAAAAAACAATTCGACGACTCCACACATGCCTCGCGGACGACGTGGGAGTCGTCGATCCTGAAACGCCGTTTACTATTGCACGAACCACCACCGGATCGTGCCGAAATTCGCGCTGCAACTACTGACACTCACAAGTCAGCCAGAAAATAAACTCCATGATGTCCAGCGCATCGGTCTCGCCGTCGAAATTCAGATCCGAGCGTTCGATGCCGCCCGGCGGATCGGTATCCACACCCAGCAGCGCGTTGACAAAGCAGGCGATATCCTCTTCCAGAATCAGCAAGCCATCGCCCGTACAATCGCCGAGAACAGGGAATGTCGTGACCTCCGTCACCTGGCTGTAGCCCGTTTCCACGCCATTCTGGTTTCTCGCCTTCGCGCGGAACTGGTATGTCGCGCCGGGCGTCAGACCCGTTACCGTTACCGTCGTAGTCTGAACCCAGGTTTGAATGCCTCCATTGCCGCCGGGCGTGAGCGATTCAAAGTACAGCCCTGACATACCGACCCCCAGATTCGTAAACGTACCGGCGGCGATCAGGTCCACGGACGTCGCTGAGAGATTGGATGTCGCCAGGAAGTTGGGCTGCTGAATGTGTGTGACCGTCGAAGATGCCTCGGAGTAGTTCGTTTCGTTTCGTTCCGGCGATGCGTTGTCACGTGCCTTGGTCTGGTAGATATACTGCGTATTGGGTGTCAGGCCGCTGTCGACGTAGGACGTGATCGACTGCCAGCCGCTGTTGTTCGCACCCGGATTACCCGTCGTTTCTTCGAAGTAATACTGAACCGGTCCGCTGGGGTCGGTGGCGACGGTTGCCGTCATCGTGATGCTCGAAGTCGACAGCGCCGTAGGCACGGACGAAAACGTCATCGGATTCGGCGTTGGCGGCGTCACGTCCGCAGGAACGGCGGGGAAATCCCAGCCGATCGCATCGAGCATGTCCTTGTCGGATGCTCGGAGGAAATTGGGGTAGTAAGTCGTACCGGCACCGATCGCCGGTACCATCACGCCGTTGACACCAGGGCGAAAATGGCTGGCCTGCCACGGATCGCCATCCGACATGCGATACTCAATGGAAATCAGGTCGGAGTTGTGATCGTCGTCCGGCGAGTTGAAGGATACCAGACGGGCAAAGGTCTGAAACTCGGCGTTCGACGAAGGATTGTTCGCCGTCCGCTGGAAGCGATACACGTCCAGCATCTCGATGTCCGCCGTGCGGAAATCGGCACCAGAAGTGAACCCCATTGCGTGGGCGATCTCGTGCACCGCAACCGACTGGAAACAGGTCGTGCCACTGGTGATGCCGTTGCTTGGATCGAAATCAAAGTCAAAGTTCGAGTTGAAGGTAATCGTCGCCACGGAGCCGGCGGCGTTGCCGATCGCCGCCTTGAAGTTTGCCCGGGTGACGAAGACGCGATTCTCGTTCGTCACAGTCAACGACGCGTCGTATCGCACGGGAATCGTCGAGCCCGACGGGACGAATGCCTGAATGACGTCATCCGCGTCCATGCCGTTGATCAGGCCGTCCCGCACGGTCGGCCAGGCCGTCTCGATGTAGCTGCTGCTCGTGGCGCCGATCACATTCGACGGCAGCGACGCGAACGTCACGCTGATCGGCACCTGGATCGGATCTGCAAACTGCCCTTCGATGTAGTTCGCCACGGTCTCCAGCGCCGCTGCGGCCAGGGGTGGCGGCGAACCGCTCAGGTTGATCACGATGTCGAGTCCGACGCCGCGCGGCTGACCTCCGCCGCCGATCACCTGCACCGGCTGACCCGGCTCGAATGCCTTTCTTCCCAATTCAGCCCACTCGGCAAGCATGTCCTGCGTCACGCCAGTCAGATCGCTGCCGCAGTGCACCCGGGTCAACGTCTGTGTCTGCAGCACCAGCTTCTCGCCGGTTGTGTAAAGCGTCACTTCGACCGGATCCGCTTGCTCCACATAGATGAATGCGTCCGGCCGAAAACCGGGCACTGCGTGCTGGACCTCTGCCGTTGGATGTCCCTCGTGGCCAGACACGGCTGGCGCATGAATGAGCATCACGAACAGGACAAGGGCCGGCAGAACTCGAACGATCAGCGAAGTCATGAATCGACTCCAGAACGCAACACGGGCGGCACCGCAGCCATTCCCTCAATAAAAACCGCCGCGGACCTCAATTTATTCGCACAGAATTAGCCCGGCCTGAGGTCAGACAGGCCGGACTCGGCTCGTCCCCCGGTCGGAAGGGATGTACGTCGGACGGTCAGGTTGCGTGAGCAACAGCAATTTATCCCATTCACGCAATCCGACGCCCTGGCAGGTCGGATCACTCAGTAACCAAGCGGCGGTCTTCACTGAAGATAAGATCACCCTCACGACCGCAATCGGCCGCAAACGCTGATCCTCGCCGTCAAGATTTTTCGCTCTCTCCCTCGGCTGAAAATAGCCGCTCCATCCGGTCAACAGATGCCAAACCGGTTCACTCTATTGTTTCGGTTTTCGCATCCGGGGTCAAGCCGATTTTCACATAATATCGGACTCTGGATGGCTGTAACTTACTTTTTCACATCGATTTGCCGCAGGAACGGACTTGGAACTCGACATTCGTTCGCATGTTGCTGTTTCGGGGCGTTTCCATGGTCTTGTCTCGGCTACGGCACGAACTCTTCAGGTTGGTTCGACATCGAAGCTCGCCAAAAGAGTTCGATGGATATCCGGGCCCGCCGCGAGAACCTGCAGACTCTGCCCTGTGTATCGGTCGAGTGCCATCGGCCAGAGCGGATTGCCGCGATCATCTGTGAAAAGGCCCCCGGCTTCCTCGATAAGCAATGCCGCTGCGGCGACATCCCAGAGTTTGCAGTCGATTGAAAATGCGGCATCGACCAACCCCGCAGCTACCGCCGCAAAATGAAGGCAGGTCACCCCCTGATTGCGCATGTGATACCGCTCCATCCAGCCGCGTACCGCCGATGGCATCGACTGCCTGCGAAATGAACCGACCGCGATGATCGTGTCCGGCCCGGCCGCATGATTCGTAACGTGAAGGGGCATTTCGTCCAGCGTAGCGCCACCGTCACGAGATGCGGAGTAGCTCGAGCAGCTTCCGACGTCATAAATCGCCCCGGCCACGGGGCGCCCTCGATGAAGAACGGCGACCGACGTGGCAAACAGCCGAGAGCCACGCGCGAAATTGCGCGTCCCGTCGATCGGATCGATCACCCAGCAATGGGGGCTTTCGTCCAATCGGGCGTGACACTCCGGCTCGTGAACGATCTCTTCTACGAGAACCGCGTGATCCGGATAACGTTCCGCCAGCGCTTTCAGTATGACTCGCTGCGCAACGTGGTCCGCCTCCGTGACCGGGCTCTGATCCTCTTTCCGCGTAACGGACACTTTGCCGAACAGACGGTCGGCGTTCTCGCCCCCCAGCCGGGCCAGTTCGACGGCGAAGCGTCGCAACTCGAGTGGATCACATTCCGCAGGCATGGAGGCACATTCTCGCAACAAAGCGCAGCGATCGCAATCGGCACGGCATGCCGTTCACGGTTGATCAGTCACACCGTTGTGGGAATGACTCAGGCCGTCTGCTCGATGGCAACCGGTCGGACCACGGTGATGCGGTCCTTCCCGCCGGCCTTCGCCAGATAGAGCGCTTCGTCTGCCAGCTGCAGAAGCACGGCCGGCGTGGTCGGCTGATCGCGCTCACGACTGGCCAGACCGATGCTCAGCGAGGCGATGCTCGCTTCGGGCAGCTCACGGATCACGTCATTGCGAAATCGCTGAAGCAGACGCTCGGCCGATGCCCGGGCATCGTCAGGCGACGTTCGTGGCAGAAGGATGGCGAACTCGTCTCCGCCGTATCGAACCGCAATGTCAGATTCGCGGATCGATTCCAGGATGGCCCGTGCGGTCAGTTGCAGCAACTGATCGCCGGTCTGGTGACCGAGCGTGTCGTTGACGCGCTTGAAGTTATCCAGGTCGAGCATCATGCACGTCAGGTCGGTCTGGTACCGCCGCGATTCCGCGAACAACTGGGTGAGCAGATCGTTGAAGTGCCGGCGATTGTACAGCCCGGTCAGGGAATCTCGCGCGGCCACCTCGCGGAGCTGACGGTTGGCCTGTTCGAGGGCCTCGGTGCGCTCGCGAACGCGTCCTTCGAGTTCTTCGCTTTGTTCCATCAACGCGCGATGAGTTCTGGAAAGTTTCGCGGCCATCGCATTGAAGGCCCGTGAAAGATCGCCGATCTCGTCACGACGGTTGTCCGCAACATGGATATCGTGCTGACCGGAGGCCAGAGCATTCGCCGCATCGGAGAGCCGGTTCAACGGCTTCACGAGGTGCCGAACGATTTCGTAACCCAGCGGGACCATGAGCAGCGCGATGCCGACCGAAAGCCCGATGATCTGCCGCGTGATGCTTGTCAGTTGACTGCCGGCTGAATTCAGACTCACGCCCAATCGCACGAAGCCCACGGTCGGGCGAACCACCGACGGCGAGGGGACATCATCCGCAGCCAGGATGGGATACACGACGTCGATGTGTGGACCCGCCGTTGCACTGTTCACCAAGCGCGGATGATTGATCGGCTCCACGGAGATTTGTTCGGTGCTCTCCAGCAGCAGTCGATCGATGGTGCCTGTGCCGCGCTGATGACTCGCCATCCAGTGTCCGGAGACATCAGTGAAAATGACGTAGACGAGGTTCTCATTCGAGATGACATCTTCGGCGATCGCCAGCAGGCGGTCTCGATCATCCCGCTGAACGGCCCGGGCGCCGGCCACCGCCAGTGCCTTGACCAGATCGCTCGCGTGGCGCTGCGTCTGCGAGAGCACGAGTTGCTCGGAAAGATGCTGAAAGGTCATGCCGGTCAGGGCGGTGGCCGTCAGCACCACGGCGGTCAGAAGAACGGTCGTTCGAAATTGCAGTCCGAACAACCCTCGCAACACTTGTGGGCGTACAGCTTCCATAGAGCGCGCTGCTTCTCCCATGCGCGGCGATGGAGCTTGCGCCGCCGCTTGTGCAGCGCGGACTCCCGCCTTGATTGCCTGCTCTCCGTGTCGTCCTTGAGGTCGGATCGCGGAATCCCCCTGTGTGTGCCTCGCGAGGTCACTACTTCTTAATCTGCAATATCGAATCGTCGAAGGCGAGACTTAATCCCCGGAAAATGGACCGTCGCATGCCCCCGACAAGGGAAGCCGGCCTCACACGATGGAAATGAGGATCGTCGAGCGACTCCCTGACAACACGCAGCGCCGTTTCCGGACGTTACAGAATCGCCAGCCGCTCCTGCCAAGCTCGACGGACCGCTTCGGAATGGCCGCGTACGACCTCGTCCTGCCACTTGCGAACATGCTCCACAATGGCCGTCGTGATGGCAGCGATATTCAGCGCATCAAAGCGCTCGGCAGACATCACTTGCTCCAGGCAGCGCGCCGGCAACGCATCTGCGGGCAGCGGACGATCCGCACGACGAACGTTGATCCCGATGCCCGTGATCAGCGAACTTGCACGCCCTTCCTCCACCTGCATTTCCGTCAGGATGCCGCCGAGCTTTCCCCCGTCTGCTATCAGATCGTTGATCGCTTTCAATCGCACGGTCACGTCGGTCACAGCTTCAATCGCTTCCGCGCAGCCCACGCCGGCCGCGAGCGTGTGGAGCGCGGTATCGGGAGTGACCGTTCCAGCATCAAGTCGGACCAGCGAGAGGTAGATTCCCGCGTCGCGAGGCGATAACCAGCGTCTCCCCTGGGTGCCGCGCCCCGCCGTCTGCTCACGTGCGACCACGTAGAAATCAGCCGTGATGCGATGCTCCGCCAGCAGACGCTTCGCGGCATCGTTGGTGGAATCGACTCGATCGAAACAGAACGCCTGCATGGCTTGCTTCGTGCGTCCTTTCGCCGGACGGAAACTTTCGCTTATTCCAAAGCGCCTTTGAGCCGTTGCCATTGGCGGCTCGGCAACCGGCGGCCCAGCGCTTCCGCCATCAGACAGGAGGCCTCGAAGATTCTGTGCAGCTCGACCCCGGTCTGAATGCCCATGCGATCAAGCAGATACACGAGATCTTCAGTGGCCAGATTGCCCGACGCGCCGGGAGCATACGGGCAGCCGCCAAGCCCTCCCGCGGAACTGTCGAACGTGGTGATGCCGAGCTGAAGCCCGGCGACGACATTCGCCAGCGCGGTGCCGTAGGTATCATGAAAATGCAATGCGATCTTCTCCGACGAAATCGCGCTCAGCAGCTCGCCGACCGTATCGTGGACATCCTTCGGACTGGCCGCGCCGATCGTATCGCTGATGGCGACCTGATCCACGCCCATGTCGAGCAATCGCAAGGCAACTTCGCGCACACGCGCGCGCGGGACATCCCCTTCGTACGGACAGACGAATGCAGTCGAGACATAGCCGCGTACACTGACCCCGCCCTCGATCGCCGATCGAACCACCGGTGCGAAGGTGGCCAGAGATTCTTCGATCGTCATCTGAATGTTCTTGCGGGTGAAACTTTCAGACGCTGCGGTGAAGACGGCGATCCGACGTATACCCACTTCAAGTGCCCGCTCCAGCCCTCTCTGATTCGGGACAAGCGCCGAATAGGTAACACTGCCTGTCGCGGGAAGCCGTCGGGCGACTTCCACCGCATCGGCCAGTTGCGGGATGGCCTTCGGATGCACAAACGACGTGGCTTCGATCTGGCGCAGGCCGGATGCCGCGAGCTTCTCGATGAAGGCCAGCTTCAACGGCGTGGGGATCGGCGCCGGCTCGTTCTGCAGGCCGTCGCGCGGGCCGACTTCCACAATCGTTACTTCACCTGGAAGATTCATCGCCGGGGCCATCCTCGAATCGTACCAGCAGAGCCCCCATCTCCACGAGCTGTCCCGGTCGGCAGAGTACCTCACGAATCCTGCCGTCATGCGGAGCCGAGAGCGTCATCTCCATCTTCATCGATTCCATGACGATCAGCGGCTGGTGCGCCGCGAACGAATCGCCCGCGGAAACGTGAATCTTCAAGATCGTCCCCGGCATCGGTGCGGAGAGGGCGGACTGCTGCGCCGTCGTCGCCGCGCCACTGCTCGCCCGCCGAGCCACTCGCTCCACCCGCTCAAGCACATAGATACGCCCTCTCACCCAGACATTCATGCGATTTCCGTCGCGCAACACGCAGACGGGCACGATCCGCCCATGGATGCGCAGCACGGCGCTGCCGTCATCGACGCAGATCACCTCCACGTCGTGCGCATCCTGGTCGAGCTGAACCCGGTAATCGCCGCATTCGCCCTCGCGGCAACGCTGCACTTCGACGACCACAGGCGTCTCGCGACCCGGTGATTTGAGCAGAATTTCACTCATCAACTATTTCTCGCAGCGGCTTATACATCTTCAGGGTCCGCGCCAGGCGCCGGCTGACTCCCACGGACCGCTGGGTGCCGCGGTCGCGGTTAATAGCGACTGTCCACGGGATGAGGCCGCGCCCGAGAGCAGGGCGGCTGCGATCCATGCGTCGCGCGGTATCTCGTCGGTCGATGGACCGATCGGATGCTCCGCAAGAAAATGGGTGTGCAGATTACCGCGCTGAAACTCCGGATGGGTCAGCACATCCCTCAGAAAAGCGACATTGGTCGTGACACCCATGATAACGTAACGATCCAGCGCCCAGACCGTCTTCTCGATCGCTTCTTCCCGCGTGCGTCCTCGGCAGATCAACTTCGCAAGCATGGGATCGTAGTAGACCGAAACCTCCGACCCCTGCTCGACGCCGCTGTCGACACGGATGCCCGGCCCGCGCGGCTCGATGTAGCGCCCCAGTGTGCCGATCGAGGGCAGAAATCCCCGCGCAGGGTCTTCCGCATAGATCCGGCATTCGATGGCGTGGCCGTCCTGCGTCAGCTCATCCTGCGAAAACGGCAGCGGATGCCCCGCCGCGACGTGCAACTGCGCACGAACCAGGTCGCGATGCGTGACCAGCTCCGTCACCGGATGCTCGACCTGCAGCCGTGTGTTGACTTCGAGAAAGTAGAAGTTGCCTTCCGGATCGAGGATGAACTCGACCGTGCCGGCGTTGGTGTAGCCGATGGCCTTCGCGGCCGTCACCGCAGCTTGCCCCATCTTCGCACGCAGCTCCGGCGTCAGCGCAGGCGATGGCGATTCTTCGATGATCTTCTGATGTCGCCGCTGAATCGAACACTCGCGCTCGAAGAGATGCACCACGTTGCCATGGGCATCGCCAAAGATCTGAATCTCCACGTGCCGCGGCCGGGTGATGTATTTCTCCAGGAAGACCCGGGAATCTCCAAACGCCGCGCCGGCCTCGCGCTGGGCCGCCTCGACGGCCGCCGCCAGATCGGCTTCCTTCTCTACGACGCGCATCCCTTTGCCGCCGCCCCCCGCAGCCGCCTTGACCAGGATCGGATAACCGATCCGGCCGGCCTCGGAGTTCAGTGCCTTACCGTCGGCACTCGCATCGCCCGACCAGCCCGGCACGACCGGCACGCCCGCCGCGGCAAAGGTCGTCTTGGCGATGATCTTATCGCCCATGTCACGGATCACCTTCGGTGAGGGGCCGATGAAAGTGATGCCGGCGTCGTGGCACATCTGGGCGAAGTCTTCATTCTCCGAGAGGAATCCGTAGCCGGGGTGAATCGCGTCCACGCCGTGCATTTTTGCAATCTCGATGATCTTGTCGCCGCGCAGGTAGGTCTCGCTCGACGTGCGGCCCGACAGCGGATAGCCCTCGTCGCAGGCGCGCACGTGAACCGCCCGACGATCGGGATCGGAATAGACGCCGACCGCCGTGATGCCCATCTCCTGGAGCGTGGCGGCGATCCGAACGGCGATCTCGCCGCGATTAGCAATGAGGACCTTCTTAAACATCGGCCGCGATTTATCAACGGGTTGTTTACGTGCCACTAGCTCACCCAACCCGGTTTGCGTTTCTCAAGAAATGCGCGCAGGCCCTCCTGGCCCTCCGGCGCGACGCGCAGTTCGGCAATCTTCTTCGTGGTGAGGTCTTCGACCCGATCCCACGGCGTGCCGACCACATCGGAGAGAATGCGCTTGCACTCGGCCACCGCGGTCGGACCGTTGGCAGAGACGGCCGTGGCGATCTTCGCGATCCATGCGTCCATTTCTTCTCTGGATTCCACGACCTCGTTGAGCAGACCGATCCGGTGGGCCTCGGCGGCGCTGAAGACTTCCGCCGTGATGGCGTATCGTCGGGCCGCGCCAGGGCCGATCTTCTCCAGCACGAACGGTGAGATCACGGCGGGCAGGATGCCGAGCTTCACCTCGCTCAGGCAGAAAGACGACGAAGAAAGTGCCACCGATATGTCACAAGCCGCCACCAGGCCTACGCCGCCGCCGTAGGTCGCCCCCTGTACGCAGCAGATGACCGGCTTCGGGCATTCGCGGATCGTCCGCAGCATCCGCGAGAGCACCCTGGCGTCGGCGACGTTCTCCTCGAAGCTGTAGCCGACCATCCGCTTCATCCAGTGGATATCCGCCCCGGCGCAGAAGTTCTTGCCCTCGGAGGCCAGCACGATGACCCGCACCTCCGGAGCGGCGCCGAACCGCTCAAAAGCGGCGGTCAGCTCGCGCATCATGTCGTCGTTGAAGGCGTTATGCAGTTCCGGCCGCGCCAGCGTGACGGTCGCCACCTGCTCGCATATGCCCGTACGAATCAGCGATTCCATGTTCACCTCGCGGCCGGCATTATAACAGGACTGTCGGCTGCGAGGATAAGACCCAGCGACGTGACACTCGCAATCAGCGCGTCCGGCGGATCAGCCCGATCATGACGCCCTGAATATCGACCGCGTCGGTGTAGATCGGCTGATACTTTGGATTGGCCGGTTGAAGGCGGATGCGATTCTTTTCGCGATAATAACGCTTCAGCGTCGCTTCACCGTCCTCCAGCAGGGCAACCACCGTCTCACCGTTGGTCGGCGTGGTCCGCTGCTCGATCACCACGTAGTCGCCGTCGGCGATGTTATCGTCAATCATGCTGTCGCCGCGGACTTCCAGCACATAAACGCCGTAGCGAGAAGTGAAGACCTGCTCGAGATCGATCGTCTCCGGATGCTCGATCGCCTCGATCGGAGCGCCCGCGGCGATCCGCCCGACAAGCTTCAGGCAGCTCGGCCGCTCGTCGGGCAGTTGCAGGTGATCAGCCAGTTGCAAAGAGCGTGCCCGGTGGCGATCCTTCGTGAGCAAACCGCGCCCTTCGAGAATGGTGAGGTGCTCGAAGACGGTGACCTTTGAGATGCCGAATTCGGCGGCGATCTCGTCGTACGTCGGGGAATAGCCATTCCGGTGGCTGTAGTCCCGGATGAACGTCAGGATCTCGGTCTGTCGCGGCGTCGCGGGGCGCGTGGTCCGCTTGCGAGCTCGCTGCACGCTGGGACGCGCGGGGCGACCTTTGATTCGTTTCGGCGGCATGCGTGTGCTCCTTCATCAATGACCGCACATCGTCCGGCAACCCCTGCGGCCCAAGGACCACAAGGGGCAGGTCGGCCTCCGGCCGATCCCCGGTCAGGCAACCCGTCAATCGATCGAAAGCCCTGAACGGAACCGCACCGTCAACAGTGCGGCACAGGACTTTCGATGGCTCATCAAACGTGCCGGTCGCGGGAGCGGTGTTTCCCGCGACCGACCTTCTCCCGGCAAACAGCGATGCCACGGCGGCCTGCATCGCGGTCAGCAGCTTCCGAGGCGATACCTGGCCCGGGCTCCACGCCGTCTGATAGGCGCCACCCGGACCCCAACAACACAGCGGCAACTCATGCGTCGCATCCATGCGCCACGGCCTCCCGGAGAATATCCTAACATCGTCCGAACGTCAAGCCGAACCTCAGCCGAATTGCGATTTTCTCGCAATCCTTGAATCGGCCGCGTGTTCAGACGACGGATCGCTGACCGGACGCTGCCTGACCACCCGGATGCAAATCATCTGTAACGCAATCGTTGCCACCACCGTGCCCGGCAAACCGGCCGTATTCAGAACACGACACGGCTGGAACACGCATCACTGAAGAAGAATCCTCCCCCGCTGCTTGACCGGACCACGCGTGGCCGCTATTATTTGCACAATGGTGCAAATATGCAATAAATCGGCGGCTTCCGGGCTCGGCCGATGCGACTGCTGCCTCGATGATCAGGCCGCCCGATTCTTCAAGGCGCTCTGCGACCCTAACCGGCTGGCCATCCTCGCCCGTCTCGCCCAGTGTGGCAGGGCCTGCACGGTCGGCGAGATTGCCCGGTGCTGCCCGACGGACCTCTCGGTCGTCTCGCGACACCTGGGCATCCTGCGCGATGCCGGGATCGTCACTGCAACCCGCAAGGGGAGACAGGTGATCTACGCCGTGCGATTCGACGTGATGATCTCACGGCTCCGGCAGTTGGCCGACACCGTAGAGGCCTGTTGCCCTACGGAAACGCCTGACAAGGCCGTTTGCACACCCGCTGCGAGGCAGCGATCCCCGCGATCTAAATCTGCGCTCGGAGCCGACCACCATCGCCACGGAGTTCGCATAAATCAAGACATACGTACCGCGCGCGACGACCGCAGTAAGTCGAATGCAAGCGAAAGGTGATGTGAGTGTCAGAAAAGTAGAAGATGAGGAGCATTAACAATGAGTGTTGCAACGGACATACACAAAATGGTCTCAGAAACCTACACACGCGCCGTCACGACCCCCGGCGGCGGATGTTGCGGTACTTCTTCCTGCGGCGGCAGTTCGCAGAAGGGCACGCTGGCGAAGATGGCCGGCTACGACGCCGGTGAGTTGGCAGGGCTTCCTGCCGACGCGGTGATCAACTCCTTCGGCTGCGGAAATCCGCTGGCCTTCAGCGAGGTGCGGCCCGGCGAGGTCGTACTCGATCTGGGCAGCGGAGCCGGCATCGACCTGATCCTCGCCGCGAAAAAGGTCGGCCCGACCGGGCGCGCCATCGGCGTCGATATGACCGACGCAATGATCGAGCGCGCCCGGGCAAATGTCGCTGCCGCTGGTCTGCAGAACATCGAGATCCGCAAGGGCATCATTGAGAAATTGCCGGTCGAAAGCGGCAGTGTCGATTGGGTCATCTCCAACTGCGTCATCAATCTCTCGCCGGACAAGTCGCGCGTGTTTGCCGAGATCGCCCGTGTCCTGAAGCCCGGCGGGCGGATGCGCGTGTCAGACATTGTCGTGCAGGACCTGCCGGAAGTGATGCGGGCAAGCGCCGCACTGTACGGTAGCTGCGTGGCCGGGGCGATCAGCGAAGAAGAATATCTGGCCGGGCTCCGTGCCGCGGGACTGGTCGATGTCGAGGTCCGCGAGCGCGTGGTTTACGACGCATCGCAACTCGAAGCCCTCGCCGCCTCGGAACTTGGCGCGGACGAGGATGTGAAGAAACTCGCAGCAGCAGCGGCCGGCAAGGTCTGGAGCGCGATCATTTACGCTCGCAAATCATGATCTGATGCAACGACTCATAAAGGAACAGCCGTTATGGAACAACGAGAAACCCCCCGCCGGCTCAACGTCTTCGAACGTTACCTGACCCTCTGGGTTGGTCTTTGCATGGTCGTCGGCGTGGCGCTCGGCAAGCTGCTGCCGGGCTTCACCGACGCACTGCGCAAGATGGAATTCGCCGGCGGAAGTCAGATCAACGTGCCGATCGCCGTGCTCATCTGGCTGATGATCTTCCCCATGATGCTGAAGGTCGATTTCGCCTCGGTGCTCGGCGTGGGAAAACGCCCGCGCGGCCTGCTCATCACCTGCTTCGTCAACTGGCTGGTCAAGCCCTTTTCCATGGCCCTGCTCGGCTGGCTCTTCTTCAAGCACCTGTTCTCGCCGTGGATCGGCCCCGAGGAGGCCGACCAGTACATCGCCGGTGTCATCATCCTCGCCGCCGCCCCCTGCACAGCCATGGTCTTTGTCTGGAGCTACCTGACACGCGGCGACCCGGCCTACACGCTCGTGCAGGTCTCGGTGAACGACCTGCTCATGCTGGTCCTCTTCGCACCGATCGTGCAGTTCCTCGTCACGGGAACGTCGGCCCTGACCGTGCCCTTCATGGTACTGGCCTATTCGGTCATCTGCTTCATCGTCATCCCGCTGTCAGCAGGTGTCGTTACCCGCATCGCCATGGTCCGACGGCACGGCGTCGATTGGTTCGAGAAGACCTTCCTCCCGCATTTTCAGCCGATCGCCGTTGTGGCCCTGCTGGCCACGCTCGTGCTGATCTTCGCCTTTCAGGCGGACAACATCACCGGCCGCTCATTGCACGTGCTGCTGATCGCCGTGCCGATCCTGATACAGGTCTATTTCAACTCGTCATTGGTCTACGGACTGATGAAGGTCTTCCGCGTGGGCCACAGCGTCGCCGCGCCGGGCGCACTGATCGGCGCGAGCAACTTCTTCGAGCTGGCCGTTGCCACGGCGATTGCTCTGTTCGGCCCGGAGTCCGGCGCGGCATTGGCCACGGTCGTCGGCGTGCTCGTCGAGGTGCCGGTGATGCTCAGTGTCTGCGCAGTCTGCAACCGAACACGCCACTGGTTCCACGCGGAGCGCGCCGAGGAATGCCCCGCCCCAACGCCCCGCTGACCGCTCAACCCGTTCGCATACCCGCCCGTGATCGTGAAGCCGTCGAGTTCAGTTGAGGGGATTAGAGTAACTCCGGTCGCGGTGACCACGTGATAGCAATTGTCCGATGGATCGTTTTCCTCACCGATATCGCCGCTGAGAATCGTGACGTTGTTTGCAAAATCGCGTTGTCCAAGCGAGGTTTCTGTTCCAACAAATCCACCATAGACCTTCACGCCGCTCTTGAGTGAGAAGGTACTCGTACGCGCTGTGCCGGGTTTATAGCTTCCGGCAGCAACCCAAACCTCATCAGTTCCTAAACTGGAGGACGCGTTGATCATTGCCTGAAGATCACCCGAAGCGTCAGCCCAGCTTGTACCGCTGCCTGTAGCGCCCTGTTTGACGAAACGGATGGCACCCTGCACTACCTGCTGCGCACTGGCGACCAATAACAAAGAAATCGCGCATGTGATTGCGTTCAGTCGAGACATGTACATGCTCCTTCTCTATAGTGAAGATCGACGGTCGGCCCTGACAACTCCGGCCCGTTTATTAGGTAGGAGAGAAGACTAACGGAATCTTTCCTTGAAAGTCAAGTTCTCGTTCATTCATAGTCTGTATTGCTCCGAGGTTGACTGCCGCAATCTTCTGCGATACAATGGATTGCGAGGATCACAATTGTTGGTGGCGGGTCGAATCATGCGGTGTTGGAAGTTCCGTCTAGCGGTTTTCATGCTTGTTGGCGGCTTGCATGCATCTCCGTCGACGGCGGATCTGGTCGTCGAGTCCTGGCTAATAGGTACGACTGTATCTGACTCCGTGAATTCTCACTCCATTGGACACGACTCCGTTACAAACCCTTTTCAAGCGACACACACCGCGCAGCGAGGGCTTTCCACTGCGAGTGTGAATTACGACTTCGCCCGGACCGGCGACGAGGCCAGCTTCGGCGTCAGTGTCAATCATCACCTTGAACAACTTGACGGCTTCACCTCCTCCAGCGGCCAGATTTACATCCGCCCTTCCGTCGATTCCATCATCACCCTTGAAGGAGCGTGGCAGTACGCCTGGCCCAGTGCGGCGATTGGGACTACCAGTTATTCGATGACCGTCACCGACGACGAAGGAATCATTGCCCGCTTCTTCACCTTCGGCGGCAATTTCGGCCTTGATCCACCGTTCGGTAGTTTCAACGATTACGACACTGGACTGCTCCGGGCGGGTGTCGCCTATCTGCTCACGTACACTGCCCGCGTGCACCACTTCGACCCCACACCGCCGGGCACCTACGGCTTCGGCGAGGGCCACTTGCGATTCACCATCACCCCCGTCCCGGAACCGGCCACGCTGGCGCTGTTGGTACTGTCAATCTCGATCTTCAAACCCCGCCTCGGGATCATGTTGCGTCGTACGGCGTGAACGCCGTGGAGCTTCGACGCCGGCGCTCCTGCTCGCCGCTCCGCAATTCGTAAATCGAAATACGTCATTCGTACTTCCCCGGCGCGCACAGCGAGCAAGACTTCTTCCGTATGCGACCAACTGCGCAACCGCGATTCCCGATCGTCCGACAACGGACAACCGGCTCTGACTTTCTCCGAATTTTTCACTACTTTTCAGGAGCGCGCCGCGCTTTTTCAGCCCCGAGCTGATAATTGCGCTCGAAGACAGAGCAGCGACACCAGCGCGATGACCAAAAAAGTTCGTATTTGGAAAAGTAAAAACTTCGCAACGCGTGAGATGGCCTCGGACGGGTGGCTGGCCGCCGCTTTAAGCGGCCATGTGTTACCGCGGCCGTATCACTCCGTCGCGTGCTGCACACGGCGCGCTGCGCGCAATGGTGCTGGTCACCGAAAGATTGGCGGCGCGCCAGACCTCACACGCTGCTGCGATGTCCGATCAGCTCGACTGCTTCGGCATAATGAAGGTGTCGTACACCAGCGCAGCGATGCCGCCGCCGATGATCGGACCGAGCCAGTAGACCGCGTGCTGCGACCAGAAGGCCGGCAGATTGCCGGAGAAGAACGCCACGATGCCGGGGCCGAAGGTTCGCGCCGGGTTCATGGCCGCGCCGGTCAGCGGGCCGCCGACAAGGATATCTGCACAGATGATCAGGCCGATCCCGAACCCGCCGATCTTCGGCGCCCGGGGATCGACCGCAGTCCCGAAGACCGCCGTGACCAGCAGGAATGTCAGCACCGCTTCGATGAGGATGGCCTTGCCCATCGTGAGGGTGTCCGCATCGAACGCAGGTGTGCCGAGGCCAGCCGTTTCGACGACCGATGCGCCGTCCGCTGTCACCATTCCCTTGAAGATGGCCAGCACCAGAACACCGGCAAGCGTCGCACCTGCGAGCTGCGCAACGATGTAGGCGATGGCGTCCGGCAGACTGATTCGCTTGGTGAGCAGCAGGCCGACCGTCACGGCGGGGTTCACATGGCCGCCGGAGACGCCCATCGTCGCAGAGACGGCAACCGACAGGGCAATGCCGTGAGCAACGGCGATACCGAGGAGGCCTTCGTAACCGGCACCTTTCATGGTCGCCATGCAGATTGCACCGGCACCGATGAAACAGAGGATAAACGTACCGATCGCTTCGGCCACGAGTTTGCTCAGGTTGTTCATGGTCGGTTCCTTAGGTTTTCCCGGGGCGCTACCGGGGACAACGCGCCGTACACCCGAATGGACGAACTGCCAGACTAGAACGTGCGATGGGCAGGCCGGCAGAGCGATCCGAAACCCGCTCCCGCGGGCGATCGATGCCACCCGCGAGGCATGTCGGATCGTGCCCGCGCCAACAGCGGGGAAGTATGCTCCGCGCGGCAGGGCTGTCAAGAGTCTTTATGTCGCATTCCGGGTAGGGTTCTTGCAGCGCACGGATTCCACCGTACAAGCCGGCGCGCTGCGAAGTGGCGAGTCTGCGCTCGGCGCGCTAAACTCTGTGGCGAATCGAGGAGGATAAGCACCACATTGAGACATACGAGTTATATCGAGGACACCCTATGACGAAGCCACGACTCTCGCTCGTTACCGCCCTGACAATCTGCCTGCTTGCCGGTTACGAATCCTTCCTGAGCGCCGATGAACCTCGACCGGCCAATCCCGCATCCGAAAAACAGGACCATCCGTCGATACTGTTGGCTGCCGTCACTTCGCAGGACGGCGCTGCGACGGCATCTTCGCGTCGCTCGCGCCGGCGACCGACGAGCTACAAGGTCATGGAAGTCAAGAACGGCGGCACGATCAGCGGCGTGGTGAAGTATCAGGGCGAGATACCTCCACCGAAGAAACCGCAGATCGTGAAAGATCACGAAACATGCGGCCACCACCCGTCGGAGGTTCCGTTGATCAACGTCGACAAGGATGGCCGGGTGGCCGAGGCCGTCGTCTTCCTGGCGGACATCGCGGAAGGCAAGGACTTCCCGAAGTCGGGTGCACCGCCGATCATCGATCAGAAGGCCTGCCAGTTTCATCCGCATGTGCAGGTCGTTCGGGCGCGCCAGCCGGTGGAGATCGTCAACAGCGACCCGGTGGCCCACAACATCAACGCATCCCAGCGAATCTATACATTGTTTAATATTCTCCAGCCCCAGCAGAACATGCGCGCCACGCAGCAGTTCGACCGGCCCGGCCTGGTGAACCTACGCTGCAACGTCCACGACTGGATGCAGGCCTATGTACACGTCGTCGTACATCCCTACGTCGTGATCACGGCCGAAGACGGTACGTTCAAGTTTGACGACGTCCCGGCGGGAAAGTATGAGTTGGCGGTCTGGCAGGAATTTCTTGATGAACAAACGTTCGACGTGGAAGTCAAACCCGGCGAGACGAGCACTCTGAACCTCACCCTGAAGCCGAAAGCGGCAGGGGCATCCGACACCAAGGCCAGTCACTGACCCGGCGTGCGGGACGACGATCAACCCGCATCCGTCGCATGATGTGCAACGATGTATTTATGGTGATCGGCTGGTAACTACCGGCATAGCACAACAAACTGAGCAGTTGAAGCGGAGGTACTTCACGATGAAGGCAACTCGTAAACTCGGCAGTGTAATGGCGGTGATGCTGGTCTTCGCGGCCAGTGCGATTCTCTCGGCCGGCTCACAGAGCGGCGGTGCAAAGAAGCTCGAGCCGATCGGACCGGTACCGGTCCCCGCTGACAACCCGATGACCCCGGAAAAGATCGAACTCGGGCGGATGCTCTACTTCGATACGCGGCTCTCGGGCGACAGCAGCATCGCCTGCGCCAAGTGTCATGACCCCGACAAGGGATTCTCCAACGGGCTGCAAATGTCTGACGCTTACCCGGGCACGAAGCACTGGCGACATGTACCGACGGTTCTGAATGCCGCGTACCTCAAACACCAGTTCTGGGACGGCCGGGCCGGTAGTCTGGAAGAACAGTGCCTCGGACCGATCGAAGCACCAATCGAAATGAATCAGAACTTCGCTCATCTGGTGGAGAAACTGAACGGTATTCCGTGGTACCGCGAGCAATTCCGTAAGGTCTTCAAGAGCGATGTCACCATGGAGAACCTGGCCAAGGCCGTCTCGGCCTTCGAGCGCACCATCGTGTCGAAGCCCGGCAAGGTCGACCAGTACCTCAAGGGCGACAAATCGGCCTTGAATGATTCCGAGCGACGCGGCATGGAGCTGTTCACCGGCAAGGCGAACTGCATCGCCTGTCACCACGGCCCCGTCCTGTCGGACAACGAATTCCACACGACCGGCGTTCCGGAGATCGAGCCGCTCAAGACCGAGAGCGACCGCATCGCCACGCGGCACTTCTTCGCCACCGGGCAGAAGTATCCCAACCCTCGAAGTGTAGACGCGGATTACGGCCGAGAGCTGATCACCAAGAGTCAGTCCGACCGGGGTAAGTTCAAGACGCCGTCGCTGCGTGAACTCAAGTGGACGGCGCCCTACATGCACAACGGCGCCTTCGAGACGCTTGAGGATGTGATCGAGTTCTACATGAAGGGCGGCGGCAACCATCCGAACAAGGACCCGCTGCTCAAACCCTTCGAGCTTACCGATCAGGAATTCGACGATCTGCTCGCTTTTCTGGAGGCCCTTTCCAGCCCCGAGCCCATCAAGGTCCAGCGTCCGGCGGAGCTGCCGAAGAAAGGCGACGGCACCCTGTAGATCGAAGCGGGAGAAAATCAGCACGTTCGCGCTCTGGCGGCGGGATTTACGTCTCACATGATTGCGTAGCGGCATGTGCCGCGCGCCGACAGACTGGTACGGCGCACTTCGGCCGTTGTGGGCCGGGGTTTATCGCTGGTCGATCGGCACGACTTTCAAATCCGTCGGCCCGTCATAGACCGCGCGCGGTCGAAAGATGCGATTCTCCGGCAGATACTCCAGCACGCGCGAGGCCCAGCCCGCCGTACGGGAGACGGCAAAGATGACCGGGAACAGCGGAGTGGGGAAACCGAGGGCGTGATAGACGATGCCGCTGTAGTAATCGACGTTGGGATAGATGGGCTTGCCCTTGGCCTGCATCTCGGCGATGAAGAGGTCTTCCACTTCGGCGGCCGTGCGGTAGAGCGTTTCCAGACCTTTCTCCTGGCAGAGCGCCTGGGCATGCTTCTTGAGGACGACCGCGCGCGGGTCGTAGGCCTTGTACACCCGATGGCCGAAACCGATGACCTTCTCCCCTTTGGCGATCCGTTCCGCGACCCAGGCCTTGGCCTTCTCAGGGCCGCCGATGGCCTTGAGATGCTCCAGCGCCGCTTCGTTCGCGCCGCCATGTAGCGGACCGCGCAGAGAGCCAATCGCAGCCGCGATGGTTGAATACATGTCTGCCAGCGAGCTATGGGTGACCATCGCCGTAAAGGTCGATGCGTTCATGCCGTGGTCGGCCTGAAGGATCAGGCAGATGTCCATCACTCGTTCCGTCACTTCGCTCGGCTTTTCCCCGCTCATCTGGTAGAGGTAGTTCGCCGTGAAGGAGAGATTCGGATCGGGCTGCAGGATCGGCAGGCCCTTTCGTGCCCGGGCGATGGCCGCTGCGATGCTGCGCGTTCGGGCCATGATGCGAATGGCGATCTCGGTTTCCATTTCCACGGCCGTCGCCGGATCGGAAACGTGCTGGGTGACGAACAGACTGTCCTTATCGAGACAGCCGAGCGCCGCGACACCGGCCTGAAGCACATTCATCGGGTGGGCGTCCTTCGGCATCGACTCAATGAACCGGATGATCGGCTGGGGCAGGTCGCCGTTGTCACCGAGGCGCTTGCGGAAGGCGGTCAGCTCAGATCGATTCGGAAGCTTGCCGAAGATGAGCAGATAGGCGACTTCATCGTACGTGCAATGATCGGAGAGATCTGAAACAGTGTAGCCGCGATAGATCAGGTGGCCGGCATCGCCATCCACATAGCCGATTTTGGTGATGTTGGTGATGGCTCCTTCGAGCCCTCGCCCCAGCTCAATCGTGCAGGGAAACTCGACTCGGCCAAGAAATTTGGGCATGGCTGATACCTCGGTCAGGGTTCGCGTCACGGTTGTACGTCTTGCGAAGAGTATAAGGGCTTTCGTCAGGATGGAAAACTGCTACGATAGGGCCTGTTCACGGGCGAATCGAGCGCGGTGATCGACCCACGCCATCGATGCCGGCAATCTGGAGACGACAGTATGAAAGTCCACGAGTATCAGGCAAGAGAACTGCTTCAGGCCGCCGGTGCGCCGGTGCCGCGCTTCGAGGTCATCGACTCGCCCGATCAGGTTGCGACCGCCATCAAGAACCTCGGCGGCGGTACGCTCGTCGTCAAGGCACAGGTTCACGCCGGTGGTCGCGGCAAGGCCGGTTACGTCGTTCTCTCCGACAATCCCACTGAGATTGAGAAGAACAGCCGCCGCATGCTCGCCGAGCCGATGATCTCCAAGCAGACCGGCCCGCAGGGTGTCAAAGTCCGCAAGCTTCTGCTCGCACCTGCCGTCGATATTGAGAAGGAATACTACATCGGCATGGTTATCGATCGCGCGATGGGCTGCCCGGTGATGATGGTCTCGAAGGAAGGCGGCGTAGAGATTGAAGAAGTTGCCGCGAAGAATCCCGACGCGATCATCAAGGAATGGCTGCACCCGCATCTGGGCCTGCAGCCCTACCAGGTCCGTCGCCTGACAGCCGCTCTCGGCCTCGAAGGCGAACACGCCAAACAGGCCGCGCGAACAATGGAGGCGCTGGCCAAGCTGTTCATCGAGAAGGACTGCTCGCTGGCGGAGATCAACCCGCTCGTGCTCACGAAGGAAGGCGGCGGCAGACCCGGCGAGATCATGGCCATCGACGCCAAGTTCAACTTTGACGACAACGCCCTCTTCCGCCACCCCGACGTGCAGTCGATGTTCGACCCGACCGAGGAGAATCCCAACGAAATCCGCGCCTCGCAGCACAATCTGTCCTACATCGCCCTCGACGGCAACATCGGCTGTCTCGTCAATGGCGCCGGCCTGGCGATGGCCACCATGGACATCATCAAGCTGCACGGCGGCGAACCGGCCAATTTCCTCGACGTCGGCGGCAGCGTCACCAAGGACGGCGCCGTCGAGGCCTTCCGCATCATCCTGAGCGATCCGAAGGTCAAAGGCGTCCTCGTCAACATCTTCGGCGGTATCGCCAAGTGCGACGTCATCGCCGATGCCCTGATTCACGCGGCGAAGGAAGTCGGCTTCAAGGTACCGGTGGTCGTACGGCTGGAAGGCACGAACGTCGAACAGGCCCGCAAGATGCTCGCCGAAGCAAAGATCGAGGGACTCATCAGTGCCGCGGACCTGACCGACGCGGCGAAGAAGGTCTGCGCGGCGGTGTGAAGCCGCCAAGCGATAAACCCGCGCGTCTGTAACGCAGATACGATCTCTCAACAGTAAAAGCCCCGAGCGGATGCATCGTCCGCCCGGGGCTTTTTTTGTTACGCAATAGACGTGATCGTGGACTGTTTATCGCGATCGTCGTCGCGAAATCAGGCCGGCTAAACCGAGCATCATCAAAGCGGCCGTCGTCGGCTCCGGAATCACCGTCTTGAAGAGGATGTCCGTCAGCTTCGTCGGCACGTAAGCCGGCTGATCGATGTAGGCGCCGGTGAAGCCATCAAAGCGATAAATCTCGCCGGTGTTGAACGCCATGAAGCAATCAAACGTCACGGGATCGTAAGTAAAACCGTGCGGTCCGCCACCGGGCAACGACTGCACGTCAATGAACTGCGACCAGGTGCCCGAGCCCGCATTGTAACGCCAGAGGCCTTCGATGCCCGGTCCCTCGTAGAGGGCCGTCGCGTACAGGGCGCCATCGGGACCAAAGCCGATCTCCTGCGGAGCAAAAGGAACGGCAATGTCCGGACCGCTCGAAAGGCCCGTGACGAAGTTGTAGCGCTTGATGCCGAAACCCGACCCCTGGAACCAGTTGGCGACGTACATCTCACCGCCGTTGAAGGTGTGCAGGTTACCGCCGTCGCCCACGCCGACCACGGTGCGGACAAAGGCACCGGTGTTCGAATCGTACTCTTCCACGCCAGTCGGACCGCCCACGACAATGTTGTCGTTCGGCGCCCGGGCAGGACCGAGGCGGGTGCCGCCCGCGATGGTCTGGACCGCGGCGCCGGTCAGGGAATCGATCTCGATCAGCGAGGTAAACCCGCCGATGAAGAAGTTCTGCGCAGTCCCGGCAACCGCCCCGAGATAGGGGAAGTTGCTCGACAGCTCGGTACTGTTGGAAAACACATTAGCATAGGTGCCGCCCAGGGCCCCTGTGTAGTTGCCTGGCACATAATTGAACGGCGGATTCCGTTCAAACTGATACAACTCACTGTGAGCGTCGCTCATGGCGTAGATGTCATTGGGGTCTCCGATACCGGCCATCGCCACCACCGGTGTACAGAGCAGCGTCATCGCGATGACTAACTTCTTGAACATACTTCCTTTCCTTACCTGATTGCGCGCCAGTTTCCCACTTTGCACCCCGAATGCGCGCACATCCAAACGGGGAGGGACACGGGAGAGTTATTTCGTAAGAGGGTGTTCCCGACGCAATCACGTCGAGCATGACTCATGACTCCAGTCCTTCCAAGTTGGACTCAAGCGGATGCAACTTATCCGATGTTTGAGCCCGATGTCAAGGGGGATCGTCCCGATCACCGGTTCCGAATCGATCGGAATGGCGAAGCCATGGTCGACAGTATTGCCCACATATGCAGAGATTTGGAGCGGTCCATTTTGATTGCGACGCTGTTATGGACCAATTTTCGCGCGCCGTAATACCCGGGGCTAATCTCCCCGTGAGACAGGTTCTGACGCGGCCCGTTATAATCCCGGCGTGTTAGAACTCGACGCGCCGAATCTGCTCCGCATCACAACGGCACCGGGGCTGGTTGGCTACCTTGAACAGGAAGTCGCAGCACTCGGCTACAACATCGAAGAGGTTCACGATACCACGGTCGCCCTGACCGGCTCGCTGCGCGTCTGCATGCGGCTTAATCTTCGTCTTCGAACGGCGTTGTCCGTTCATTACCTGCTGCAAAGTTTTCCCTGTGGAGGCCCCGACGAACTCTACGCCAACTGCCTCGCCATCCCGTGGGAGCGAATCATCCCGCCCGCGGAGTACATCTGCGTCGATTCGCGGGGCGATCACCCATCCATCGACAACTGGATGTATGTCAACCAGCGTGTGAAGGATGCCATTGTGGATCGCATGGCCGAGCACTTCGGAACACGGCCAACCAGCGGACCGGATCGCCACGGCGTCGTCCTAAATGTCTATTGGAAACATGACCAGTGCTCCGTCTCGCTGAACACCTCCGGCGAGAAACTTTCCCAGCGCGGCTACCGGAAGATCCCGCATAAGGCCCCGATGACGGAAACCCTTGCAGCGGGCGTCGTGCTTGCCACCGGCTACACTGGTGAAGCCCCGCTTGTTAATCCCATGTGCGGAAGCGGTACGCTGGCCATTGAGGCGGCGCTGATCGCCACCAACCGTGCGCCGGGCCTTCTGCGATCCAACTACGGGCTGATGCACCTGGCGGGCTTTGATGAAGCCGCATGGCGACAAGTGCGCGTGGACGAAGGCAAAATTCGCTCCAAGGGTCAACCGGCACCGATCGTGGCGACGGACATCGATCCGAAGGCGATTGCCGCGGCAAGGCAGAATGCGAAGACTGCAGGCGTCGATCACCTCATTGATTTTTCCGTGTGTGATTTCGCGGATACGCCGCTGCCCGCGACGGCGGGAATTCTCATCGTTAACCCGGAGTATGGTCGTCGGCTGGGAGAAACACAGGCACTCAGGAAGACCTACGAACGGCTGGGAGACTTTCTCAAGCAACGCTGCGCCGGCTGGACGGGCTACATTTTCACGGGCAACCCGATTCTGGCGAAATCGGTCGGGCTGCGAACAAGTCGCAAGTTCGAATTCTGGAATGCCCGGATCGAGTGCCGTCTGCTGAAGTACGATCTTTACACCGGATCGAAGACTCCCCGTCGGCAGGCAGAGAACGCTTCCGCATCACAGCCAGAGGTCTGAAGCGCACATCCTCCGGGCGTTGCCCACCCATCGACGGCATGCTAGGATGAATGTGGCGCTGGTGAATTGACACCCTGCGCGTCACACCCCTTTTTGGGAAGGATCACCCATGTATTCTGCCAGGCCCCTGCTCATCGTCGCATGCTTTGTTTGCGCCTTCGCCGCTTCCGCGGCCCGCGCCGAGACCCTCGAAGATGTCCAGAAGAAGATTCATACGAAAGTCTCGACGATGAAGAGTCTCGAGTACACGCTCGATCTCAAGACCGAGATGACCATGCAGCAGGTTACGATCAAGTCCACGACGCGTCAGGTGGCGCAGTTCGCCCGCAAGGACGACCGGGTGCTGGCACGAATCGAAACGACGAGCAGCACTTCCCAGAAGATGGGTGATCAGGAGCAGTCCTACGACACGAAGTCCACCGACGTCTCCGACGGCAAGCACTGGCATAACCTCGTCGAGCGCATGGGCCAGCAGATGGCCACGCGGCGGAAGGTCAACCCGGAAAACGAGCCGAACCCGTTCAACGCGCTTCTGAGCTTCAAGCTGCTGGCCGAGAGCTTCGAGATCAAACTACTGCCGGATGAAACGGTGGACGGCAAGTCCGCCTGGGTGCTGGAGACCAAGCCCAAGGAAGGTGTCGACCCCACGAACATCATGGGGCGATCACTTTCCTACTACGACAAGGAAACCGGCCTCTCGATCCGCGGTGTCAACTACGACCCCAACGGCAAGGTCATCTCGACCTCGGTGCTCACGAACGTCAAAATCAATTCCGACATCAGCGACGATCGGTTCGAATTCAAAGCCCCGCCGGGCGTGACCGTGATGGAGCAGCCGGATTTCAATCCGCCCAAGCCGTGAGACGCGGCTCATCGCAGTAGAAGGGTCGAGAACGCCTGGGGCAGCAGCATCGCTTGTCGCTATCTGCTGACCGCTGAACGCAAGGCATCGCAGAGCTTGATGTCTTTGCTGAGCAGCAGATCGACGAATTCCTGGATGTCCAGCGCATCCAGAACATTGTCTCCGTTCATGTCGCCGGGGCAGGGACAGACCGTCTCACATTCTGCAAACTCGCACAGCGTACTCGCCGGCTGCGGAATGCCGCCGCGGTCGGTGCATTCTTTGTCCGACAGGTAGGCACACTCGCCGGTCGGCAGACAGCAGGCGATGCATCCTAAGATCGGCGTGTTGCTGCACGCACCTGTCGTTACTTCACAGGAATCATTCGTACATGAATTGCAATCATCGCAGTTGCAGTTCTGGCAGACCGAACTGCCGGGCCGGGAGAAGGTACCAGCCGGACAATTCAGGCAGGATGTCAGCGTAGGGCTTGAGATGGTGCCTGCCGGACATGCTGTACAGGACTGCGCACCTGAGAAGTTCGTGAAACTTCCCGGCGGGCATGACAGGCAAATCTGACCGCCGATGATCGGCGAATAGGTTCCCGCAGGACATGGTACGCAATCTGTCCGCGCCGCATTCGGTATCGTACCCGCCGCACAAGGGACGCATTCAGATGCCCCATGCGAGGAAGCGATCGTACCCGGTGGACAAGTCTCGCACGAAACATTGCCCCCACCGGCTGCGAAAGTTCCCGGAGGACAGGGAGAACAAAGAACGGTTGCCGGATCGGATGCGAAGAATCCCGGCGCACAGGGTTCACAAAAACTGCTCGTCACGTTCCCTGTAGACGTTCCAGGAGGGCAGGGCTCGCACGAAATTTGTGTAGCGTTGGAATGAAAACCTGCCGGGCAGGGTGTGCATGCGGTCGCTCCCGGCATGGAGGCAATGCTGCCGGCCGGGCAGCGTAGACAGGCCGTGCTACCACTCGCCGAAGCGTAGGTACCCGGTCGACACTGCGCGCATTCTCTGTTTCCGACTGTCGGCGCGTAACTGCCCGGCGGACAGCTTGAGCAAGTGATGCTTCCACCGACGGGAGCGTAGGTGCCTTCGCCGCAGGCAGTGCAGAAAGTGCTGCCCGAGCTGGATGTATACTCACCCGGCGTGCACGGAATGCAGCTTGCCATGCCTCCCAATGGTGCAAACAGGCCGGCGGAACACGGCGTACAATCGATGGCTCCCTCCGCGCTTGAGTAAGTCCCCGGATTACATAGATCGCACTCCTGTCGTCCAGGCGCGTTCGTATACTCACCGGGCCTGCACGGAAAACACTCCGAGAGGCCTTCGATGGGGCCGAAGCTGCCCGGAAGACAGGGCGTACAATAGATGGAGCCGATATTCGGCGCGAAAGTTCCGCTTGCGCAGGGTGTACACACCAAGCTGCCGCTCGTGGATGTGTATGATCCCGCCGGGCAGTATTGACACACGGCGCTTCCCGAGCATGGCGCATACTGACCGGGATTGCATGGTTGACAGGATGTGCTACCCAACCCGGACGCATAGTGACCCGGCGCGCAGGGATCGCAATCGGTGCGGCCGATTTCATCGTTGTAGGTACCTGACGGACACGGGTCGCACTCGGCACTCCCGTATTGATCCGAGTAGCTTCCGGCGGGACACGACTGGCAGGATGACATCCCTTCCTGGCTGCTAAACGTACCGGGGCTGCATGGCAGACACTTTCGTGCACCGGGGTAACCGGAGTACGAACCCGCCGGGCAGGGATAACAGGGCTGCTCGCCTGTCGGGCTCCAGGTACCTGGCGCGCAGGGGGAAGCGGCCACTGCCGGCTGATACCAGAACCCTACAAGACCTGAGACGGTTGCTGCAAGTAAGAACTGGCGCATGTGTGCCCTTTCTTAATTGGCGATGTGAGTCGCACGCCGCGATTCCGGACGGCGCACGAGACTGAGTTTTCAGGTGCTTCTGACCGAACACGTACCAAGATACCCCAAGGGGCAGGACTAATTCAAGAGATGATCTGTTTCAAGAGTGAGCGCGAACGAACTGTCATCCCGTCGGCATCGAGACATCACTGGCGCGAATCCTGCTCGCCCTCGCAGCGCGAGGACCCTTCGGTGTCGGCTTTGTGCATTTTGGAACAACGATGTTCCGAGAGATAATCGATCGCCAATGCAATGCCTTTGCGATAGGGCAGACTCAGCACAATGAGCACCAGCGCGGTCGCAAAGACGACAAGCCGACCCAGCCAGAGGTTCGCAGGTCGAATGAGAAACATGAGAATCACGATGACGCCGGTCAACATTGCGGTCGAGTAATACATGAACCACCACGAATTGCCTTCCAGCGGTTCGTACTCCAGACCACAGATCGGGCAGCACTCCCGAAGATGATTCCATCGCCCGAAAAGCGGACCCTCGCCGCATCTCGGACAGCGCCGACGCCAGCCGCGAACCAGGGCCTGCCGGAAGGCAATCGGATCATGTTCCATGGACATCATGATAGCCGATGTAGAGTGATGCAGCGGGATGCAGACCTCCTGAGCCCGTGGTACGCTTATCCGGCGGTTCGTCCGCGGACCCCGTCGCGGAAGTTCAAATCAGCTTGAGGTGGTAACGACATGCTTCGCAAAGTGTACCGAACAACCATCACCGTCTTGTCTCTCGCGCTTGCCTCAGTCTGCCTCACGAACCCTGCATGCCAGCAGCCCGCCGGTACGGAAGGCGCCGCATCCGACGCCGACGACGCACATGGGCTGCACGTCGTGCGCAATGAGCATCTTCGACTCATCATGCATGAGCTGCGCGCAATTGACTTTGATCAACTCGCCCGGCAGGCCGATCAGCGGAAGCTTGACGAACAACTGGCCGATGTGGCCGTTCACGCCGCGGCGCTGGCGGAGGACGCCCGACTGATTCCACGGCTCTTCCGTGAGACGGAATGGAGCGAGGAAAGCCGGCGCGTCTATGACGATCTCGCCCTTCGACTGGCGCGAGAGTGCAGCGAGCTGGCCGCATTGGCGCGACGGAAGAAAGTCGATCAGATTTCACGAAAGGTCGATGAGATTTTCACCACCTGCAATTCCTGCCATGCGTCCTTCCGCGGTCCTGTGATGGCCGTGAACACAACTGCCGGACGATAAGCAGTGGCTCGCCTGGGAATCGACTCACAGCAGCTCGCGACGGTGTTGGATATGTACGCCGCGGCGAGATAGCTCTTCCGTGATGCGTTCAAGCATGCCCGGATGCTTGCCCAAGAGTTCCGGAGGAAGGACGCCGTTCTGTGTGATCTCACCACGGGCCAGCATTCGACCTACGATCGCACAGGGAAAGCCGGTCGTTCGGGCCATCGAGGTCTGATCGGATTGCGCGTCATACACGTCGTATAGCTCGTAGATCAGCCGCACCTGCTCGCCTCTTTCCTGCCCTTCGACAACCACGCGCAGGATCGTAAATTCCTCCTCACCCGGCTTATACGTCCACATTGGAAAGAGCAGTTTCGCGGTCACATCCAGCGGTCGTACCCGCGTGCCGCGTACGTCGATCTCCTCCTTGCTGAAGAAACCGGTCTCCCGAAAGATGGCCATGAGTTCCGCATGACCCGGCCAGCGCAGGGTCTTTTCGACCATGTTCGGGCAGTCGATCGTATCGAGCAGCGAGCGCAATCCATCCGTGTTGAAAGCCTCCAGTTCGCCGATGCCCTCGAAGCAAATCCGCTCCGCTTCCGACAGCGCCGGACGCACCACGTTTCGTCCGTCTACTCGTAGTCGGGCCGGCCGCGTGTACTCCTCAATGACGTCTGACGGTGCGAAAGGCGCCTTGTAGAAGTAGGGCCATGCCGGCGACTTCGGAAGCCCGCCTACGTAATAGGCGATCCGATCCGTCCGATCGAGCGTCGCGTAGCAATGGCCGATGATCAGATTGGCCAGCCCCGGTGCAACGCCGCAGTCCACCACGGCGGTTACGCCCTTTCGTTGCGCCAGTCCGTCAAACTCGCGGGCGTCCTCGATCATGAAGGAAATATCCGAGAATGACTTTCCCGCTTCGATGACGGTCTGTAGAACCATGCGTCCGAGCCGGCTGGGCATGGCGCCAAGAACCACATCCGCTTCCTGGATCACGTCGGCGACGGCCTGAGGCGTGGAGAGATCTGCGACGCGTATCGTGACATTGGTGACGCCGGAAACGCGGGCGAGATTGTCCGCAGAAACGTCGGCGACGGTGACCTCGAATTGATCGTCCGTCGCCAGATCACGTGCAATCGTGGCGCCGACCATTCCGCATCCGAGTATGACGGCCTTCTGCTTCATCAAAGTTGCTCCTGAAACACGCACATCAGCACAGTCACCTCTGGAGGCGACATTCTAAGCGGCGCGACCGCGGTCTCACCAGCGCAACGACTGCAGAATGCGTCCTCAGGACTGCGTCGATGCACCCGTAGCAATACAGCGTGCGGGCGGTATGATGACCGTCTGCCCGGTGGGCGCTTATGTCTGACCTTCACTGGATTTATCTGGTCCTGTTTGCCGTTTGTCTGCTCTCATGCATTCAGGCGACGATCGGTCTGTTCTCCGGCGTTCGTTTCGTGGGCGAAGTAGCGGAAAAAGTCCGCCAGGCCGACAAACTCCGTGGCACGTCCGGACGCTTCGAGTATCAGCCGAAGGTCGCCGTGATCCTGCCGTGCTGCGGCGTTGACGAGCGACTGCACCACACCGTGGAGCGCCTCGGCCGCCAGAATTACGACGCCTACATCGTGCTCTTTACATTCGAGTCGAGCGACGATCCGGCCTACGCTGCCGTGGGCAGATGGATCGACGAACACAATCGCGTCACACCGAATTCACCCTTCCCACAGTATCGCCGCGTCATCGCCGGCCGAACGCCTCATCGATCACAAAAAATACACAACCTGCTTGCCGCCGTTGCGGTCGTGCCCGAGGACGTCGAAGTGCTCGTCTTTCTCGATTCCGATGCGGTACCGAATCAGGACTGGCTGGGCCACATCGTCTCACCGCTGGCCAACGAACAGGTCGGCGCCGCCACCGGCTTTCGATGGTATTGCGCGGCCGGCGGACTGGCCAACGGCGTCCGTTGCGTTTGGAATGCAGCCAGCATCACCTTGATGGAACGAGCGCACACGCGATTCTGCTGGGGAGGCGCGACGGCCATCACCCGCAGGCGATTCGAGCAGTTACGCATTGCGGAACATTGGGACCGGGCACTCTCGGACGACCTTCAGGTCTCGAAGGCCATCAAGACACAGGGGCTCGAGATCGTCTTTGTGCCGCACGCCTTGATCCCGAGTCATGATCGAACCACGCTGCTTGGCTTCTGGGAATTCGCACGCCGCCAGCTCGTAATCACAAGAATCTGCGCCCCGGAGATCTGGCGGGCCGGTCTGCTTGTGTGCCTGAGCTTCGTCGGCGGTGGCATGATCGCGGCAGGGCTTTGCGTCGGCGCGCTCCTGGGCTGGCTCGGGAATCCAACCGTGGCGATGGTTGCGAGCATCCTGTGGGTATACATCGCCACAGCAGCCATCGGCCGCGTCGTGCTGCGGCAGATCGCAATCCGAAAAGTACTCCATCCGCCGGACCTGACGGCGCTTGATGCATTCTGGGATATCACTGGAGCCCTCTGGTCCGGAGCACTCCACTTAATACTGTTTCTGGCATCCGCCCGAGGGCGCCGCATCCGTTGGCGACACATTGAATACGAGCTGATCTCCCCCATCGAAACCCGTGTCATCAGCCGCGCCGACGACCCGAAACCCGCCGCAAAAATCGGTTCACGACACGCTACGGCCGCCACCTGATACGCGAAATGCGCGCCTTCCTTCAGCATCCCACGATCTGCAGGCGGTCGTCGCCCTGAAAATCACCACCGCCGCCTTGAATTCAACCCGAGATTTTCATAACGTATGTTTCGGGTGAGCGACCGCGAGACGTTACGTAGCAGTGCATTCCAGTTAGGCCCGACCTCCCTCGTATGGCATTCCTGAATGCCCCATCGAAGGTATATCATGAGAAGTTCGTCCAGGTTGAGTCGGAGCGTCCTCATTTGCATCAGTTGCGCCGTCGGCGCGGGCTTACTCGGTTCTCGCGTACCGTCGGGCGCGTCAACGGCTAAAGCGCAGGGATTGGAGAATCCCGATGGCGCCGGTCATCTGCCTTCACTCCGCGCCTTTCCGACAGCGGAGGGCTTCGGCGCCTACTCGCTCGGCGGCCGCGGACCCGGCGGACTCGGCATGGCGCCGCGGGTCTTTCGTGTGACGACGCTCCAGGACATGATCGTCAATCCGCAGAACGGTCAACTCGTAGCCGCGCCAGGCAGTTTGAGAGAAGCCGTGGAAGCCACGGGACCTCGCTTCGTCGTCTTCCGAGTCGGCGGTGTCATTCTTCTGAACCAGCCCCTTTTTATTCGGAATCCGTACCTGACGATCGCCGGACAGACGGCGCCGAATCCGGGAATCACCATCGGCGGCGCCGGCCTGCGCATCCGCACGCGAGACGTCGTTCTGCGGCACCTGCGAATCCGCATGTTCATCGACGAGGAGGCCGGGGAACCACACGGTAATCATGGAAGCGACTCAATCCAGATGTTGCGAAACGACTCCGAGGTGCAGGACCCCAACCGCGACGTTGTCACGAACATCATGATTGATCACTGCTCCCTCTCCTGGGGAATTGACGAAAACGTCGACATTGTCTCATGGGTCAAGGATGTGACCGTGCAGTGGTCGATCATCGCCGAGGCCGCGAAGTACGGCCACCGCGAGGGGTCCGGAGGTGCAGGATGGCTGGTCGGGCGATCGGCCGGCAGTCAGAGTCCTGCCGATCTGGCGCGGCTGTCGATCCACCACAACATCTTCGCCCACAACCTGCGGCGCAATCCGCGGATGACCGCCGGGGGCACGATCGACTTCCGCAACAACGTCATCTACAACTGGTACGAGACCGCCTGCATGTTCATCGCTTCGATGCGAGTCAACTATGTCGGCAACTACCTGATGCGCGGAATCGACACGCCGCAGTCGTCCTATCGACGCGTCATCAACGTCGCCGCCCCAGCCAATCCGACCGGCACACCCAAGCTCTACATCCGCGACAACATCGCGCCACAAAGACAATCCGACAGCCAGAACGACTGGGACATCGGCGTGTTCTTCGTAACGCCGAACACCGGTTCGGTCTGCCCGCCGGGTACTTCAAGCTGCCGGATCGACGTTTTCGAACAAACGTTCAACGGCTTATACAGTCTGGCGGTGCCAACATACGCACCGGCAGTGGCCACGGATACGGCCCGTATCGGAGTACAACGCGTGCTGCAAAGCGCCGGTGCCACCCTGCCGTCGCGCGACGTGGTCGACCGCGAACTGGTCGATGAACTGATCTATGTGCACCAGACGCAGCCGTTTAGTCGGACCGATCTCGGGTACGATCCCACACAGGATCCCTTGCTGAGACGCGTGGGCGTACACCACGGAGAAACGGCGCAGGTGCTCACGTTTCGCCCGACGAACGACCCCGGCTTCCTCTGTGCGCCGCGTCAATACCGGATGCGACCGGGTATGTCGCTCTTCGAGGCCAAGTGGGTTTTTCTGAACTCGCTGAGCTGCACGTTTCCCGACGGCATCACGCTTCCGCAAGATGCGATTCGCGTCCTGAATGACCCGACAACCTATCAGTGGAGCACCGAGTCGATGGTCATACCGGACCGACGAACGCTTCAGACGCTCTACCCAACAAACACGGTCATACCGATCAACCAACGAATCGATAGTGATCAGGACGGCATTCCGGATTTTTACGAGTACATCCTCGGGACGGATCCCAACCGCCACGACAGCATGGAAGACGCCAACGGCGACGGGTATCTGAATCTCGAGGACTATTTGAACCTGCTCGCTCCCTGATTGACGGATTCCCTCGATCAGCACGTACTGGCCTATCTGCAACGTCACCAAAAGGAATCGTAAGCGGCCTTTGAAGGCCAATAAAACGGGTATGCATCGGTTGCCAGCGGGCGTACGGCACTCCGAACTTTCCATCCGATAAGCTTTCATTAGGTTCGTATTTCGAAGGTGTTTGACCGTACTTAACCCCATTCATGGCAAAGAGTTCTCAGCAGGAAGGTAAGGTGCTTCCGGGGGTTGAATCCGAAGATCGATTCTGGTACACTGGAACGTGAGTGGAAGGGAAGGAAGTACCTTCTTCAGGAGAGGAAATACAGCACGTTTGGAGTTTGCTGGCAGCTCAGCGCTGACCACTATCCGGAGGAGTTTGAAGTATGAACCGCTTCGCAAAAGTTCTGGTTGCTCTCGCGGTCGTGGCTTATATCGCCGCCCCCGCTTCCGCAGGTCTGACGAATCTCGCCGTATGGACCTTCGAGACGAGCATTCCGATTGGCCCCGGCCCCCATGCCGCCGAGGGCGGACTGAATGCCGGTGCTGGCTCGCCAGCGAAAGGTTTCCATGCAAGCGCGAATGCTGTGTACGACAACCCGGTCGGCAACGGCTCGGCCGAGTCATTCAGCTCCAACAACTGGCAGATCGGCGACTACTACCAGTTCTGCACCTCGACCGAGGGCTACTACGGCATTCAGGTCAACTGGGATCAGGTCAGCAGCAATACCGGCCCTCGCGATTTCCTTCTGGCTGTCAGTGCCAATGGCAAGCTCGGACCGTATGAAGATGTACTGAGCTACACGGTTCGCGCGAACGTCAGTCCTGCATGGTCGAGTCTGCCTGAAAACGTTCGTTTGCAGGACCGCCACAAGGTGGATCTCAGCGATTTTGCCGAGCTCGATGATGCCGCCGAAGTTTGTGTCCGACTTGTGATGGAAACCACGGTCAGCGCGAATGGCGCCACGGTTCAGACTGGTGGCACGAACCGAGTCGATAACCTGGTGATTAAGGGCTTGGTCATTCCCGAGCCCGGCACCATCGGTCTGCTGGCCCTCGGCGCCCTGTTCCTCCGGCGACGCCGCTAAACCAGCTAACCTCTGAAATCTTAAAGGCCGCGTGCAGGCGACTGCTCGCGGCCTTTTTTTGCGCGACCGGCCGGGGGGAAACGCGAGCGAACAGCCCTGTCCTGTCCGCTGAAGACTTGGTACGACCCGATCAGCGACCCTTCGTGGACATCTCTCGTCTCCGGCAATCTGCGATCCATTCATCAATCCGCGCAACGACCTCCGGCGGCCCAACGGCCTGAGCCAGTTCCCGCGCCTTCGCAGCCGAGGCCATGGCATCTGCAAATCGCTCAGCCGACGCATACGCGACCGCCAGGTTCATGTGCATCTCAACGCGGCCAGAGCCGAGTTGGGCGGCCTTCTCAAAATGGGGGATCGCTTCGCTGACCCTGCCACTACGCGCCAACAGCGTGGCCAGGTTCGTTCGGGCTTCCAGATGATCCGGGTGAAGAACGACGACCTGCTCGTAGTGCCGTATCGCCTCCTGTGATTGCCCTATGTTCGCCAGCAGCACAGCCAGGTTGAAATGTGCCTGCGCATTCGTCGGATCATCCTTCAGGATCCGCTGGTAGCTCACGATCGCCTGCTCCGGCGACTGCGAGGCCGCCAGCGCCAATTCCATCTGTGCGCGAACCTCGGGCTGCTCTGGATGCAATTCAAGTGACCTGCGATAGGCCGCGACCGCATCAGCCGTCCGGCCGGCGGCATGGAGCGTAACGCCGAGATTGCGATGCAGTGCGGCGTTTCGTGGGTCGTACTGCAGGGCCTGTTGCATGGCGTCTATCGCCTCCGAGTGTCGCCCGGCCCGGCTCAGTGCAGTCGCGAGATTGCTCAGCGCTTCCGGATTGGCGGAACGAATGCGTAGGGACTCTCGATGAGCGGCTATGGCCTCCTCGTAGCGGCCCGACTCGCTCAGAGCAACGCCAAGATTGCTCCACGCTTCGGGATACGCAGGTCGGAGTTCGATCGCACGGCGATAGTGGTCCATCGCCTCGTCAATGTGCCCCTCGCCCTTCAGCACGACCCCGAGGTTATTGAAAGCCATCCACGCGGACGGATTCCGGGCGATCGTCGTCTCGTACAGCGTGCGTACATCACGGTACATGCTGCTCTGCCGGTAAGTCAGGGACGCCAGCGCCGCACACAACACCAGGACGACCGCCAGACGCGGCAATGGCGACGCCATCCGCGATAGGCCCGCTGCAAGTGCGGTGCCGACCAGCATCAGCACCCCGAGACTCGGCAGATACTGAAAATGATCGGCCACGTACGAAAAGAGAAACGGATAGACGTTCAGGAAGCCCAGCACCGGAAAGAGCGAGCCGACGAAAAAAAGCAGCCCCGCCAGCGGTGCCCGGTTTTTCCGACTGCGGGCGGCGAGCACAATGAACAAAACAATGAGCGTGATCGGGTAGAGCCATTGTCGCCAGTCGGCGGCATCGACGGACCATCGCGGATAGATGAAGACAAGATCCGCGGGCCAGAAGAGCTTGGACAAGTAGAACCAGACGACGCGCCCGGCGAGAAGGAACCGTTCCGCTGCGTTGAGCTCGAATGCCGCACCCTTGGCGCCGATCAGATCGTGCTCGACCCATGCCGTAAATAGCCCCGCAGCCGCACCGAGTGCAAACCAGGGCATCAGTGGCCAACCGTCGCGCCGCATGGAGAGACGGCCGTTCTTCCACCAGAAGATCACCAGAAGTGCCGCCGGCAGCGTCGCTGTAACGGTCTTGGTAAGTAGCCCGAGCACAAAGAAACCGGTCGCGAGCGCGTAGGGGCCGACACGACGCGTGGCATCGAATCGCAGGTAGATCAGCATGGCTGCCAGATAGAAGACGGCAGAGAGCGTGTTCTTCTGTTCGGTGATCCACGCGACGGACTCGACGTGAACCGGATGCAGGGCGAACACGGCAGCCGTTATCAGCGCGGCACTCTCGGCCCAGGCAGCATGCCGCTCAATCAGCAGCAGCCGAACAACGACGAAGACCAGACCTGCTGCGAAAAGATGCAGCGCCAGGTTCACAACGTGGTAGCCGATGGGCCGGTCGCCCCACAGCTTGTGCTGTAGCCAGAAGGCCGAGTGCAGCAGGGGGTAGTATTGCTGCGTGGCGCCGAGGTCGAACCAGATTCGATAGAGACCTTCAGTGGAGCGCAGTTCCGGCCGGGTCACATGCGCATCGTCATCCCAGATTAATCCGCCTTGCAGGGCCGGCAGATACGCGACGACCGTAATGGCCGCGATCAGTCCTGCGACCAGTAACGTCGACGACGCCACCCTGGGCGTGTTGGATAAGACGGCAGAGGAAGTGCGGCTGGGCATCTTATAAGGCCATTATATCGGCTGCCGGAGGCATCCATACGGGAGCAGAATGATCAGGCCGTTTGTGAACATCTTCCGCCCGGAGTAGTATGAAAGGGTGTGGGAGAGGCCCGTATCCAGACTTTCGAAGATTCCACCGTTGATAACTTCACGGCCACGCCCACCCAGAACCGAGGAGTCTGTCTTGACGCGCCGACCTGAATTGACACGCCGCATTCTTCTCCTTCCTGCTGAAATTGCCTGCTTCTGGCTGATGGTCCTTTCGATGATCACGACGCAGGCCGTCGCGCAGGATTCCGATACATCTGCCCCGACCACCTCGCAGCAGCGCCTTCCCACCCATGCCGAACTGGTGGCGACGGCTTCAGATCGACCGCTCGTGATACCCGAGTATCGAAGACCGGACGGCAAACCGGTCTCCGAGGCGGAATTGTCCGAGCTTCGCGACGCGGAGCGCAGGGTAAACACGGCGATCGAGCTGCGGCGCTCGGGGGAGTATCAGCGTGCCCGCGCCGAGCTGAAGCCCGCGATCCAGACCTATCAGAAGCTGCTGAGTCCGACGCAGCACCTCTTCGTCACGGCGGTCTCCACAGCGGCGAGTCTCGATAAGCGAGCCAGTGCGGGACCGGACGAACTCGCGCAATTCAAGGAAAGCGATCGACAGGAGAAGCTCGCGCTGGATGCCGTGCGAAACGGCCGCTTCGTTGAGGCGAGAGCCGCCGCACGGGCCTGCCTGGAAATCCGCGAGAAGCTCCTCGGCAAAGAGCACCCGGAACTGGTGGAGCCGCTGCGTATTCTGGGCAATGCCTTGACAGAGCTGCGAGCCCTCGACGAGGCAGGCGTCACCCTGCTGCGAGCGCTGGATATGAGCGAGCGAATCTACGGCAAAGCACATCCCCAGACGGCACTGGTGCTGGATCGCATCGGCTGGCTGCAGATTTATCAATCGAAGAATGAAGACGCCGCGACGGCCCTGCGGCGGGCGCTCTTCATCCTCAACGCAGCGGTCGGAGAAAACGCTGACACCGCGGAGACGATGGACAACCTCGGCACCGCCCTGGGTACCTCACGAAACGACTTCATCGAAGCCGTCAATCATAAGCTGCGTGCGCTGGTCATCCGCGAGAAACTGCTCGGCGCGGACTCGAAGGAGGCCGGCATTTCGCTGAGCAATCTGGCCTGGCTCTATGCACGCTCGGGACTTCGCGACGAAGTCATCCCCCTGCGGCGAAGAGCCCTCGACATCTTCGAGAAACAACTGGGACCCACGCACCGCGATACTATGGTGGAAAAGAGTAACCTCGCCCAATCCTACCGCAGTGTCGGCCAGCTTGATGAAGCCCTCAAGCTCTATCGATCCATGTCCGAGGCGGACGATCAAGCCGACACCGCGACCGACCCCGGTGCGGTCAATCGCCTGATGATGGTCGGCATGCTCGAACTCGAAACGGGTCGTCAGCTCGAAGGAGAAAAAACGCTGGAGCGGGCCTTCAACAAAGCAGTCCGCCTCTACGAAGCAGGCGAGCAGAGCGCGGCGATGAACGAACTGGATCAACTGGCACTCGCCTATCAGTCCCGCCGCATGCTGGAGGATGCCGTTCGCGTCCGCGAAAAACTGCAGGAATATGACGATGCGCGTTCCGGCCGCAGGAACGAAATCGCCATCCGCCGCAGCACGCACCTCGGGCGGCTCTACGTTGAAGTAGGTCGGGCGAAGGACGGCGTACGGCTTTTGACGAAGACGGTTGAACAAGCCCGCGGACTTTATGGGGAAACAGAGCGTGAATTGACCGGCCCACTGTTGGCGCTCGCCCATGCACAACTGGAAGCCGACGAACTGTCGGACGCATCGAGAACCTGCACGGAAGTGCTGCGCATCACGGAAGACAAGTTTCCGCGTCGCAGTCTGAACGCGGCCTACGCCCTGCATGCAATGGGCAAGGTGCAGATTGCCCAGAAGAATTACGACATCGCCCAGTTTTCCCTCGAAGAAGCCCGAGAAATCGTCGAACGCAACCGCATCGACGACCCGGTCAAATACATCGCCCTTATGCGGGACCTCTCAGTCTGTTACCTCGAGAACAACGAGCCGCAGAAGGCCGTTCAGGTGATGCGCGAGGCCCTCGCCATGTGCGACAAGATCGTCTCGTCCTATCCGATGCAGCTCAAGACGATGAAAACGAACACGCTCAAGTACCTGGTCGATGCCCTCGCGCGGGACTCCTCTGCCGACCGCGCGGAACGCGAATCTCTGACCGCGGAGCTTAAGAAGAATGTGACGGAACTGCGCGACACGCGCGCCCTGACGGCTGAAATGAAGGACTGGCTGAAGGAGTGGGGAATGCCGACCTCGCGCGGGTGACAGGGACCCCGTCGACCCGTTACGCTTGCAACACGTGCTCAGCAGCCCCGTAACACATCGGTTCGATGTACGCCGATGGCTGTCGGCCGGCGCCGTCTTCTTTCTCGGGCTGGCGGCGTATCTTCCCGTCGTCGACCACGACTTCATCAACTGGGATGATCCGGAATACTTTCTGAACAATCCGCACTATCGCGGCTTGAACACAGCCACGCTCCGCTGGTGTTTCACGACCACTCACGTCGGTCATTATCAACCGATCAACTGGCTGACCTATGCCGTCGATTACCAACTGGGCGGACTGGACCCGGCTCGCTACCACCTCACGCAGGCGTTTCTGCACGCACTGGCAGCGGTACTCGTCCTGAGCGTTTCGCACCGCTTGCTGCGTCTCGCTTCGCCGGACTGGCATTCAGACCTGCACTGGGCCGCGGCAATCTTTGCGGGATTGTTGTTCGCGCTCCATCCGCTGCGTGTCGAATCGGTGGCCTGGGCCAGCGCCCGCGGGGATGTCCTGGCGACCATCTTCTATCTCGCAGCAATCCTCGCATACATTCCGGCGGCACTTTCATCACACCAACGCGCGCTGCCGGGGTCGCGCCTGCTGCTCGTCGCGCTGCTCTTTACACTGGCCGCGCTCTCCAAGGAAATGGCCGTGACCCTGCCGGCCGTGTTGATCGTACTGGATGTCTACCCGCTGCGCCGGCTGCCCGGGAGTCCCCGTCGATGGCTGGACACGCCGCACCGGCCGATTCTGCTGGAGAAACTCCCGCTGCTGATTATCTCCGGCGCGGTGATCGCCGGCGCTTTCTTCGCCGCCGGCGGTGATACCGTCGCAGGGCTTCGGGAGCACCCGCTCTCCACGCGACTGGCGCAACTGATCGTGTCGATCGTGCATTATCCGTATCGCACGCTGGTCCCGGGCTCTCTCTCACCGCTCAATGAGTTCCCGATCGGGTTCGGTCTGACGCACCGGCGTGTACTCATCAGCGGGCTCGCACTGCTGCTCACGATCATCGCACTGATGATGGCTCGCAGGAAATGGCCCGGGCTGACTGCCGCTGTCTGTTGCTACGTCATCCTGATCCTTCCGGTTACAGGTCTGACGCAGCGCGGACCGCAGATGACCGCGGATCGATACAGCTACCTGTCGTGCATCCCCTTCGCGCTGATCGCCGGCGGCCTTTTCGCACGATTTCTGCTGAGATCGCGCGGCCTCGCGATCCTGACGGCGGCGTTGATTCTGATCGCGTTGACCGTGCGTACGCAGTCGCAGCTCTCCCGGTGGCGTGATTCGATCACCCTCTGGAACCATGCGCTCGCCGTGGACCTCACCAGCGGCGGTGCGCACTGCAACCTGGCACAGGCCCTCGAAACGGCCGGGCACTCGGATCAGGCGATCGAACACTATCGCCGAGGCCTGGCACTGGGCTGGCGACATCCGACGGTCTATCGAAATCTCGCGGCCATTTTGCAGCGAACCGGGAAACACACCGAGGCGATCGAGGCCTACCGTGCGGATATTCAGCATTACCCCGGCCGATGGGAAAGCTATTACTACATGGCCATTTCATACGAACGCATGGGCGATGTGCAGAATGCCGCCGATGCCTATCGGCAGGCCCTCGAACTGCGGCTCGATCTCCCGGATGCTCATGTCGCCCTGGCCCGACTCTTCATGCTCCATGGTCACGACGCGGAGGCCGTCCCGCGATTGCTCTACGCACTGGAGCTGGATCCGCGACACCCCGAGGCGCTGGAGCGGCTGGCCATCCTCCGCGCCCGAGAAGGCGACTACGATGCGGCAGTAGAACTGATGGATCGCTGTATCGAAGCAGTCTCGCGCAGGGCCGACCCGATGGTGCTCGATGGACTCGAATCACGACGAGCAGAATATCTAAAGGACCGCGATACTTCGACCGGAAAGCAGAAGCCCTGAAGTTACTTCCCTGCCATGATCGAGCAGGACCGTGCCCGGACAGTACTAAGCCACACGTCCCGTCATCAGCATGGCCCGCTTCAACCTCATCGCCGAGCGGCGAGGAAGATCCGCAGGACGTACCAGAACATCAGCGCCACGGATGCAAAGAGTTCCAGGGCTGCGCCGACGTACCGGTCTTCCGGATAGTGGTGAATCACCTTCGACGTGTCGTACAGAATCGCTGCACCGGCGAAGACGACCATCACTACGGAAAAGAGCGTCCCCAGCGTGAAACCGAAGAGCACACTGGCGACGATGGCCACCAGGGCGCAGATGCCGGCCCACATCAGTATGCCCCGCAGAAACGAAAAATCCTTCCGCGTACCCCATGCGACAAAGGTGAGCCCCAGGAAGCCGATCACCGTGCAAAGGGCGGCGCTCTGGATCGCACCGGGTGCGTACCGCTCGGCGACATAAAGAAGCGGAACGAAGATCAGCGCCTGTGCCGCGACAAAACCCGTCAGTGCCAGATACTGCGCCGGCAACGACGCGGACATGTGCGCCACGCGCGAGGCCAGCCAGCTCACCAGCACGAAGCCGCCCAGGACAACCAACCAGCTCGTGCCGAGCATGGCCGACGCGATCCGCTCGGCAAGACCGGCCTGAAACAATGCGGCCTCGATCCCCACGAACAGCAGAATCGCACCCAGCAGGTGCATGTATGTCTTGACGACGAAGGCCCCGCGGTCCACGGCGACGGCGACTGGTGCGCCGTACTCGCCGGCCCGCGCGTCGAAGGCACTTGTTTCCGTCATGCGGTATTCGTTGCGTCGCAGTGGATCGCTCATGGCCCGTTCCTCTGATGAAGATTGGTTACGATGCTTGGTCGCCCAAGGTCAGTATCAGCCAGTGTACTCGGCTCGAACTCGGCTGTCATCAGAATATCGACGGTTTGGAGCGTACTCCTCGCGGTCGAATGGTTGCCGCAAAGCGCCCGAACAATTAGCATCCTCACCATCGAAACGGGAATGCCACCCGAAGACTCACCACGGCCCGAGCAGAACGTGCAAAGCGATGACAGATCAGTACTTCGAAGATCGCCAGAGAAAGCTTCTGCAACTCGCCGCGCTGGGATATGACCCCTACGGCCAGCGCTTTACCGATGTCCGGTCCAATGCCGACATCCGCTCGTTTGCCGAGCGGCTGAGTCTGGAGGCCGGCCAGACGGACGAGTCCGCACAGGTCCGGGCCGCCGGTCGCGTCATGCTCCGCCGCGTGATGGGCAAGCTGGCCTTCCTGACGATCCGCGACTGGACCGGCGATCTGCAGATCGGAATCTCGCGGGCCAAGGTCGGCGACGCCGGCTGGCAGGTGCTCGAACTGCTTGATCTGGGCGACCTCATCGGTGCAGATGGTCTGCTGGGCCGCACCAAGACGAACGAGGTCACCGTCTGGGCGGAGACCATCACTCCGCTCTGCAAGGCCCTGCGCACCCCGCCGGAAAAGTGGCACGGCCTGACCGACGTCGACCTTCGCTATCGAGAGCGTTACGTCGATCTGTTCGCCAATCCCGAAGTGATGCAGACCTTCCGTGCCCGCAGCCGCATCGTGGATGCCGTGCGCCGCTATTTCGCGGGACAGGGCTTTATGGAAGTTGAGACGCCCATGCTTCAATCGGTCTACGGCGGCGCGGCGGCGCGGCCCTTCATGACCCACCACAACACGCTGGACATGGACCTGTATCTGCGGATCAGTCCCGAGCTGCATCTCAAGCGGCTGCTCGTCGGCGGGATGGAGCGGGTCTTCGAGATCAACCGCAACTTCCGCAACGAGGGCATCAGCACGAAGCACAACCCCGAGTTCACCATGATGGAGTGTTACCAGGCCTACGGCGACCTGTCCGATATGATGAACCACGTCGAAGGCATCTTCGTACATTCCATCGAGGCGGTCGGCGGTGGCTTCAAGCGACGGTTTCGCGATTACGAGCTGGATTTCACACCGCCCTGGCCACGCAAGACGTACAGCGAACTGCTTCAGGAACACGCCGGCATCGACTGGCGGGACACCGACGCCGTCCTGCGCAAAGCACGCCAACTCGGTCTGGTCAGAGAGGCGCCGGCCGGGGCCCGCGCCCATGTCGAGGCAGAGGACCCGGTGCTCGTGGCAAACAAGATCTTCGAGGCCACGGTTGAGGACAAGCTGATCCAGCCGACGTTCGTCATCGAATACCCTGCAGTGCTCTGCCCGCTGACCAGGCGCAAAAAGGATGCCCCCGATCTGGCACTGCGATTCGAGGCCTTCGTGGCCTGCATGGAATGCGGTAACGCCTACACCGAACTGAACGACCCGGCCATTCAGCGCGAAACCTTCAGCTCGCAACTCGCCGGCGAGGGCGACGAGACCATGCGCATCATGGACGAAGACTTTCTCAAAGCGCTCGAATACGGCATGCCCCCGGCCGGCGGTCTCGGCGTGGGAATCGACCGGCTGGTGATGCTGATGACCAACTCACCGAGCATCCGCGACGTAATCCTCTTTCCGTTGCAGCGCCCGCTCGGGAAGACCGGGGGTGGCGCAGGCCCTTCCACATCCAATAAGGAATAGGCGTGCGATCTCGAACGGCTACGATTCTCTTCACGCTCTTTGCACCGATCACACTGCCGGCATATGCGCTCTTTCTCGCCTTTTCCAACCTCCTGGGCGGCGCGTTCTACATTGTCATCGAGGCCTCGCTCTCGCCGCTCCTGCGCAGACCGATCGCCCTTTCGCGCGGACAGATGGCTGTATTCGCACTACCTGTCCTGCTCCTCGCCCCGCTCTTCACGGCCGCACACATGCTCCTCTGGATGGTCCGGCTCATCCTGTCCGGGCTGACCTGGCTCGGCCGCTGGCAGGCCGGCACGCGCTCACGATGGGCCTCGCTGCTGATCGGCGGCGTCTGGCTCCTGATCGCTCTCTGGACCACGGTCACCTGTTTGAATGCCGCCGTCGGCGCAAGCTGGGTCGGGCGACCGGTCCGCGGACAGGACATCTACGTCGACGGGATCGAGCGCGCCCGTGCCCTGCGCGATCTGCCACCGGATGCACAATCGCGCCGCAACCGCCTGATGGACGATCTGACACGGCACAAGGAAAGAGTTCACCCCCAGTGGGATGCGATCCTGAGCTTCCTGCAGGACGATGAAAACCTCTTCCGCTGGATGCGAAACGAGCCGCTGCGCAGACAGCTCGCCGGCATGCCGTGGTACTTCGTGCCGGCCCAGGTCTCCGAAGACGGTGCAGACCACAGTGCCCTCCTGCTGGGCCCGCTCGTCTTTGCATGGATGCTGCTGATTCGCTGGCCGGGCATGTTCCGCGTGCTCCCGAATCTGCCGGCGCGGTTCTGCGGGCTGCTGCTTCGACTGGGTCTCTGCGCAGGGGCCATCTATCACCTCGTCACCTGGGAACCGTTAACCCTGTATTACGGCTTCTGGTTCATGCCGACGGAGATACCTTTCGTCTTCGCCGCGCTCAGCCCCGCCCACTGGCTGGGAATCGACTACGACCTCTGGATTCGTCCGGAGTGGTACCTCTTCAATGCCGGACTCTGGATGATTCTCATCGCCCTGCTGGCTGGCGGCTGGTTCCTGGCCTGGCGGACGGCGCCGCTCCTGGGATGGCCGAAGTACTACGTCGCCTTTCTCGCGTCGCGATTGCTACAGCGAAAACGAATCGCCTTCTTCTCCGTCGGCGCCGTCACACTCTGCGTCGCCATGATGATCATTGTCATCAGCGTCATGGGCGGTTTCGTGGACAGCATCCGCAACAGGGCCCACGGCCTGCTCGGCGACCTCGTGATGGACGGCAGTCTTCAAGGGTTTCCGCTCTACCAGGAATTCATCGACCGCATCTGCCGCCTCACGGACGAGAACGGCTCGCCGATTGTCGTTCAGGCCACCCCGATCGTCCGCACCTACGGTATCCTGCAGTTTCCGAGAAACAAGAAAACCGCACCGGTCACCGTCCTTGGAATCCGGCTCGATGAATACGTCCGGGTCAACAAGTTCGGTGAAGACTTGTTCTACCAGCGCCGTTTCGGCCACACCCATCTCGGTCCGCAGCAACAGCCCGTCTACGGCTTCAATTCGCAAGGTCTGGCCGTTCTGCCGGAGGAACTCGAAGCGAACTTTCAGAAGTACCTTGAAAGTCTCCCTTCACCACAGCGCGAGGAGGAGACGCGGCAGTACTACCGCGAGCCGGGAGACCTGTTTCCCGGACCAGGTATCTTCCGTGGGCCGGAAGAGCAGCCCGGCTACACCGGTAAGGAGTACCCCGGCATCATCGTCGGCAGAAGCATCATCTTTCGCCGTTTGCCGTCGGGGGACTACCGGCGAAGCGAATTCTATCCGCGCGGCGAGCTATGCCGTTTGTCTGTGCTGCCGATGACCCGCGGCGGCGAGATCAGCACGGAGTCGCCGCCTCAGCCGACGCTTCGCTACGTGGACGACTCACGGACCGGAATTCACGAAATCGACACGATGAATGTCTACGTCGATTTTGATTATCTCCAGCAGCTTCTGTCCATGGAGTCCCAGGAGCGCGCGGATGGCAGCGGCATGACTGGCGCGCGATGCACACAGATTCAGATCAAGGTCCGCGACGACCTGGGCAACGACCGCCGCATCCTTGCCCTGCAGAAGCAGCGCATCTACAACGAATGGGAAAAGCTGGTTGCCGAAACGCCGTCGGATCCGTTTGAGTACGAAATGCTCAGACTTGTGGACATCAGTACCTGGGAAGAGATGCAGGCCAGTTACATTGCTGCCATCGAGAAGGAAAAGTTCCTCGTCCTCATCATGTTCGGAGTCATCAGCATCGTCGCCATCTTCCTGATTCTCTGCATCTTCTACATGATCGTGCAGGAGAAGACCCGCGACATCGGAATCATCAAGAGCGTCGGCGGCAGCGCCGAAGGCGTCGCCGCAGTCTTCCTCGCCTACGGCGGTGCCATCGGCCTGGTCGGCTGCATCCTCGGCGCCCTGCTCGGCACGACCTTCGTCGAGCACATCAACGACATCCAGGACTGGCTCGCCAAGCTCAACCCCGACTGGCGCGTCTGGAGTCCGGAGACGTATTCCTTCGACAAGATTCCGGACGTCTGGAAATGGTCGGAAGTGATCTGGATCAGCATCTTGTCGATCATCGCGTCGATCATCGGCGCCGCCTTTCCGGCCCTTCGCGCCGGTCGCACCTGGCCCGTGGAGACACTGCGTTATGAATAGTCGATATTCAAAGCCCGATTGCAACTTACAGCCGATCATTCGCGCGTGCTGAGATGAGCATTCTTCGTTGCGAAAACATCCACAAGAGCTACTCTCTCGGCAGGACGGAACTGCACGTCCTGCGCGGCATTGATCTGACCATTCCGCGCGGGCAGTTCGTCTCTATCATCGGAAACAGCGGCAGTGGAAAGAGCACGCTCCTGCACGTGCTCTCCGGCCTTGATGTCCCTCAGCGCGGACAGGTCCATTTCGAAAATCAGCCGCTTTTTGAGCCCGAGGCGATTCGAAAAATCCCGCGCGGCCGAAACTGCGACGCCGGCGAACCCTTCAGCCGCCGATGGCAGGAAAAATCGCCCGACCTGTCCGGCAGGTCCGCGCAGGACGTCGCTCGCCGACCCGGCCCGCGTAGTCCATCCATCGGAAATACGCAGACACTCGAACCGCGGCGCAACCAGTTGCTCAACGAGGCCTTCGGCTTCGTCTTCCAGTTCTACCACCTGCTGCCGGAGTTCGATGTTCTGGAGAATGTCCTCCTGCCCGCGATGGTCGGTCATTCCATGGCCGGCTGGCTAGCGCAGCGCGCGAAGATTGAGCACCGCGCGAGGGCACTTCTCCAGCGCGTCGGCCTGCAGGACCGCCTGGACCATCGACCCAACGAACTGTCCGGCGGCGAGCGCCAGCGAGTGGCCATTGCCCGCGCACTGATGAATGAACCGCGCGTGCTGTTCGCCGATGAACCGACCGGCAACCTCGATGCCAGAACCGGCCGGGAGATTTTCGATCTCCTCAAGGACCTTAATGGGGCAGGTCAGACCATCGTCATCGTAACCCACGACCGCGATCTGGCAGCGGAAACCGATGTGGTTGTGCAACTGGTGGATGGTCGTGTAAAATGATGCGGTTGTTTCGACGTGCGGCCTGACCTATAGTGTGACGGTGCAGGGGCTCCGGCCCCCGCTATCGCGTGCCCTGGAATTTTCCACGCATCTACACTGGAGGGCTTCGCCATGACGACAATCGCCCGAACCCCGGAGAATCTGCGAAGCAGTGCTCGGAGCGTTGCTCACGTGGCTACCGAGTTTGAGGAACGACCCATGGCCCAGGACTATGCGCCGAACCCCAATCTGAAGATCTGGCTCGATGGCAAGCTCGTGCCCACGGCCGAAGCCAAAATCAGCGTCTTCTCGCACGGACTGCTCTACGGCGACGGCATCTTCGAAGGCATCCGCGTCTATGGCGGCCGCATCTTCGAGTGCCGAGCCCACATGGAGCGTTTCGCGCTCGGCCTCCAGGCCATCCGACTCGAAATTCCCTGGACGATGGACCAGATCGTCGACGCAATGAACGACTGCATCCGCGCCAACAACACCGTCGACGGGTACATCCGTCTCGTCGCCGCCCGCGGACCGGGCACGCTCGGGATTCATCCGTTTCGCTGCGTGGCGCCAAACGTTTTCATCATCTGCGACAAGATCCAGATGTACGGCCCGGAGATGTATGAAACGGGCATGAAAATTGTCACGGCATCCACTATTCGGAATCACCCGAATGCACTCTCTCCGCAGCTCAAGAGCTTGAACTATCTCAACAACATCCTCGCTAAGATCGAGGCCATCGACGCCGGCTGTCTCGAAGCCGTCATGCTCAACCACGAGGGCTATGTCGCGGAATGCTCCGGCGACAATCTTTTTATCGTCCAGGGCGGCCGTCTCCGCACCCCGGCGACGCACTGTGGTTTGCTGAACGGCGTTACACGCCGCCTGGTGCTCAAGATGGCCCAGAAGCGCGGCATCCCCGCCGAAGAAACAACCTTGACGCGAATCGACCTTTACTACGCTGATGAGATGTTCATCACCGGTACCGGCGCCGAGGTCTGCCCGATTATCGATATCGATAATCGCCCCGTCGGCGATGGCAAGCCCGGCCCCTTCACCCGGCAGCTCATTGCCGACTTCCGTGCTCACATCAAGAGCGGGGAAGAGATGCTCTGACGACCGCCCCGGCCGCTCCGCGGTGCTGCCCTGCGCTGGCTTGCTCTGGATGCGACATGCGATCCGCCCCTGCCTGAATGCGATTGCGGCGCAGCAGATCCTCCAGCGTGGTAAACGTGAAACACTCCAGCAATCGATGGATGCGGTGCTCCATGCGCCCGCGGAAGAGCGCCTGTGTCAGGTGCCTTCGCAGCGACACGGACAGACCTTCATCCTTATGAAACGAAACTCCGCCGACGTCCAGCTCGTAAGGATGAAGATAGACCACCGCGGGCCGTCCCTGTCGATGCACCCAGCGAAGCGCCCCGCGCGCCAGCATGCCTGGCAGGAGCCGGAAGTAACCGCCGCCCGCCACGGGCCAGTTCCGCCCTAGCGCTCGAACCGTGGCGACCGGACACTCGATCAGATCGCAATTCGCCCAGCGATGAATCGCATTCGGCGCATCAGGAATCCCATAACGCGGATGTCGGATCGGGAAGATGCTCGAACTGTAGCGGAAGCCCAGGTCAGCAAGAATCGGACCCGCCCAGCGTGTCGACGGAACGATCGAAAACGCCGGCGCGCGATAGCCCAACGGCCTCTGACCGGTAAGTTGCGTCAGGACCTCGATGCTCGTACGGACATCCTGCTCAAACCGACGCGGGCTGATGGTCGTCAGCAGTTCGTGACCGTGCCCGTGCGATGCAATCTCGTGCCCAGCCGCGTGAACCTCCTGGACCAGTTCCGGGAACCGCAGGGCCACGCGTGTCAGCACGAAGAACGTCGCCCGGACATGATGCCAGCTCAACAGTTGAAGCAGCCGCCGCGTATTCTCCACAACTCGACCGGAGATTTCGTGCTGCGGACCAAGCACCGCGATGGGCCAGTCTTCCAGATCGATCGTCAGGGCGTTCACGATGTGCCGACTGGACGAGGCGCATGCATCGGAGCGGCTTGCGACGGTCTCTTCGCTCGACGCGAGTCCGACAGTCGTCTCGACGGAAGATGTCCGATTCATGAACATTGACAGGTCCATGCCGCACCAGCCCCCGGCCCCAGTGGAATCATCGGCCGTTCGGGGACGCGTTCAGAAGTCGATGGTAACCGGCGTGAGTCCGATCTGAACGGCATCGGGCCGGGGCGTGACCACCACGACGGTGGCGTGCGTTAAAAAGCGATGCGCCGCCTCGCAAACCACGTCGCGAGGTGTACGACAGACTTCCTCCAGAAAAGCCGTCCCATCACCCACGCCCGGGCCGCACAATTCATCAAATCCATCACGTCGGACATAGTCGAGCGGCGCCTGCAACTGTTCCAGCTCGGCCGTCAGGATCATCGTCCGCGCACGGTCCAGCTCCTCCTCGCCCATGCATCCGGCGACCAGCTGGCCGATCTCGTGGCGCACCACGCCATACACCTCGGTAATCCGATCCGGTTCACAGGCCAGCACCACGGCGAAGTACCCAGGCAGTCGACCGGACAGATGCGCGCCGGAAACTTCATACGCCAGGTCGCGATCACCGCCTCGCAGCGCCGCAAAAAGGCGGCCGCCAGAAAGCGCATAACCCGAAAGCGCCGTGCCAAGCAGCGCCAGCGGCGCGCGATGATCTCGATCCAGAACGCTGCAACCCGGAAAGCCGACGAACATCGCCGCGACGTGCCGCTCTTCCGGCGTATGTCGAACAAAAAGTCGATCCTCACTTGGAACCGGCTCCGCGACACGATTGCTTGCGCCCACGGAATTGCGATCCGACCCATTTTTCGGGAGACGTCCAAAGTGTTTCGCGACCAGTTCCTGCAACTTGCCGGAATCAAACTCCCCCGCAACCGAAATCACGCCACCACCGTGAAACGTAGACCGATGCACCCGTCGCAGGTCGTCCGACGTAAATCGCTGGAGATTCTCTGCCGTCCCGAGCGATTGCAGCCGATACGGACTCTTCGAGAAAAAGCACCTTCGCGCCAGCCGGTTCAGTTGAGAATCCCACGCATCATCGATACGACTGACAGCATCAAGAATCGCCGGTCGGACATGCTCGATCTGCTCTGAAGACAGGGCGGGCTCTGCCGCCGCTTCGGCCATCAATTCCAGCAGTGGCTCCAGGTCATCAGCGAGCGCGACGAACTCCAGCCCGATGGAGTCCAGCCCGCTGCCGCATCGAAGGGAGCTTCCGCGCTGCTCAAAGGCGCTGATCAGTTCATCCGCGGAGCGATGGACGGTGCCGCGCGGAATCACTTCCGAGAGAAGATGGTAAATGCCATTCGTTGACTCATCTTCTGCGCTGAGCCCGCCGCAGAAAGATGCCCCCACGGCCGCGAAACCGCTGCCTGTCATCTGCCGCCAGACACAGCGCAGCCCGTTCTCCAGTTCGAATCGGCCGGTCGCCGCTTCTGCCGGTTGCGCGGCAGGTCCCGGCCGATGTCTCGGTCTGCGACGCGGCAGGACCGTCGCGATGGCATAACCTTCCGGCGATAAGTAATGCGATGCCACGCGCTGCAAGTCTGTCGCGGTGACGGCCTCGATCGCCCGAAGGTAATGGTCACTGTAGTCCGCCGTGCCGAATGCCAGAAAGTCCAGACCCAGTTGCGATGCCAGACCGTCCGCCGTCTGTCGCGCCGAAAGAATCCCGACGACATTCTGCCGGCGAGCACGTTCGAGTTCCCCCTCCGTGATCGCCAGCTTCTCCGTCGCGGTCAGAGACTCGACGATCGCCCGTTCGACCTCATCGATGCGCCGTGAATCGAGCTGTGCGGACACGCGCCAGATGCCGGGGCTGTGCCAGAAGCTCTCGTGCGCACCGGAAAGATCGTAGACCATCCCGCGATCCCAGCGCAGCCGTTTCACCAGCCGGGCGACGTCGCCTTCGGTCATGACGGAGTTGAGCAGATCGAGCGGCGCGTCATCGGCGGAACCTTCGCGGAGCGTCGGCCATGCAAGGGCCAGCGATGCGGACTCCACTCCCATGATCCGAACGGCACGTAGCGGAGAACGGATCGGCGAAGGATCCAGCAGTGCGGCAGGCGGCGCCGTCGGCCCTTCGAAACCCTCAAAGGCCCGGAGCGCCTCACGCAACGCGGCGTCCGGGTCCAGATGACCGGCCAACACCAGCACGCAGTTCGAGGGCGTATGCGTCACGCGATGATATTCGAGCAGGTCCGGATAGGTGAGTCGCGCCAGCGCATCGGCACGACCGATCACCGGATGACTCATCGGATGCTGCCGGTAGATGATGTCGCAGAGCATCTCGTCGAGCTGTGTCTCCGGATCGTCCCGGTCGCTCTCCCATTCGCGCTGCACGACCCCCAGCTCGCGATCAAAGACTGATTCCGACAGCGCCGGTCGCACCACCCAGTCCGCGATCAGGTCCAGCGCCGCCCTCAGTCGGCCGGCTTCGACCGTCGCGTGGTAACACATGTGATCGACCGATGTGTAGGCGTTGTTTAACCCGCCGATCGAGTCGCCGAAGGCCATGATCTCCTCGGCGCCACGGGCCCGGGTATCGCCGCCGGTGACGACGTGTTCCAGCAGGTGCGTAATGCCGCTGCCCGCCCAGCGCCCCTCCAGCGCGCTGCCGGCGCGGACATACAGCCGAACCGCGACGATCGGAATCAGCTCACTGCGCTGCACCAGGATCGTCAGCCCGCTGTCCAGCACGCTGACAAGGCGTGCATGCGTATCCGACAGGCGATAGGCCTCACCGACCGCCCTTTTCCGGCCCGGCTTTCGACTCATGGCCTGACCCATCCGCTACGGACAAGACGAATCAATCAGGAAAGCGCGCCGCCGGGCATGGCGGGGTCATCCAGTGCGTCCGGCGACGCCCCCGCATGTCGTACGCGCAACAAGCTCCGCACACGCGACAGCAGATCCATCCGGTTCACGGGCTTTGTCAGAAAGTCATTCGTACCGACTTCGACGCCGCGCTCCACATCCCCGACTTCGTGCAGCGCCGTGACCATGATGATCGGGATGTCTTTCGTCGCCGGGTCGGATTTGATCTTCTTGCATACTTCAAAGCCGCTCATCTTCGGCATCATGATGTCCAGAAGAATCAGGTCCGGCTTGTCGACGGCCACCCGCTCCAGGGCCTGCATGCCGTTGGTCGCGCGCAACGTCGTGACTCCCGGTAACTCCTCCAGATACGCTTCGAGAAGTTCCAGGTTTTGCAGGTTATCGTCCACCACCAGGACTTTGCTCGGCGGAAGCGGTGCGGTATCAGTCACGATCTGGCCTCCCGGTTTTTGCGGGTAACGACGGGTCTTCACGCCGCCAGCAGGTCGCAGGATAACGACTGCGGCACTTCTGCCGAGGCCGTGCTCCCGCCACGATCATACTCCAATCAAACCGGCTCGAACACGCTCAGGCCCGAACCGATGAAACCGGCATCGTTGCCCAGTTCCGCGATGCGAATCTCCGGCGGGTCGCCGAGCATTCGGGAACCCAACCGCTCGATCGCCTCCACCACGGGGCGGCGCAGCGCCTCGCCGGCGGCACTCATCCCACCGGCCAGCACGATCCGCTCCGCATTGACGATGTGCTGTATGTTGATGCACCCGACCGCAAGATATCGACAGGTTTCTTCCCAGACTTCCTGTGCCAGGATGTCACCCGCAGCGGCGTGTTCCACGATCCGCTTGGTCGTCAGCGCGTCGCCGCGTTCCAGCAACTCTCGCAGCGTGGATGCCTCGCCGGACTCGATACGCTCCGCCGCACGAGCCACCGTTGCCGTGGCCGACGCGTAGGCCTCCAGGCAACCCTGTTGTCCGCATCCACACGTGCGCCCGCCGACGTAGATGATCGTGTGACCGATCTCGCCCGCGTTTTCATAAGCTCCGCGCCACAAGCGGCCGTTGAAGATCATGCCGCCGCCGATGCCCGTGCCCAGTGTCAGCATCACCAGATTCTTGACGCCGCGGCCGGCTCCGCAGCGAAACTCCCCGAGCGCTGCGTTGTTGGCGTCGTTGTCCAGCGTGATGCGAAAACCCGTCGCTTCCGACAAACGCTTGACGATTGGCACGTTTCTCCAGCCCGGCAGGTTCGGCGGCGCGATGACCATGCCGCAGGAACGGCTCAGCGTGCCCGGTACGCCGACGCCAACGGCCTCGACCGATCGGCCGTCACCCTGTGCCTGCGCTGCCAATTCCTGTATCAGCCCGATGATCCGTTGCAGAACGTGTTCGACACCGGCGGTGGCCTGCGTCTCAAGAGATGACGTCGTGATCACGACTCCGTCCGACGTCACCAGACCGGCTTTCAGCGCGGTACCGCCGATGTCCAGACCGATCGCCACCTTCTGAGTCTGGTCACTCATGAACTACCGCCGAGGAAGATTAAAGAACCGCCGTGTGTTTTCCGTCGTGCGTGCCGACAGCTCGGCAAGCGATATGCCGCGCGCCCGAGCCACGCACGCTGCCGTGTGCACCAGATGCGAGGGCTCGTTCGGCCGCACATTCCGCACCGGCTCCGGAGAAAGGTAGGGCGAATCCGTCTCGAGCATCAGCCGATCCTCCGTGACTTGTCGGGCCACCTCGCGGAGTTCGTCGGCGCGCTTGAAGGTCACCACGCCGGTCAGCGATATCCAGTACCCCCGGTCCAGAATCTGACGGGCTTCCGCTTCACTCCCCGTAAAGCAATGGAATACCACATTCGGTGGTCGGGGACAATCCGCCAGCAATTTGAGCACCTGTTCATGGGCCTCGCGGCAATGGATGACGATCGGCTTCCCGACTTCTGCCGCCAGCTCGACCTGCCGCCGAAAGACCCGCTGTTGTGTCGCGTGATCCGAGAAGTCGTAGTGATAGTCCAGCCCCATTTCGCCCACGGCATAAACGTCCTCCCGTCGCACCAACTCGTCCAGCGCGGCGTCCCAGCCATCGCACGCCTTGCCGGACTCGTGCGGATGAATGCCGCAGACAACATGAATACCCTCGCAGCGCGCAGCCAGCTCCAGCGCGCGGCGGGCATCCTCCAGATCGGTAGCGATCGTGACGAACTCGGTCACACCGGCCGAGTGTGCCCGGGCCAGTACGTCGTCGATCCGCGGGATCAGTTCGCCGGATGTCAGATGGCAATGTGAATCAATCAGCATGGCAGACCCGCGCGATGAAACAGACTAGATCGCCCCTTCCGGGACGAAGGCCTCAATGATATGCCGGATCCGTGGCTCGCCGGATTCGGGCAGCACAATGCTCACGGCATCAAACCGGTAGGCACACTCCGGGTACCGGTTTGCCGCCAGCCAGGCACGGGCGGCGCGATACAATCGTCGCTGCTTCGCGGAATTGATGTTCGCTTCGGGATCTGCCGCGGCATCCGTCGCGCGGGCCTTGACTTCAACAAAGACAACCGTGCCCTCGTGGAAGCAGACAAGATCAAGCTCTCCCAGCGGCGTGGAGAAATTGCGAGCAAGAATGCGATACCCCCGTGCGCGCAGAAACCTCTCGGCCGCCTCTTCCCCCGCGGCGCCGAGCAGCTTGCCGTCGTTGCTCATGCTTGAAAGTCCGCGACGCCTGCGCCGACGTTACACCGGAACCGCGACTTCGGCATCCCGCTTCGATGCTGAACGGGTGGCACGTGGGGCGCCCTCCGACGGTGCGGATTCCTCACTGGAGGAACCGCCGGAAACGCGCTCGCGAAGCTTGCGGGCCTTGCCGACCCGATCGCGCAGGTAGTAGAGCTTGCTGCGCCGAACCTTGCCGTGGCGAATGACCTCGACCCCGGCGATCCGCGGCGACTGGACCGGAAAGATTCGCTCGACACCTTCGTTGTTCACGATGCGCCGAACGGTAAAAGTCTCATTCAGGCCGCGTCCCTTACGACCGATGACCACGCCGACAAACGGTTGGACGCGTTCCTTGTTGCCTTCGACGATGCGAACGCCCACCGATACCGTGTCGCCGATCTCGAATTTCGGGGGCTCCTTCTTGAGCTGCCCCTGATCCACTGCTTCGATGAATTTGTTACGCATCGTACGATCTCCAAAACTTCAATGTCGGCGATTCTCAAGTCGGTTCTTCGTTCCTATTCGCCGAACCCCTCCGCAGCGCGTCGCAGAAGGTCCGGCCGGCGCTTTTCTGTTCGTTCCCGGGCCTGGGCCAGCCGCCACGCCCGAATCTTTGCATGGTCACCGCAAAGCAGGACCTCCGGCACGCCCAACCCTCGATATTCCCGGGGCCGCGTGTAATGCGGATACTCCAGGAACACAGGCGCCTCGCCCTCCAGGGCGCCGTCGGGCCGCACGTTGAAGGATTCTTCCACGGTGGCCTCGTCGTGCCCCAGAACGCCCGGCAAAAGCCGGACGACGGCATCCACGACCACCATGGCCGCTGCTTCTCCTCCGGAAAGCACATAGTCGCCGACGGAAAGCTCACGCGGCGACAAGAGCTGACGAATCCGTTCGTCGAATCCTTCGTAATGCCCGGCAATCATGAGCAACCGGGGACATGCCGCCAGTTGCTCCACGATCCGCTGCGTCAGGCGCTCGCCCTGCGGCGATAGGAGCACACGCTCCGCCGCCATCGGCGCCATCTGTTCCACTGCTTCCACCGCGTCGATCACCGGCTGGCACATCATCACCATGCCGGCGCCGCCGCCGAAGGGTCGATCATCGACTTTGCGATGCGGATCCTTCGAGTAGTCCCGAATGTTGTGACAGGCGATCGCCACCAGACCCGCCTGTCGGGCACGACCCAGCATGCTCGCGCCAAAAAACGGTTCGCACGCCTCGGGAAACAGCGTGAGCACGTCGATCCGCATGACGCTTCGTCACCCGTCGCGGCGGGTGCCATCCAACGAGCGATTCTGCAACTACTTCTTCGCGACGCCCTGCTTCTTCAGGAGAGTCCGAACCGTGTCGGAAGTCTGCGCGCCCTGACCGAGCCAGTACTCCACGCGCTCGCGCTTCAGCACGACCTGCTTGGATGGATCCTTCTCCAACGGATCGACGAAGCCCAGTTCCTCGATGAACCGACCTGTCGCCGCTGAACGCGAATCCGAAGCCCTCAACCGATAGAACGGCCGATTGCGACGACCCAGCCGCACCAGTCTCAACGTAACCGCCATGTATGCCTCAACTTCCAGTATTGCCTAATAGTACCGACGACGAAGCCATCCCCGCCGATGCCCCTGCATCACCGGATGGCGAACCCGTCTCGGAAAGCGACGGAGAATCACAAATCATAACAGAAAAGCAGCTTCCTTCAACACCCGACCTGTATCCCGGGACTTAGGCCCCTGATCCCTGGCCCCGCAGTGAAGGTTATGCTATAACTACAGATATCACTTGGAGTTGGCATCGTGCCGCACCCGCCGATAAAACCACTCAAAGACCTCCTCGACGTCGCTGCCGGCCGACGAACAGCCGATCTGCTCCTCACCAATGCCCGCATCGTCAACGTCGTTTCCCACGAAATCCAGGAGGGCCACCTCGCAATCTACGGCGACCGGATCGTCGGAATCGGCGACTATTCCGCGGCACATTCGATCGACCTCAAGGGTCAATACGTCTGCCCCGGTCTGATTGACGCTCACGTGCACATCGAGTCATCCATGCTCGCCGTACCGGAGTTCGCCCGCGTCGTCGCGGCTCACGGCACGACCGCCGTCGTCGCCGACCCGCACGAATTCGCAAACGTCATGGGCACCGAAGGCATCTCCTTCGTTCTGCGAAGTGCGAAATACGCTCCGATTGATGTCTACGTCATGCTCAGTTCCTGTGTGCCGGCCAGCCCGCTCGAATCCGCCGGCGCGGAACTCGGCGCCGAAGACCTCGAACCCTTCCTCACCAACCCCTGGGTCCTCGGCCTTGCCGAGATGATGAACTACCCCGGCGTGATCGCCGCGAAGCCGGACGTGCTCGACAAAATCGCCATGGTCGCTCACGGCGTCGTCGACGGCCATGCCCCCGCCGTCGCAGGCCGCGATCTCACGGCCTACGCCGCCGCCGGCATCATGAGCGATCACGAATGCGTCGGCGCTGACGAAGCCCGGGAGAAATTGCGCCGCGGGCTCTTCATCATGATCCGCGAGGGCTCTCAGACGCGTAACCTCGAAGCGCTGCTGCCGCTCGTGACTCCCGCCACCGCCGAACACTTCATGTTCTGCACGGATGACAAAGACGTCCGCGATTTGCTCGAGGAAGGCCAGATCGACTTCGCCATCCGCAAAGCCATCCGTCTTGGTGTAAATCCGATCCTTGCAATTCGGCTCGGCACTTACAACACCGCCCGCTACTTCGGACTCCGCCATCTCGGCGCCGTGCTGCCGGGCTATCGTGCCGATCTCGCCATCGTCGACAACCTCAAGGACTTCCGCGTCACGCACACATTCCATCGAGGGCAGCTCGTCGCCGAAGGCGGCCGCTGCATCGCCCCGATCCACGAGGCCGAGCGCCGCGCCCCGCTTCGCAGCAGCGTGGATGTCCACTGGATCGAACCGTCCGACTTTGAAATCCCAGCGCCGGCCGGCGCCGACGAGGCAAACCCGCCGAACATCCATGTCATTCATGTGCTGGAAAACCGCATCGACACCGAACGGAGCATCGAAGCAGCGACGGTCAGCCGCGGACGCCTCGTGGCCGACCGCCTTCGCGATCTGGCCAAGATGGTCGTGATCGAGCGACATCGCGCCAGCGGAGAAATCAGCCACGGCTTCGTCCACGGCTTCAAGCTGCGCTGCGGCGCGATCGCCTCATCCGTGGCGCATGACGCTCACAACATCATCGTGGTTGGTATGTCCGACGCGGACATGCACGCCGCCGCGGTCCGGCTGGTGAAGCTTCGGGGCGGCCTCGTCGTGGCAAGTGATGGTCAAATCGTGGCAGAGGTTCCCCTTCCGATCGCCGGTCTCGTCAGCGACGAACCTGCCGAGGCCGTCGCCGATAAACTTCGCGCCCTGTGTCAGGCCGCACGCAATCTCGGCTGTCCGCTGGAGCAGCCCTTCATGGCCCTCTCGTTCCTGAGTCTGTCCGTGATCGGCAAACTGAAGCTGACCAATCAGGGCCTGATCGACGTGGAACAATTCAAGGTGATCCCGCTGATCAGCAGCTGATGCCCGCCCCCATCATTTCGACCTGGTGATCCATTTCACCAGATACTTGATGACCGCCTCATCCACGTGCCCTGCTTTCTCATACTCCTGCGGCGTGCTCATGGATTCGCCCGCAAAGAAAAGATGGTTACAGTTCTTGAACCACTTGAAGCTGACATTCGACCGCGCTGCAAGCTCGCGACGATAAAGATCGTAATCCTTCTTCGTCACCTGGTAGTCCCGCCCGCCATTCACAATCAGCAGCCGGCACGACAGGCCCCGCGCGATTTCCAGCGAGCGCTCCGCAGCCGTACTCAGTTCCTTCCAGTACGTCACCGGCACATTCAGCACCGTCGCGTCGTCCCCCAGCTCTCCGTTGCGCACCTTCATCAACGTCGCCAGCGTCTCATCGTACATCTTCTGATTCTGCGCCTGGTTCGGCAGCGGCAGCGAGGCGATGTAACCAAGCTGATCGAGCAGCACATCCGTCAGGTCCCGCGCCGTACCCGCCAGGAGCACGGCCCCGGCCACCTTGCCGTCCTCATGGGCAATCTGCGGCCCAAGCGTGGCGCCCAGACTGTGCCCAACCACAAAGACCCGCGCTGGATCAACGCGCGGATGCGCCCGCACAAACTTCAGGGCCGCCAGCGCATCATCAACGACCTCCTCACGAACACTGATCCGCCCTTCCGCCGCCAATCGAAGTTGATAGGCGTGCGTGCGCTTCTGATAACGAAGCACCGCAATGCCGTTCGATGACAGCCCTGTCGCCAGGTCTCGAAACGGCTTGTTCACGCCAATCGTCTCATCCTCATCGTGCGGTCCCGATCCATGCACCAGTACCACGGCCGGCGCGCGCTCCACTCCATTTGGCAGCGTAAGGATGCCTTTGGCAATCCACGGATCCTCCCCGAAGCTCACGCGTTCCTCGCTGTATCGATCCGGCTTGTCATATGAAGGCGGCTTGTACGCGGCTGGCGCCGCAGATGGGCCCGTGGTCGAAGCCGCCGGCTCCACCCAGAAGCCGCTGATCCGTTCGGACTTGTCGAAGACGATCTTGAACCGCAACGCGTGCTGCTCAAAAGCCATGTCCAGATACACGGTGTCGAATCCGCCTGCACGACTGACCCGCGCCTCTCCCATGGACTTGAACGAGCCCGCCTGAGACTCCAGATTCCGCCAGAGCGCCCGCAGGTTGTCCGGCGGCAGCACCTCCGACATCTTCGCGTCGAACTGCGATACGGCCTGATCCACGTCCCCCGATGCAAGCTGCTTCACGAAACGTCGTGCCTTCTCGATGAGCTTTTTACGGGGCGTCTCGTCCGATCCAATCCCCGGCATCGCCGCCAGGATGACCAGCACGACGGATGCGAGACATGCGCGAGTTAGAATTCGTCGATCCTGCGACATGGCGCCCTCACTTGCTTTCAGTCGTCGGAAAAGACCGCTGCGAATGACGGGCTCGCAGCGGCCCTCCCGTGCAAAACGGTCCCGCAACTCCGATTTCACACCCTCGCCCCATAAACCCCGCCGACATAACTTCGCAGCGATTCGCCGGAGCTTGACAGCCCGATTACAATCTACAAATGCCTGCGTCGGGATGTTGCCGGTTCGCCATCGCTCATCCGGCTCGATCTCCCGCCTCACGTCGCCGTCTGGATCGGAGCAGATCATGAACCCGCAAGATGCCCTCACGTCCCTGGCAGCCGTTTCCGATGAGACCGAGTTCTATACGCCGATGCCGCCCGGTTACAAGCCGGGAAAAACAAAATACGTCGGCGTCTTCGGCACGGTCATGTCCGGCCTCGGCAAAGGCATCTTCGCCAGCAGTCTCGCACGCGTCCTCAAGGACAAGGGCCTCACCGTCGCACCCATCAAGCTCGAGGGCTATCTGAATCTCGATTCGGGCACGCTTAACCCATTCCGCCATGGCGAAGTATTCGTCCTCGACGACGGAATGGAATGCGACATGGACCTCGGCACCTACGAGCGCATGCTCGACCAGAACATGACCCGCATGAACTTCTCCACCAGCGGACAGATATTCTCCGCCGTGCTGGAGAAGGAACGCCGCGGCAACTACCTCGGCCGCGATGTGCAGATGATTCCCCACGTCACCGGCGAAGTAAAAAGCAAGCTCCGCCAGCTCGCAGTCTCCAGCGATGCCGACGTGGTTTTCATCGAGATCGGCGGCACCGTCGGTGACGTGGAAAACGCCTACTACATCGAGGCCCTGCGACAGCTCGCCTTCGAGGAAGGCCAAGGCAGCACCTGTTTCGTCGCTCTCACCTACGTCCTCCAGCCACCGGCCCTCGGCGAACAGAAATCCAAAGCCGCCCAGCTCGGCATCAAGCAGCTTCTCCAGAGCGGCATTCAACCGAACATCATCGCCTGCCGCGCCATCCAGCCCGTCTCAAACAAGGTCCGCGAGAAGATCGCCCTTTATTCCAGCGTTCCCTTCAACCGCGTCTTCTCCATGCACGACCGCGAATCCATCTATGTCATCCCCGAGATGATCCGCGAGGCCGGCCTCGACAAGGCCGTGGTGGACATACTCGGCATACAGGAGCGTGTCCACGTCGAAGCCGAGGATAAAGCCCGCGCCCTGTGGAACGACTACCTCACTCGGCTGCGAAAGGTGGACGCCCGCGTCACGATCGGCATCGCCGGCAAGTACACGAGCGTGCGCGACAGCTACGCCTCCGTTATCAAAGCCCTCGAACATTCCGGCGCACGCTGCGGCGCGGCCGTCGAAATCAACTGGATCGAAGTCAGCGACATCCCCCTCGAAGACGTCGCCGATCGTCTGGCCCATCTCGACGGCCTCATCGTCCCCGGCGGCTTCGGTGCACGCGGCGTCGAAGGAAAAATATCCTGCATCCGCCATGCCCGCACCACCGGCCTGCCCTACCTCGGCCTCTGCTACGGCTTCCAGCTTGCCGTCATCGAGTTCGCCCGCAACGTCTGTGGCCTCGACGGCGCCGGCTCGACGGAATTCAGCGCCGAGTGCAAGCACCCGGTCATCGACATCCTCCCGGAGCAGAAGCAGATCGAAGGCCTCGGCGGCAACATGCGCCTCGGTGGCCACGACGTGGTGCTCAAAAGCGGCACCCTCGCCTCGCGCCTCTTCAACGGCGCACCGGAAGTTCGCCTGCGATTCCGCCATCGTTACGAGGTAGATCCTCGCTACATCGACAAGCTCGAAGCCGGCGGACTCGTCTTTTCAGGCAAGGCCCCCGACTTCCCCATCATGCAGGTTCTCGAACTTCCGCAGGATGTTCACCCCTGCTTCATCGCCACCCAGGCCCACCCCGAGCTTACCAGCCGCCCCCTGCGGCCCGATCCCTTCTTCCTTGGCCTCGTCAAGGCGGCTGTCGCACGCAGAAAGCCCGCACAAGTGGCAGACATCGCGGTTGAAATCTGACGCGTCGCTTCTCTAAATCGGGTGCCCAGTACCGCCAAGCTCATTCGGCCTACCCCGTTCCGCATTCGAAGTGTTCCCCAATCCGCAACTCAATTTCCCTACTCTGGTCCCTGCGTCCCACCCGTTGCTCGCGCTCCGGGCTCGGATGGTGTGAAACTTGGCGATTCGTGCGCTGTGAGATAGAATAAGAGAAACCAACTGAGTCGGAGGACTGTTACGATGAAGATTTCCATCACCTACTGCGTACAGTGAAACTACCTCCCCAAGGCCGCCAGTTTGGCGGAGCTCATCGAGGAGGAGATCGGCGTCAAGCCCCAGATGATCGAGGGCCGCGGCGGTATCTTCGATGTCGTCGTGGACGGCAAAATGATCTTCAGCAAGCACAAGGAAGGCCGCTTTCCCGAACCCTACGAGGTGATCAACCAGATCAAGCCGAAAGCGTAAGAAACGTCGAAAGTCGAATTACTAATGACGAAAGAGGGAGGGCCCGTACAACGGTCACAGGTCCTGTGGTCGTTGCCCTTCTGTAGTTCGTGATTCGTCATTCAAGGGTTACTCTTGCCGCCCAAGCTCGTTCCATACACCCTCACACCGCGCGATCCCACGTGGCAGGTGCACCGCGCCCGTGAGTTGCTGGTCGAGATGGAGCAGCGGCGAAGCTGCCGCGACTTTTCGCCGAAGCCCGTTCCGCGCGATCTCATCGAACAGGCCATCGCCATCGCTCACAGTGCGCCATCCGGCGCGAATCGCAAGCCGTGGCGCTTCGTCGCCATCGACGATCTCACGATCAAGCGCGAAATCCGTATCGCCGCCGAGCATGAAGAAAAGGAGAGCTACGACCATCGCATGCCCCGCGAATGGCTCGACGCCCTTGAACCCATCGGCACCACATGGAAAAAGCCCTTCCTCGAAGTCGCCCCTTGGCTCGTTGTCATTTTTCGTATTGACTGGGAGGAAATCGACAGCCGCCGCGTGAAGAACTACTACCCGATCGAGAGCGCCGGCCTGGCCGCCGGCTTTTTTCTCATGGCGTGTCACCAGCTCGGTCTCGCCACGCTTACACACACGCCCAGCCCGATGAATTTCCTGCGCGACATCTGCCGTCGCCCGGAGAATGAAAAGCCCTACCTGCTCATCCCCGTCGGTTATCCCGCCGAAAATTGCCGCGTGCCGGACCTGGTAAAGAAACCACTCACCGATGCGATGCAATGGAATCGATCATCCACCCGCTAGACTGTATAGACCAGAACTGCCGTAATTAATTGCCCTGGCCCGCGTTCTGCTTGGCGTAACCCTCAGAGAGGTCGCACGTCGAGTCGACATGAAGCCGCCCGTTCGTCTTGGCTGTGCAAGACGTGAGTGAAAAGAGTTTCTGACGCAAACTGGAGCCGAAGGGAGTCGAACCCTCGACCTCTTGCATGCCATTCCGACCAAAGGTCCACCTGAAACTCGTAAACGACGATACAAACGCCGTCTGCAATTTGCAAGTCCTTTGTGGATTGCGGCCTTTTGCGCGCGTTTTCTGGCCTTTGCGCGGTCGTGACCGCGCAAGACCGCGCTGTTTTGGGCCTCCGGCGCTATTTTTGTAGCACCTGCTTGTCCTCCGCATCGAGGTCTTTGTCTCGCTGCTTGAGGCGCCAAGCGTCGAAGCTGACGCGATCGATTCGGCGCGCAGCCCTCTGCTTGCCGTTGGTCACGAACTTGCTGGCATCGGCCGCCTTGGAGACGCGGGCCATCGCCTTCTTCACATCCAGAAACGGCAGGTCATTTAGGAGCAAGCTCGCTGCATGACTGACGGTAAGCCACGCTGTTTGTGGAACTGGTGGTCGAAGCGCCGTCAGCGGCCGGACGAGGTGAGAGAGGTCCAGTTTCTCCTCGCCCGCATCCCAATTGACCATCTCCATCAGCGAAAGCGGTGGCGAGCGAGCTTCTCTTGTCTCGGCGTCGGGGGCCGGTCGCCGGGGAGCGAGAATGACCGGCGCGGTGGACGTTTTCAGCCTTTCCGCATCATTCAATACCGTCGCGGCATCGGTCCACGTGAGGCCGCGAACCAGGAACACGTCGAGAAGACCTCCACCTGTGGGCCAGGCCCCGAGAAACCAGATTCTGCCGGGGGTCACTACGGTGGTGGCACCCGATAGATGCAGATCGGTTACGAGCGCCTGCATGATCCAATCGATGCATACTTCCCACGTCCGCAGGCACGCTGGTTCGAGAAGGATCATCCCGCCGCATTCTTCCCTCGAGCACCAGAAAGCGAAGCGAGATATTCCACCCGGTCCTTCGATCATCTCCGGCTCGACGATGCAGCCCTCATCGCAACCGTCGTAGGCGATGCAGCGGGCGCGCGGTCCTTCACGGAGAAGCCCCGCTTGGACAAGCCGCTCCAACGTGCCTTTCGGCCAACGGGCGACCTCATCCGCCCTGAAGATTGGGCCGGTCTTGAGCTCCAGCCGACAGATCACGTCCCGAAGAATCTCATCCATGTGCAATCCCCCACCGCCTTAGGTACTTCTTGGCGATCTGGTCATGTGGGTCATCTCGCAGCGAGCAACGGTCCGGATGAGACACTTCGAATGTCAGCGTTTTTGGGCGTTCTCCGTTCACCGGCTCGAAGGTGAATCGAATCCTGGCCTGAGAGACCGTCAATTCGTCTAGTGGCAATTTGCTCTTGTGAATTGACCGATCGATGAGTTGATGAAGGGCCCCTGGCTCACTTCCGCGAGGAGAAACCGAGAACGTAATCCGCTCGTTAGAAACCCCAACCACGTCAAAACGCAGCTGCCGAATATCAACCGTGGCAACTCGATCCTCCGCCTCCGTTGGGAATGAGAAGGTGGGGTCCTTCAGGATTCGCATGTCGAATGGGATGTAGCCATCGCTGGGCAACTCATCCAAGCCAAGAACGACCTCGCAAAACGCCGTCTCGAGCTGCATGATCTCTTTCCTCTTACCGCGCGCATGAAGTTCCAGCATGCCCTCGTCCGGGCGATACACAAAGATGATTTCAAAGGCCGATCGTCGGGCGCGTTGCTGCAGCCGTCCCTTCTCGTCAAATCCAAGGTCGGTGTCTGCGTGATCCTCGGGGTACGCGAAGAAACAATGGCGGTCGGGAAAGTGACGAAAGTAATAATCCACGTGGCAGTACTTGCCCCGACCTTGACGACGATAGATCAGGCGCAGGCGGTCCTGTAGGGCATTTCGGGTGTCCGCGTCGGTTAGCGGTTCAATCGCTTGACCGACTGCGCGTCGGTGCCACCCGCCTCGACGATCCATCTCGTGAAAGTTGCCCGCGACTCGGAAATGATGCGGCTCGTTCAGAAATGTCCAGAATGCCCGCTCGTAGGCGTTCTTCATCGAAGCGAAGCGATCCCCAAGGTCCTGCTGCCAAAGCGTCGCATGATCGAGAATGCTGAGTACGCCGGCGGCGCTGCACAGATCGTTGATCATCCGGAAGTCGGTGTCGATCTCGCCGCGAGTTTGGTCAGGCAGTTTTTCGAGGGCCAGGAAGACGGGATCAACATCGGTCTCGTGCAGGTGGCTCCAACGGAATCCGAGGTCGATTCCTCGCCGCTTGAAGTATTCTTCGAGCAGAGTGTTGGGTACGTTTCGCAGAAAAGTCTTTGCAGAATATTGCCGCGCCATCTTCGTCTCCTCCGAGACAAAACAGACACCGAGCCGCGTCGTCCGCTGACGCGCAATTCCTTGACCAGGCTCGGCGACCTTACGGCTGGCATCCGCCGACGGGCGGATCAGGGACGAGATTAGGTTAATGTTCGGTTCAAGTCAAGCCCCCCCACATCGGTGAAGCGATGTCCGATAATTGCCTGCCGAATCCGTCCGAAACGGGTTCCTCTATTGACGCCTAATTTACATGAAAAACTCCGGTAATTATGGTCGGAACACTCGAACCCGTTAACCATCCGCTGATGGTGCCTGACTTGCCGAAGCGTTTTGTCGTACCAGTGTTGAAACGGATGCTCGGTCACATTCGTAGTCCCAAATCGATGGCGTTAACAACGTCAGACCGATGATGTTCGCTGGCAATCGCAGATTCCAGCATGGAGGTTACCAACTCGACGGCCTGGACCGATGAACCCTTAGTGGATCAGGAACTTTGGCCAGCTCGCGGGGTCGCCGAGCACGCCTATTGTCCTCGGCTCTTCTATTACATGACGGTGGAAGGTATCTTTGCGCCCAGTGCCGATACCGAACAAGGCAAGGGGATCCATCGGCGCGTCGACCGGCCAAGCGCCGCGTCCGCAGAACCAGCCGCACGGGAACGCCCAAGGGAGCGCGAGACAATCGAGAAACTGGAAGAAAGCGACAGCGACTCCAACCGTCCACGCTCTGTTCGGAGTTTGGCGCTCACGAGCCGGCGGCTGGGACTGACCGCGACGCTCGACCTCGCCGAGATCAATGGTAACGTCGCGGTTCCGGTCGAATACCGCAAGGGGCGGCCGTGCCGAAGCGGCGGCAGCCAAGTCGCCGGGGCTGTCGACGAGTTAATGGAACAACTGCCTCTGCTCCTTGGCCCTGAGCCCTGGCCGACGGATCGGGTGCAACTCGGCCTCCAGGTGCTGCTCCTGGAGGAGGCCGGGTACATCGTACCTGAAGCGTACTTGTATTATTCGGCGGAGCGACTTCGGCTGCGCGTGTCGGTCGATGACGTTCTGCGAAGCGATGCGCTGGCCGAACTCGAAGCCGCTAAGCGCGACGCAGTCGGGCCGCGGCCGCCGCCGCTGGTCAACGATCCGCGCTGCCCGCGTTGCTCGCTTCAACCGATCTGCCTGCCCGACGAGGTCAACCACCAGCGATTCACAGCGATGACCGTGGCCGGCCAGCCGGTCGATGAACAGCTCACGCCCCGCAAACTCTGGCCCCCGCGTGATGACGGCATCCACGTCGTGCTCCAACGCCAGGGCGTCCGCGTCGGTGTGCGTGGCCAGTCCGTGCGGATCACCGACAAGGACGGCGACGTGGTCAAGGAACTACCGCTCGCAAACGTTGAGTCGCTTGCGGTCGTGGGCGGCGTGCAGATCTCCACGCAGGCGCTGGCTATCTTCGCGGAGCAGGAGGTGCCAGTCGCCTTCCTCACGGCCGCTGGCAGACTGACCGCCATAATGGACCCGTTGGGCCCAACCAGCGCCGCCGTCCGCGCTGCGCAGGTCCGGGTGCTGGATCGACCAGAAAAATCGCTGGAACTCGCCCGCGCCGTCACCGTAGCGAAGATCGCCAATCAGCGCACGCTCCTGATGCGAAACCACTCCGGCCTGCCGTCACGGGCAGCGGCCGACCTTCAGGATTGCGTCGCTTCCGCCGAACGCGCCGCCACGTTGGACGAGCTTCGCGGCCATGAAGGCAACGCGGCTGCCATCTACTTCCGACATTTCGCGGGGATGTTCAAGGAGGGCGTGAAGGAGATCGCCGCCCGGTTCGACGCAAACGGTCGTCAGCGGCGGCCGCCGCCCGATCCGATCAACGCCGTCCTGTCGTTCGCATACTCGATGCTCACGCACGAGTGCACCGCGGCCTGCCGATTGGCGAGTCTGGAACCAACGCTTGCGGCGCTTCACGCCACGCGCCCCGGCCGCCCGGCGATGGCATTGGACTTGATGGAACCGTTCCGACCGCTGATCGCAGATTCGGTCGCCGTATCGGGGTTCAATCGTGCGGAACTCGTCGAGGGGCACTTCCTCAACACCGACGCGGGCTGTGCACTGACCGATGCCGGCCGCAAAGCGTTCTTCTCAGCCTACGGCCGGCGGATGGACACGGAGGTGACGCATCCGGTCTTCGAGTACCGCCTGAGCTACCGCCGGATGATCATGCTGCACGCGCGGCTGATCGCCGCCTGGCTGCTCGGCGAGGTGCCGACCCTGGCCTTCCTAACGACTCGATGAAGGTCAGGTGGTGCCGGCGTTTCGCCGGCAAGGAGCCTTCAAGATGCGCCGCTGCTATCTCGTCTGCTACGACATCCGCGACCCTAAGCGCCTCCGCCGAACGCACAAGCTGATGAAGGCCTACGGCGAAGCGTGGCAATACTCGGTTTTCTACTGCACGCTCAAGCCCATCGATCGCGTCCGATTGGAGAATGCACTCCGTGAGGTCGTCAACCTCAAGGTGGATCAGGTGTTAATCGTGGACTTAGGCGCCAATGAGGAGACCGCCCGCGAGTCGGCAACGGTTCTAGGCTCGTCGCTGCCGGAACAAGAGTGCGGAGTCGTGGTCATTTGACCGCTCTATTCCTGATTTCACAGGTTTCTCGAAACTCTTTTGCGGATCGTTAGGCCACGTTAGACTATCGCTTCCGAGCGATTCATCACGTTCCGGAGACTTCCGGGAGAGAAGCGTGGGCCGCGCCGAACAGTCATTCAGAGATTTCTTCAAGAGCGCGACAAGTGGGGCTGCGCCGTTTCCGTTTCAATGCGAGTTCAAAGACAAGCTACAGTCACTCGTGACCGTGCCCACCGGATTGGGCAAGACAGCAATGGCCATACTCGGCTGGCTGTGGCGCCGGTTCGGGGCGGGCGATGAGGTTCGCCGCCAGACGCCGCGCCGGCTGGTGTACTGCCTACCCATGCGGGTTCTCGTGGAGCAGACGCGGGACAACGCCATTCGATGGCTGCACAACCTGGGCCGCTTGGGCGGTGATGTGACGTTCGATCTGCCGCCGAGCGCTGGCGAGTCAGCGACGCTGAACCACCGCGTTGCGACGTACGCGTCGAGCGCTTTCGAACCCGACAAAGTCGCGGTGTACGTGCTTATGGGCGGCGAGGAGGAGGACGATTGGGACACCCACCCGGAGCGCGAAGCGATCATCATCGGCACGCAGGACATGCTCTTGTCGCGGGCGCTCAATCGTGGCTACGCGGCGAGTCGCTCGCGCTGGCCGATGCAGTTCGGTCTGCTGCACACTGACTGCCTGTGGGTATTCGATGAAATCCAGCTCATGGGCAGCGGCTTGGCAACGACGGCGCAGTTGGAGGCGTTTCGTCGGTGTCTACCTACCATTGAATCACCCCAAGCGATGAACGGCCACGGATGCCACAGCGTGTGGATGTCCGCGACGATGCACCCGAACTGGCTCGAGACCGTAGACTTCAAGGATCGCGTGGACGGTCTGGCGCAACTCTCGTTGATCGCTGAGGATCACAAGGACGAGCAAGTTAAGCAGCGCTGGAACGCGTCGAAGCCGCTCAAGAAAGCCGAGTCGGCAATAGGTTACGCTGAGGGCCTGGCGAAGGAGATTGTGGACGCACATCGGCCCGGCACGCGGACGATCGTGGTTGTGAACTCCGTGCGGCGGGCATGTGAGCTGTTCGACGCGTTGATGAACCTGGCGAATGCTGGCAAGACCAGAGGCACGAGCCGGAAGAAAGCTGCGCCGCAGGAATCGGCGGGCGCGTCATCCGATGACCAGCCCGAGTACGTCTTGCTGCACTCCCGATTCAGGCCGACAGACCGCGCCACGGCGGTCGAGGCTGCGCTCGCCGAACCTTCAGGGAAGGGAACAATTGTTGTCAGCACGCAGGTGATTGAGGCGGGCGTCGATGTCGATGCGACCACGTTGTTCACTGAACTGGCGCCGTGGGCGTCGCTGGTACAGCGATTCGGGCGGTGCAATCGGCGCGGCGAGCAGAACGAGCATGCCTGCGTGAAGTGGATCGATCTGCCTGTGAAGGATCAGGACGCGGAGAAGCTGCGCCTTCCGTACGGGCTCAACGATCTTCGCGGCGCCGCGGCACAGTTGGCGAAGCTGAACGACGTCGGCCTCGGCTCTCTGGCAGCGCATAGAGAGAAGTTAAGCGATGAAGACCAGGCGGCGCTGTTTCCGTACGAGCATACGCACGTCATTCGCCAGCGAGACCTGATCGACCTGTTCGACACAACGCCGGACCTAGCCGGCAACGACATCGACATCGACCGCTTCGTCCGCGAGATTGAAGATTCAGATGTGCGCGTGTTCTGGCGCGCATGGAATCGACCCAAGGGCCACGAAGCACCTCCGGTGAGTGAACCGGCGCCGTGCCGACAAGAACTCTGCCCGTCACCGGTCGCCGACTTCCGCGAATTCACGAAGCAGCACAGAGGCCAAGTCTGGCGATGGAACTTCCTCGACGAATCGTGGGAGAAAGCTGACGCGGCGAAGATTGTGCCGGGCCAGGTGTACTTGGTTCATGCTGACGCCGGTGGATACTCCGCGAAGATCGGATGGACTCCAGCGAATGGGGGGCATGTCACACCTATAGAGCTTCCCACTTCAGAACGGAAAACTCTCGATGGAGCAGATGCTGATATTCTCTCTCGCGTCGGTGTGTGGCAAACCATCGCTCAGCACACGAACGAAGTATGCACGGAGCTTGAGTCCATACTTGCAGTGCTGGAACTCGCCGAGACAGAGATGTTACGGCTCTCTGCACGCTGGCACGACTGGGGCAAGGCCCATGAGGTGTTTCGGGCCGCATTACCCGACGATGTCCCTGATGCAGAAATGGCCTGGGCCAAGGCAGTAGGTCAGTGGAAGCGCTACAAACGCCGGCACTTCCGGCATGAGTTGGCCTCAGCGCTGGCGGTGCTTCAGCGACCACACGATCACCTCAAGCTGCTGACCGATGAAGATTTGAACCTCGTGGCATATCTCGTAGCCGCCCATCATGGCAAAGTGCGCTTGTCGATCCGCTCGCTCCCGAATGAGCTTCGTCCGCGCGACGGTAACGGCAATCGAGCGCCGCAGAAGCGCTTCGCCCGCGGCGTGTGGGACGGCGACATGCTCCCCGTGACCGACCTGGGCGACGGCGTCACTGCACCGGCCGTGACCTTTTCGCTGGAACCGATGGAAATGGGCCTGTGCGAGCAGCCGCCGTTCGCGGGTCAGCCGTCGTGGGCCGAGCGCATGATCCGCCTGCGCGATACGCTGGGCCCATTCCGCCTGGCGTACCTGGAGGCGATCCTCCGCGCGGCGGACATGCGTGCCAGCATCGCGGCCGATCGGCCGGCGACAGCGGAGCAGGCTGCCGCCGGGCCGATCTCGTCGTCCGCGGGTGCGTCCGGGAAGGAGGGAGCCAATGGCTGAAACGCCGCGCTTCGACCTTGAACTGCCGGGCTGCACCCCCGAACCGCTGATGGCGTACCTGAAGGCCCTGGGCATCCTGCGCCTAGTGAGCGAACAAGTGGATGCCGAGGCCCGGGGGTGGTGGAGAAACGATGTATTTTGGCTGTGGTCGCCGAAGCTGTTTCGGGACGCGGGGACAGACCAAGCGAAGCGCGACGCGCTGGTGAGGTTCTTCCTGGAGAAATACAAGCCGACACCGATCGTGGCACCATGGGCCGGGGGGTCTGGATTCTTCGAGAAGGACAACAAGAAAGCGGTAGAAGAGTTGGCCGGGAGCACATCGACTCGCGCCGACCTCTACAAGACGGTGATCCCGAGCGTGCAAGCAACCCTCAGGGAGGAGAATGTCGGCGATAAGCCGAAGGACGACGACAAGGATCGTCTGATCCGTCGCTACCGCCGCGAACTGCCCGATGACGTGATCGCGTGGATTGACGCCGCGATGGTTGTTCAGCAGGACGGCCAGCGGTTTGCCCCTCTGCTCGGCACAGGCGGCAACGACGGGCGTCTCGATTTCACACAGAACTTCATGCAGCGGATCGTCTCCCTCGGCTTGCACAAGGATGAGCAGCCGAGCGACCAATCGCGGGCATGGCTCGCCCAAGCATTATTTGCATCACCAACAAAGCTCAACTCGGCCAGCGTTGGCCAGTTTGCGCCCGGTCGCGCAGGCGGACCAAACGCCACGCAGGGCATGGAAGGCGATTCGAGCGACAATCCGTGGGACTTCGTGTTTATGCTTGAAGGCGCGCTGATGCTTGCAGGAGCCGCCGTGCGACGGTTCGGCCTCCCGGACTCGTCGCGAGCCACGTTCCCGTTCATGGTCCGCACTGTCGCCGCCGGATTCGATTCGCCTGCTTCCAAGGATGAAGCGGAGTCACGAGGCGAGCTGTGGTTGCCGCTCTGGACCCGCCCGACAAACGCTAGCGAACTCCGGCAATTGTTCGGCGAGGGTCGGGCAGACATCTCCGGCCGTGCGGCACGGGACGGCGCCGACTTTGCCCGCGCTGTGGCGGGGCTCGGCGTTGACCGCGGCATCACAGGATTCAACCGGCTCGGGTTCCTTAAGCGCAGCGGTAAAGCATTCCTGGCCGCGCCTCTGGGACGGTTTGAGGTCGTCGAGCGCAGCGGCGTCGATCTTCTCCGGGAGGTCGATCCGTGGCTTGAGCGATTTCGTCGGGCCGCCGGCGACAAGAACTCGCCGCCGCGGTTTGGTTCAGCCCTTCGCCGCATCGACTCAGCGATCTTCGATTTCTGCAAGTACGGCGGCCAGACCTTCTTCCAGCGGATCATCATCGCGCTGGGGGCAGCCGAGCGTGAGCTGGCCAGCGCCGAGCGGTTCCGCGAGGAAAAGAGACTCAATCCGCTCGTTGGCTTGTCGTCGGCCTGGTTCGACGCCGCCAGCGACGGCACGGATGAGTTCACCGTCGCGCGGGGGATCGCCGACGTCCAGGATGCCGAGGGCCGGATCGGTCCACTAAGGACCAATCTCGAAACCGCGGATTGGAGGAAGCGCTATCGGGCGTGGGCGGAGAAGGACCGTTCGGTCGTCTGGCAAGCTGCGGATTTGGCCACCAATCTGGTCAGCGTCCTCGCGCGACGCGTGATGGACGGCGCCCGCGCCGGCTGCGAACGTCTGCCGCTCGCCTCCCGCGATGCCGCACCGCTCGATGCGATCGCCGCGTTCATCAACGCCGTTCTCGACGACGAACGCATCGAGCAATTGATCTGGGGCCTGATGCTGATCGACCCCCGGCGCCGGCATCCCGCCCATGCCGGCATGAAGCAGAGCCGCGACAATCAGCGAGCCGATCCCAACCCGCTACCGCGCGAATACGCCCTCCTGAAACTCGTGTTCCTGCCACGACCGCTCGTACCCGAGCGGGAGAGAGAAGCTGTCAAGTGGCGACTTGCCCGCCGGCTTGAGGGCGGCCGCATGGAAAACGGGCTGACCATCCGTCCCGAGCCGCGCATCCTGCCTTTGCTCCGCGCCGGGCGCGTCGGCGAGGCGTGCCGCATTGCCGCCCAGCGACTCCGGGTGTCCGGATTGGCGCCGATGCCGGGCCCATTGCCCACCGGCGTGATGCGAGACGACAATTGGTCCGAGGGGGCAATGGACTCGCGCCGCGCCCAGCGCCTCGCGGCCGCGTTGCTCATCCCCATCTCATCGAAATCCGTGAACCATCTGGTCCAACTCGTCTGTCGCGGCGAGTCCGCGGCAGTCGGAGCACTCGCCGTCTCGGCGGAAGGAGAATCCGAATGAGCGAAACGAAAACATCAGGCATCGACTACGAGAAGCTCAAGGACACCCCGCGGTTGCTGATGGAAGCCAAGCTCAAGCCGCTCCAGGGCTGCCGCTTCCAGTCCACCGGCTTCGCCGACCTCGGCCCGGCCCGCTACACGCTTCCGGACGGCACCGAAATGCTGCTGGTCGAATCCGCCCAATCCGTGGCCAACCGCATGGAACTGGCGTGCTGGGACGCCGCAGCAGAGGATCTGATCGCTGAACTGCGCGGCCTACCATATATCAAAATCACGGACGCGAACAACGGACACCTGAGCAATTCGATTCTGGAGGCGCATCGGATTAACTCCGAGTACGTGATGAAGGAAGCGCGGCGCGTCTCAAAGACTGACGGCAAGCGGGAACTCACCAAGAATGCATTCAACAAGGAGTTTGCCGCAGAGATCGGCTATCAGAACGATGGTCGCGTCGATTGGAAGAAGTTCCGCGCGGGGTTGCTCAAGTACGATCCCAACAGTCTCATTCACGGGTGTTTTCTCGAAGAGATCGGAGGACGATTGCGTGTGACGCGGGCTCTGTCTGGCTTCATCGAGGCCTGCGACGTCGACGTAGTGGAGAGCGGCGGCGTCAAGAACAACATTGTTCAGCCCGACCTTAAGAGTGGCGAAGGCAACGTCCCCTTCCATCGCACCGAGTTCGTCGCCAAGTCGATCAAGGCATACTTTAATATCGATCTCGCACTGCTCCGCGGTTACGGTCTGGGCGACGATGCCACGAAGCTCCTGATCGCGCTGTCGCTGTTCAAGATTCGCCGGTTCCTTTCCACCGGTCTGCGCCTGCGCACCGCGTGCGACCTGGAACTCGACGGCGATCTGGACGTCATGCGGCTAGACGGGTGGACGGTCCCCGCCGAGGACGTGCTGCTCAACGAGTGCAAGCACCTGATCGGCGCGTGCAAGTCGCATTTCGCCGATCCGCCCATCACCGAGGTCGAGTGGAAGCCGAGCAAGAAGAAGGGCGGCAAAGGCGGGAAGGGTAAGGGAGACGCGGACGAGAACGCCGACGACAGCGCCGACGGTGATGAGGAAGGCGACGATCAATGATCGCCATTTCGCTCCGATTCCTCGCCGGCCGCTACCACGCCACGCCGTGGGGTCGGCACGTCAACGAGGGCGCGGTCGAGTGGCCGCCTTCGCCGTGGCGGATTCTGCGCGCGCTGATCGCGACCTGGAAACGCACGCAGCCGGACGTGCCGGAGTCGGATGTGAAGCCAATCCTCGAAACTCTCGCGGCCGAGGCGCCCGAGTTCGTACTGCCCCCGGCCTCCACCGGCCACACGCGCCACTACATGCCGTGGTTCAAAAAAGGCCCGGATGATCGCACGTTGGTGTTTGACACTTTTGTCGCCGTCTCGCGCGAGGCGGCGCTGCTGGTCCGCTGGCCGAACGCTTCGCTTGACGACACGCAGCGCCAAACGCTTAGCCGCATCCTGGCAAACCTCAACACGCTCGGTCGATCGGAGTCCTGGTGCGCGGCGGAGCTGCTCGAATCAGAGCTGCGACCGTCAGGGAGCGGTTTCTCCGATATCTTGCCGGGCTCGACGACCGAGGGGTGCCACGTCACACCGCTCAACAGCCGCGACGTCCCAGACGACCACGAGATCGTCCGCCTGCTCTGCGCCGACGCAAAGTCCGCGTTCGCCGAGGACCATGTTGCCACCGTCACTGAAACGACCGGCCGTGGCCGGAAGAGACAGACGAGCAACCAGCGAACCACACTCTACGACCCCGCCTGGAACCTCTGCATGGAGACGCTTCAACTGCACAAGGAGCACTGGTCCGACCCGCCCGGCTCGCGCTGGGTCCAATACGCCCGCCCGCGCGACTGCTTCAAGATTGAACCTAAGCGTGAGCGAGCCGCGGGCTTCAGCCCGCGCGGACGCAGCACACCCCGGTGCATTCAGGTTGCCCGCTACGCTCTCGACTCAACCGTCCTGCCGCTGGTGACGGAGACTCTCCCAGTCGCCGAAGCCGCCCGCCGCGCGCTGATGAGCATTCACGGCCGCTTAACCCAGCGGAACGGCGTTCGCGGCCGCTCTGCCATCCTCTCCGGCAAAGACGGGCATGGTAACCCGCTCTCCGGCCACACCCACGCCTACTATCTGCCCACCGACGAAGATGGCGACGGCCGTCTCGATCACCTCACGGTCTTCGCCCGTGACGGGTTCGGACCCGATGAGTGTCGCGCGCTCGACAGACTGTCCAAGTTGAACTCGGGCCGGGATGCCGAAGCGAGACATCCGCTGCGAATGTTGCTACTCGGCATGGGCACGCTCCGTGACTATCATCCTGGTCCTTTGCGGCCGTCACGCGAGTGGATATCCATCACGCCTTATCTTGCCACGCGACATCCACGGGAGCGCGGCGGGCGCCGCGACGACGCGCGTTTCTGGAGCATTCGTACCGATGAGGAACTGGCCACCGCGCGCGAGTCTGGGCACCCGCTTCGTCGCCGCGTGTTTTCCAATTCTCAAGGCTGGCTCGTCGAGAATCTCCGCGGCGAGATCGAGCGATTGATCGATCAACGCGAAGACCTTCGCGGTAAACTCTCGGCAGATCAGGTGGATATATCGCCGCAAACAGATCAACACGGCGCATTCCGCATCAACCTTCCGGGGTCCGCATTGGCTTTGCGTCCGATCCAGTTTAAGCGCTTCCGTCGCAAGCCTGGCGACGACGGTGGTCATCGCCTTGCAGGATCCTTTCACATCAAATTTGACCTTGAAGTTCAAGGGCCGCTTCTGTTAGGCTCGTCGAGTCACTTTGGTATGGGGCTTTTCTGGCCATTCCATCGTGATACAGAGGAATAGAGGATTTCCATGTCAACGGCATTACCTGCTAATATCGCAGCGAGTGCGACGGTGGTGCAGGGGGGTGCCGGGCACGCTCGCGTGTCGCAGCTCTTTGGCAATTCAAGACTTGTGCCACACTCGCGGTGTAAACCACGCTCGCCCGACCATGTAACTCCCTCTCGCTCGCAATCACTATCGCAACCAGCTTATCCAGCACGGTTTACGGTAGCGGCAGCATCCGCGGCTCGCGA